>Ga0123357_10006083_pt1 | contig 14615 bp, 12 predicted proteins | sample TergutEmb28metaG_FD_89873 | JGI IMG/M metagenome (GOLD analysis project Ga0123357, IMG submission 89873) | Embiratermes neotenicus P4 segment gut microbial communities from Petit-Saut dam, French Guiana - Emb289 P4 | ecosystem: Host-associated > Arthropoda: Insects > Digestive system > Gut ...
ATCGAACCACCAAGAACAATACGACCAATGCGGTAATTCAACAGAATAGTCGCAAGCTCCTGATGATGGATATATTAATGTCCGAAACATGTTAAGCACATAAGAAATGAAACAAAATAGCAAGTGACATCAAGTTGGTCTTTTATTCTTCAATATATGCCTATATATGTTCTGTTTGTTATACCATTTAACGACTCTTTATAAAACTTTTTTGATTGATTGATTGATTGATTGATTAGCATTTGGGTTCGGGACCTCACAGCCCCGATGCACCTAGGCCTTAATGACGGGCCATTTGTTCCCCACATCAAATCATGGGAGCCCCGTAACTTTACTGAAGTTCCAGATGGCCCCCAAAGCCTAAACTCTTAATATCCTCCGGCTCCAAGAAAAAGGAGCCCAGATACGCATGTCTGAGGGAGGCCAAAGCCTCACATTCGCAAAGAATGTGGGTCGAGATTTCCTCTCTCACTGCACACCTCCTACACAATGAACTGTCCAGCAGCCCTAGTAGGTGAAGATGTCTCCTCAGGGTGTTATGTTCCGTAAGAAGGCCAGTCACAACCCTGGATATAAAACTCTAAGTACATCAATATATGAAGAAATGGCTGTTGACGTCAGTAGTAAGGATAAACAGAAAGAGAAAAAGGTCGTAGCCTATTTTATAATATTACCTTGTGCTCGTTAGAAAGAGTTATCGAGGATATCGTGACTTTTTTAATACATCATACTATGCTCCTCTTCGTAACCACTCTGATATTAAGTAGCAGTGCATCAGCACAATCAGTGTATGACGTCGAGCGTCTCATGAAAACAGAATAATAAACAGTAAACGATGAGATTCATAGTAGTGGATGCGTTTACAGTTAAGTGGACACGGAATATAGAACACTGTGGAGTGCGGAAGTTGTTATAAAGGACAGGGTTGTGTGTACTGTGTGGAAGGGTACGGGTTTTGTTGGGGCACGTGCCATATGCATTCACTGTACCAGAACGGAAAACAGGCTGGCAGGTTGCTTCCACATAACTCAGCACTCAGATCACCACCTAGTGCTGTACAAATTCGCACAGCTCATGTGGCTATAACCGGTTACCTTTCGTCCAGCGGTTCCCTAACCACACAGGCATTTAGTTTTCCTCATTCCCTCAAGGCAATACTGGTACAGGATCTAGAATTGGGCCTCGAACAACTTCGTCGAAATATCTTTCACGGTCTTTATTAGGCGCGTTCGCAAACTTTCGAAAAATCGTCATGTCTGTCCGTCCGTTCGTATGGAACAACTCGGCTCCCATTGGACAGACTTTTATGAAATTTTATATTTGAGTATTTTTCGAGAAAAAAAAAACTGTCGAGAAAAACCAAGTTTCATTAAAATCGGAAAAGAAGACCGCGTACTTTACATGAAGACCAATATACGTTATTGATTATACGCTATCTCTTTCAATTATTCTTAGAATTAGAAATGCTTTAGACAAAAGTTGTAAAGGAAATCAAAACACACATAAGCATTCGGTAACTTTTTTTACGAAAATAGTGTCGTTTATGAGATTATGTGGAAAAACGGCAGGCCACAAATGACAATATGGTGCATGCCAGTGCCTGCTACCTAAGGCCACAAATACACACACAGTTTGTGTAATACTCATTGTTTTTTCACTGCAACAATGATTGCATGAACGCGCATCAATGTTACATTATTGGTACATTGTGTTTTTTTTTCGCTACGAAAGTCCGGGTTCAATTCCAGGCCAATCCAGATATACTTTATAAAAGTTGTGTTCAATAGTTATTTGTTTACTCCAGGTAGGATTTACGTTGAACGAAGTGTCAATGAGACAGGTTTTACTCCGAGTACTCCGGTTTCCTCAATCAGTAGGCCATACCTGTATGCTACTCGTAATTCGTTTATCTACCATTGCTGCTACACTTGTACACTATCCCTCACAGCAGTCTATGGGGTGTCCCGTCTGGAACATATTCTTACCTCATTCAACATGACAGCATAAATTCTGCAGTTAAACTAGTACATATAGACAAGAAATTGATTTGTCACACTAAGACAAGAAAGTTTCAAAAAGCAGAGCTGGAGAAAACTATTAGTAAAGAGAAATGTGTTGCCTACGAATGAAGATACGGCATTTAAGGAAATTACTGGCTACATTAAGATCACCAACTAATATATGTATGTGAGATAAGAGGTAACGGGTAGTATTGTGTGAGGAGAACTGGTAGAAATAGTGAGAACTATAATAAAGAAATGCTGACAAAACACAGTAGATAGACAATAAGAGGGGGCACTCTTGAAAAATGTCATTGGGGGTGCGCACTGCAAACAACATGGTGTTAGCGCGTGTAGTCTCAGTATTCTGAATTTAGTATTTCATGTTGTAGAAGGTTGTGATACTGACTCCACTAACAATATAACTACTAATCTATTACAAAAACGGAATACATAATGTGGATAACTGAGGACATAAAAACAAAGGAAAGTAGCTAGATCTAAGTAGGAGGATATAACAGCAAAAAGTACAGAGAACTGAATAAACTTTGTATATTTTCCGTGTAACTATATTACATATGTAAAATTTAACTTGAACTTGTTGCACAATGCTATATAATTGTTAAGGCCGAAACATGTCGTAGCATTAATTAACAAATAAACAGCGTTGTGCAACAAGTTGGTGTTAAAGTTTACATATAAAACTGAATAATGTTCAGCCTTGTAACTTATATTCTGTTCATCAGATATAAATAAAGCCATACAATTACGATGGGTGATTCATTTGTTGTATTGACTCTTCAGCTTTTAAGGAAAGAAAAGAAAGAATCCTTGCTGTTCTGGAACCAATGGATTCACCATGACTGTCTACACAAAAACTAGTCAACTCCTGAGTCTTTTTGATCCAGCAAATGCCTTAATATCTCCCTCTATTAAGATCCATTTTAAAAGCTCTATTATTGTCCATTCTGTGACTCGTCTATCATGTGGTCTCCTGGCTTTCAATTTGTTTAACCCAAATTTAATTAAAAATTCCTCATATCCATTCCGTTGTCTACACATTACACATGTATCGTCCTTTTTATGTTTTAAAACTAATATTATATGAACAGCAAAATTTATACTCGTACACATTTTCTCTAGGTCGTGAAAGACAGTGTGCTTATTTTACCTTTCAAAGAAGAATATCTGAGTAACACATTGCACTCCATAAGAAAGCAACCTACTATCTTCACCAGTGTTGTGTTCAGAACTCTTACGTCATGTTCGGCAGAATACCGGCTACCCCGAGAGCTCTTTCATAGTTTTCCTTAGTCCTTTCATCCAAACGCTATATTATTGCATATTATGTAACAATAATCAGCGGACTCTTATATGATCTAAGATGAATTCTGAGGTTTGGAGTTATGCAGCCCGATAGGGGGCCACCAACATTTCGGAGACACATACCACCCCCAACCTGAGAGCTGAAGTGGTATGTTGGTAGGACTGTTGTGAAGAAACATCTTGCTTCCGTGTTAAGGGTTGAAATCGTAGGCGGAACACAATGCAAATTTTGGTATCGTCATCCCATTGCATTTGTTAATCAATGTCTGTATTTATTGTCAGTGCGAACACAACTCTAGAATATTATACATCAAATTGTCGTTCCTAGTCATCATCAGGCAGGTTTCACAATAACACGCCACAAATGTATATTATTTAACACCTGCATGATGGCTATAAACGGCCGGAACATGTAGTTGTAGAGGACAATTGGATGTATAATATTCTAGACTTGTGTTCGCACTGACAATAAGACACGGAAAGTAATGTTTTGAAATGGTCGGTGAGTACAAACTTTTCGGAAGGACATACTGCCACTATCTTGGGGCTGAAGCTGTAGATCAATGCCAACATTTCGAAGGAATACAGTGTAGGTCACTGTATCGATATATAGTGTTAAAGTGGTAGGTAAGGTAAAGGCCGCCTCATAATACTCGTATGTCAGTAAAGGCATAGAAGGTGAGTGGTATAGCTCTATTCATGCTTCAGCCACGGCGCTAGATGCCGTGGGTGGCCCGACAGCTTTATATCCGGGAAGAAGTCTCAGTGTCCACCGTAAAGGAGGCCGGGTGAGCTCCATGACCTGTATGGACGGGTATCACTACGTAAAAATCCCTTATCTCCAAATGAATTCGAACCCCGGACAGTCCAGCCAGTAGCGAGTAGCTATACCGTCTACGTTATTGCGGCTATTTTGGGGAAATACAATGTCTCCGTCCCAAGGATCCACGGTGGCAGAACGTTCCTCCAAAACGTCTGTACCCACAAATTATACCAAAACACAGAATGCCTCTCCTCTGCACATCTTACCAAATTCATCATTCACAATGGCCGTGCCATTCGTCATTATGTGTCGTCAGCAGTTGCAAAAGCGTCGCTAAATAAATCAAGAAACGTTGATTCCTGCTGTTCAGAGTGTGAGTTCCAGATCAGCTGTAGCGGACTGCAGTGATGGAGTGGCCCGCTGCAGTTCTGCAAGCTTGATCAATAGCCCTAGCCGTACAACACACAGCGGCGAACACAAAAACATCAGCTCCAACTAACTGCTGTCTAAGACACTAATCCACCTATTCCTCTTCCGAAAACTTAATACTCTCTTAAAATGTCTTCAATTATAAGAAGCTTAATCTAAGAACATATTCTACGACTACAAAAATCCAAATACTACAATCATTGTGTACTAAATACCATTACTTTTAGCTTTTCAGTTGATTAATATGTTCTTGGTTCATGTAAAGATTCTTTTTTAGCCATATCTTTCACAGAGAGGGGAACAGCAATAGTCAATCACAACTGTATTTTACAGTGATTAAAATGACATGTAAAGTGTTTCGACTTGAACTACAGTCTATCAGGCATCATACAATATGTACATAAAGATCACATGCCTACAACACGATAACATTCAAATGACTGAGATCTTAACCTTGTAGTGTCATGTATTTGTGTATTTGTGTGTGTGTGTATGTGTTTGTGTGTGTGTGTGTGTGTGTGTTGTAAAAGCTGCGAATGATGTAATAAAAATATGATAATATATTGTAATATAATAAAATAATTTCATAGTACTATAAATGAGTGAAAGCCGATCTCAGTGGCCGCGCGGTCTAAGGCGTAGGTCTACGGCCGCTCGCTTGCTGGGATTGTGGGTTCGAATCCCGCCGGGGTCATGGATGTCGATCTGTGTTGAGAGTCGTGAGTTGTCAGGTAGAGGTCTCTGCGACGGGCTGATCACTTGTCCGGAGAAGTCCTACCGACTGTTATGCGTCGTTGTGTGTGATCTAGAAACCTCAAGAATGAGGAGGCCATGGCTCGCGTTGGGCCGCAGCGCCACAGGAAAATAAATAAATAAATGAGTGAAAGAAATATTTTTGTAACCTGTAATTAAGAAGATGCTATTTCAAAACAGTTCTGTATTGAGTATTAAAACCGTTATATACGTTGCGTTAAATGCCATTAGTAGAAGATAATTCGAGAAATAGATGTATTCAGTAGCGTAAACAAATGATCGGATCCCCCCTATAGTTATTAGAAAAGTCGTTCCCAGATTTCATAAATATTATCCACAATACTGTCTTCTATCAGAAGGTTGTATCCCAGTCCGAAAAATAAAAACTTCATCAGAGTTTAATAGTCTGTACGTTTTGTGGCCCTCCGCGAAACCGGGTCAGCGGGGGAGCCTTATATAAACCACTTTCTGGACAGAAGGGGCCATGGTCTACTTTAACTTGCTTTCTCAATATTTGCAAACCACATATTAATAGTCACCAAAATTATATTTCCCTCCGAGACCTCTTTCCAAACTTATGAGAACACATGACGTCATACCCGAGAAGACTTGAATTCTGTGAGTACTTTGGTTTGCTGGTTTTTAAACACTTTGGTCTTACTAAGTTCCTAGTATTGTGGTGATGACAAATTATAAGTACTTTTGTTTTCTTAAATTACGAGTACTTTTGTTTTACTGTTACAAATAGACTACTTTGCTTGGTCGGTCTCAGCGTAACAAACTTCGGTTTGAGTTTCATTATGTTAAATAAATGGGCTGGCATAAAAACGTGCATCGCATAATACATGATTTTTATTGAGATTTATATTACAAATAGAGAAATTTAGTAGCAAGAAAGAACCACAGGTGACAAATTCATAAATATTTTTAAACACCGGCATACAATGTGTACAGCCATTTTGGGGGTTCGCCCTATATTTCACCCTCGAAGAGGCCATGAAGGCCCAGAAGGGTAGTATAGGTATAGATCTAGTATTTCTTTTTCCTCGACGCTAGATGAGGGTAGGTGGTCAGCGGCAATCCTCGACAGTTTTAACCCCGGAAAAGAGAGCCGGTCACTTTTATAAAAACATTGGCGTGTTATATATCGGTAATACGGAACATGCAAAACATTGAAGCAACTGACCGAGGATAGCAACGAATTATAATACTGCAGGGAGAACATTAAGACAAACAAGTAGAAGTTCGAAAGAGATTGTGAGATCGGTACAGGCATTAAGTTCGGGATTCCTGAAAGATAGATGGCGGCACTTACGTTACAATTCTATAAGAATGTCTGTTTTCGATACATGTTTGAAATTTTTATTTTACCTAGAGTGGGATTACGAATCAAAACTAAAACCTGCCGATAGTCTTTTGTGTACCGTCCCATACCAAAGAGGGTTGCAACACTGTGCCCATGCGGAGCCATAGATCGACACTGACGCAGACATACACATTAGTTTGACCGCCCCTTTTATGTACTGAGGCGTATATCACACAAAACGCAACATCGGTGCTCTTATTTGTTGGTAATGTCAAGGTAAATTACGGAGAACAATCAATGAGGATTGACTACGGAAGTAGGCTATGATTAACCAAAGCATACCGACAGATATATGCAATAAGATGTAATAAGCTGCAAATAAAAACATGTTTTCTGTAACATCCGATTATGTTCACGCATTCCTAGCGCCTTTGCGGCAAAAAGCTGAAAAAATGTTCCTATTATCTTCGCCATATGAGCCCCTTCATCCGCTGTCGAAAATACGAGTAGCCCCTGCAAAATCGCGGGATGAATTTCCATTAACTTTGGCACTGGACAGTCGTTTAAAAATTTTCAACTTATTCAGTTTTTGGTTGAAATCTGGTACAAATAACACAGACCCAATGCGAAGGATTACTTGTATTTTTGAGAGCATCTGCTACATATATATCGGGTAAAAAATGTTTATAACGGAAGTTACTGACAAAACTGAAAATCGTTTCACGAGCAATAAATTATTTCCAAAAGACTTTTGTTTTTTACTATTCTGCATTCTGTCCTGTGTTCTACTGAAGGAGTTTTCCAGCATCAAATAAAATGGAAAACTGAACCTCAGTTGTACAGCAGATAAGAATTTGGAATGAGGTGTTTGCAAGCGAGTTCAAGGTAATATGCAGGCAAAGTGAAGGTAAAGTCACTGCGCATGCCACGAAAGCATATAAGGAAGCGGAGGTAAAGCTCCAGTCATTAGTGACATCGCCACTGGATTGAAAGTGGTCAGTTTAATTCTTCGGAGACTAATCCTGGGGAATAATCTCCTTGTACTAAATGAATAGGAGGCTGTATGGACTCCAGAGCTGGTCTATACACCTAGGAACAGAAATGCATCTCCTACCAAAAACGGGAATCCAAATTTGATGTATCGAACGTCCAGCCCGCAGCTCATATTTTTATATCGATTGAGATATCCAGGCAGGATCCCCGTCAACAGATTTAGGAATCCATCGGTCAACCCATTCAAATTTCGAAATGGCCAGTTTCTAACACACATCTAGAGCATTATACTCGTAAAAACAGCTCGACATGTTTCCATGCTATCCTATAAATGACGGCGCACATCACACTGTAAATCGCACTCTGTATACTGAACTGATACAAACAAATGACCTGGAGACAGCAGGTAGATTTGCGTATTTCAGCCGAATGTTTTTAGTAAACGTAATATCTGTAGATTGCCCCCTTCTCCCTCTCATTGACTATTTTACCGCAGTACGCAAGGGAAGTTTCCTCGTTTTATTTGCTTCACTACATTACAAATTTGCATTAAAGTGGGTTTGCTAACGAAGGCTAAGGGTTTTATTTTCAAAAAGATCAAAGTATTGTAGATTCGGTTAATTTAGTAATAAAATTGAAGACGATAAGTGAAACTGCTTCAAGCATACAACCTGTAAAGATATAGCTTCCCCCCCACCTTCAGGAAGTTTGGCCTACTGGCCTAGTTTCCACTGCTGTATTTACAACACTTCCCAACCGAAACCTGCAGTCTGGCACACAATAAATTACCCTGTCTGATGCACGAAATATACATACAGTTTCTTGTCATATTTTCCCCTCCACACGGAGAAAATATGTTGTTAGCCACGACAAATCAATATTCCTTCAACGTTCGTACCTAATAATTCGGTAATGAAACCACCAATGTTCATTTCCGTGTTCACATAAGCCACAACTAAGTTCTGTGTTGAGCCTTATGGATATAATTACTACCTTCACATCCTAATTCCCTGGATAAGTATCGATTTGTTAACACCAATGGAAACGTCTCGTCTTAAAATTAAAAATCTCTTTTTGAACACGCCTCGTACTTACTTTACTTACTCCTTGGAGCAGAGTTCTTCTTAAGGACCTAACCGGTTCTCAGCCAGTCACTTTTCAAATTCATTAAATTGAACCGTCTTTACACAACATACACATAACAGTTGCAAATATACAACTGGTTAGTTAAGCGACATGTTTCGGCCTTGTTCGGCCATCATCAGGCCTGATGATGGCCTAATAAGGCCGAAACATGTCGCTTAATTAACAAGTTGTAGATTTGCAACTGTTATTTATATGTTTTGTAAAGACGGTTCAATTTAATAAATTTGTTACATGTACACAACGGGATGGGAACAATCCAATTCAGTCACTTTTCATTTACTTGGTGCATGCACGTTCAGAACAATGATATCACACCAGCGAACTCTCAGAATTACAGACACCCAATCGTTAACAAACTCTGCTTTCTTAACTGCTGACATGATTCTTTGGCGTAAAAAAACTCCAGTTCCCAATTGATGATTTTCGCTTCCTTTTCCGTAGGAAAAAAATTATAATCCCCTGCTCTTACCGTGTCCACTCTGTCCCACCTAACCTCCTCCATATACAAATTCTTCTATTTTAATTGTATAAACGAAGTATGTGTTGCCATTAAGAGTTACACTGTTACTTTTATATTCTGCTTCTGTTTTTATAACTCAGCAAATCTCTCTGTGAATTTAATGCTAGGCATGCCGTTGTGTATCGCGATATTAACTTCCCAGCGCCGAAGCGCGTGTTCAAAAAGGGAACTTGTCTTAGCAGCAGACTGTAATAACGCAAATAGACGGAGCTTCTAGACATGACATGATTGTTAGTGAATGTTTCAAGCTCGTGGTTCCGTGCATCATAATTCAATGGCTTTTTATTCACATTTATAGACAATGTCTTTGTATTCTCCAGAAGAGAATGAGGAAATACATGAAGAACCCCAGTAAGGATAATCCGTCCTCGGTTTTGAAAACGGAATGTTCCGAGGACGAAGGATAAATGTTAATCAGTCGACAGAGTTACGTGGTCGCTTTATGGAAAACAGTAGTTGTTATACCAGATTTGTCTGAACCACAATAACATCCATTCCACAACTTACTGTCTAAACCCTTCTTAATTATCTGATTTCGTTGAAACTGATCTTGTAGTTTCAGAAATTAATATTACAATTCGAACCGAACGACAGACCTCTGATGTTCAATTAAGTGAAATTCATATCCGTCTAATACAAACCAACCAATTTTCTATTAATTTATTTCAATAATAAGCCTCTACATGTTTCGAGCAGGCTTGCTGCTCATCATCAGGAGGATCAACTCTGTAGAAACAGCAAATTTTATAGTCATGCGTTATGTTGACTGGCTGCTGGCAGGATCCAGTTCCATCCCTATCCTGCCAGCAGCCAGTCAACATAACGCATGGCTATACCAACTGCTGTTTAAACAGAGTTGATCCTCCTGATGATGAGCAGCAAGCCTGCTCGAAACATGTAGAGGCTTATTATTGAAATAAATTAAAAGAAAACAGAGCATCTCGTTGGTTTATATTATACGTATATATCACTATGCACGGTAAATAAAAAATTAAATAAGTGAAATTCATGTCAAAACCCCGCAATTAAATTCGGGTTTACTGAATTCGATACATCTGAGTTGCGTACCATGGCGTTCTTTACTTCTGTTGCGGGCTCGTATGCTAAGCAAATCCAGTCTTTTTTTATATATCCACTCCCATGCATTTACTTTTATAAAGGAAACTGTGTGACACACGCGATCCTGTGATTTCATTCCGTGTTCCGTAATACTCCCCTTCTTCGACGATTTTCTTTCTCATGTATTAGGGTCCCGGGGAGAGTACTGGGAGTTTAGTGTGGCGTTTGGTCAATACTTTATGCCTCATCTTCACTGCCCTGCCTAATATAAAACGTAAACTTCTTTTTTGTTCAAAACATCGATATTTTGGGATCTGAAAAAATTTCCACAGTCACTTTCTAAGAAAGGGTAGGAGAAAGGATACAAAAATTCACTTCAAGTAGACACGATCACTAATTCAACCTGTCAAATATTTGGGGTATTTTGTTCATTTAAATGAACTTTTACTTGGATAAACAACAAATCAATATTTTAAAATTTTGATTTTTCGACCGGTCAATAAATGAATTGCTTTACATAATGTCACCGACCTCACAATGCGCCCATAGTTTACTCAGTTCTGATCCACGTAATTCAATCGCCATATTCACACACACTGATTACCTAACAAACTCTGTTGCCCTATTTTATCCTGTATGTTCCCATAAGAAGTTTATTTCCCTAGGGTTCCTCGAATAAAATTCTGTATTTATGTTTCGCCTCTGCCATAAGTAATGCAGTCCCGAACATCCCTTTTCATAACAACCCCCCTGCTTAGACCAGCTTATAGGCACATTAAATGAAGCGTAAAATTATGAAGTTGTTCATCAACATGTAATTTTCTTTATTGCATGTCCAAACTGTCTCTTTAACCTTTATTCTCCAGTATTTTAAAAGCACGTTATTTCTGAATAATGAACGAAGAAGTTTCATACCCACAAACGCATCAAAAGACAAACTTATTTTCATATATATTTATTTATATTTACGTAATGATATTTACTGTTTAGTTAATTGGTAAACGGAAAACGAAAAAAAAAAATCCACTGAAGAGTACTAAATTTCACCCCACCTTAGTACGTTCTTAATTTTGTTACTGTAGGGGCTTATGATTTATTTTTGAGGGAGATCTTGCATAATATTCTCATTGAGTTTGATATTCCTGTGTCGTGATAAGGCTAATAAAAATGTGTGTGTGGATAAAACCTACAGCCGAATACAGATAGGCAAACATTTGTCTGACATTTTTCCTATTAAGAATGGTTCGAGACAAGGAAATGCTATATCGCCATCGTTTTTCAACTTTGATTTAGATTATGCCATTAGGAGGGTTCGGGTAAATCTGGATGGCTTGAAATTAAATGGTACACATCAGCTTCTACTTTATGCTGATGGTGTTAAATTAGTGAGAGGAAGCGTGCACACAATACTGGAAAACACAGAAGATTTTGTAGTTGTTAATAAGGAGATGGGACTAGGTAAATGTTGATAAAACTAAGTACATGGTCATGTCTCGAGATCGTAATGAAGAACAAAGTCACAGTATAAAGACTGATAATTGTTCCTTTTGTACACGTTCACCCTTTGTACCTCGTCTTCCTGACTTGCTCGTTGCGGTAGGTGAAACTTCTTTCGGGATATGGACGGGGTTAATCGGATCCGCACATAGTCTTCGCTATTTGTTTACGTATTTAATTGTATTTGAGATGTAAAGTCTAATCTTGTCTAATAAAAATCATATTCTAACAAATGAAAAACACAATCGTCACTTCCCTCCAGAACTTGTAACCTTTTGTTTTCAGTGACCACACCATACACCTCCTCATTCGCACCGCACTCGTACTCGACTGTTAGCTTTAGTGACCCATTTCTGTATTCTGCTGCTAACCGTTTTCCCGTTTAAAGCTGTCTGTATGCAACCCGTCCTACTTATCACCAACGGTTTCTTGACTGTACGTTGACAGTTTAAATTTAAGACGGACGGTACCGAACTGCCCGTAACTGACACCAGTAGTCGCTCTCTCTGTTGTACCAACAATGTTCGGCTACACTTTGAATGGGTGGAACAGTTCAAATATTTGGGAAAACCTCTTAACGAATAGGGGACCGCGGTAGCACAGTGGTTAAGGTGCTGTGCTACAAATCGAGAGGTCGCTGGTTCGATTCCAGATGGTGTCATTGAAATTTTTCATTGGCATAATCCTTCCGATCGCACTATGGTCCTGGGGTCGACTCAGCCTCTAACAGAAATGGGTACCAGGAGTATTTCCTGGGGGTAAAGGCGACCGGTGCCTAAGGCTGACAATCTTATCACCATCCTGGGTCATTGTCACGTAATCTGGGAATCTTAACTTCCTGTAACCCTCTGGGCACCTCGGGCCTGTAATGGGACTGATTTACCTCTTACCTTAACGGATAGAAATTCTAAGCAGATTGAAGTCAGGGAATGCTTTTATCATTCAGGGCAGAATCTTTTTTCTTCCACGTTACTATCTAAAAATACAAAAATAGAGATACGTGTATACAGGACTAAATTTTGTCTGTTGTTTTGTATGGGTGTGAAACTTGGTCGCTCACATTGAGGGAGGAACGTAGGCTGAGAGTGTTTGAGAATAAGCTGCTTAGGAGAATGTTTGGGCCTAACAGGGACGAGGTAACAAGGGAGTGGGTAAAACTAAATAACGAAGAGCTTAATGATCTCTATTCCTCACCCAATATTATTCGGGTAATAAAATCGAGAATAATGTTATGGGCGGGGTATGTAGCATGTATGGGGGGAGAAAATTTGTATACAGGGTTTTGGTGTGGAAATCTGAGGGAAAGAAACCATTTGGAGAACCCAGACGTAAATGGGAAGGTGGATCTTCAGGAAGTGGGATAGCAGGCAGGGACTGGACTGAAATGGCTCAGGATTGGGACAGGTGACGCGCACTTGTAAATGAGTCAGTGAACCTTGGCTTCCATAAAACGTGGGGATTTCTTTACTGGTTTAGAACTGGTTAGCTTCTCACGAAGGACTCTTCTACATGGAGTAAGTAAGTAAGAGAGGTGCATATAAGATCATTTTTAACATTAGCCTTAGATCTACGACTAATTTTCCCTAATTTTTTCCTTCCTATTGCAATATTTTACAAACATTCTCACTCTACATTGGGTCCTACAATTTATGCTCATCATAATCGTGACAAAATTAGTTCACGGCTTCATTCTCACTTCCTTAAACATATTTCGCAAAGGAAGACGTTTCAAACTAGGTTTACAGATCGTACAGAGCCGAGCCCATCAACCATACGTTATACACCACCGATAAGTTCATGCGAATATCTCAGTTTTTCGTGTTGACTGATCTGGTTTCGTCCTTGGCTGTTCTTAAAAAACTTAAATTACGATGCTTGAATTTTACTGACCTTTCTATTCTTCATAAGCAAGACTTCACTTCTACATAAAGCCGTGGCAGCTGCTGCGACTGTAAAATTTCTGCTTTGTCTTTTCCTTTGACTGTCGTTTTAATATTCTGGTTTTTATGCTAATAAAGTGCTCAGCCCTACATCGCTGCTGACACAAGTTTCTTTCTAAATTAGTGCACCTTTGCTGAATTTCTCGATGATCCGATTCCTTTATATGACATGCATTCAAAGCACACAAAAGCCAGAGTGTGTCAATCCAGAATGTTGCAACACACACCGCGCAAACACAAGCTGTGTCGGAGACCAGAGCCAAACATAACATGTTTCGTGTCTTCTACAGGCGATGTTTGCATCCGTCGTTGAACTACGCCCACTAATGGACAAGGGCCATCTAACTTAGTTGACATAAACTTGGTGACATTTTGTCTCGCTTCTCATTGGAAAATAACGCTTCTGTCACTGTCTGAAGAGAAGGGATTGCAAAACAACATAAAGTAATTTTAAAGGTTGGACACACACATATAGCAGTTTATGAACACAAGCTGCGGCCGTAAATGTTCGTCTATTTTTGTAAGAATTATTTTCGTGGATGCTTTGTATTTGGAGGAAAAGTATACTTTTCTCAACTTATTTACCTTTTGTTCGTATTTGAAGTAATAAAATAAGGGTGTTCTATAAAAAATACTGCCGGTCCCAGTGGCCGCGCGGTCTAAGGCGTAGGTCTGCGGCCGCTCTCCTGCTGAGATTGTGGGTTCGAATCCCACTGGGAGCATGGATGTTTTTCTGTTGTAAGTGTTATGTGTTGTCAGGTAGAGTTCTCGGCGACGAGTTGATCACTCGTCCAGAGGAGTCCTACCGACTGTGATGGGTCGTTGTGTGTGATCTAGAAACCTCAAGAATGAGGAGGCCATGGCCCGCGTTGGGCCGCAGCGC
>Ga0123357_10006084_pt1 | contig 14612 bp, 6 predicted proteins | sample TergutEmb28metaG_FD_89873 | JGI IMG/M metagenome (GOLD analysis project Ga0123357, IMG submission 89873) | Embiratermes neotenicus P4 segment gut microbial communities from Petit-Saut dam, French Guiana - Emb289 P4 | ecosystem: Host-associated > Arthropoda: Insects > Digestive system > Gut ...
AAGATATACGGAGGTTAAAAGTGCCAAACTGGAAGACTCTTGTCCAGGATAGAAGAAGATGGAAGGAAGTGGTTGGGAAGGCCAAAACTCTGCACTAAGAGTTGTAGAGCCGTACTAAGAAGACGCATTCACACTGGGTCTGGGACCTCAGTCCATAACGATAACAATACATTACCAGAGTCCTTAAATTTCGGGCACCCTACAGTTTCGAACATTATAAATTTTCACCCCTAATCCGTCTTTCATACGCCGAATTCGGACTTTCGCATACCGCTGCCGAGCAAACATTTCGAGCTATCGCACAGTGGCGCAGTAAAACTGAGTCCCGAACTGTTTCGAGTCTACTAAATGTCAGAAAGGCCGATCCCAGTGGCCGCGCGCTCTAGGGTGGGTCTACATGCCACTCGCTTTCTGCGTCTGCGGGTTCGAATCTCCGTGGGCATGAAGGTTTGTCTCTTGCGAGTGTTGTGTGTTGCCAGGTAGAGTTTTCGGCTACCGGCCAACCACTCTTCCAGAGGGGTCCTACCGAGTACGCTGTGTCCAAGGTGGCGATTACACGAGGCTACTGTACACGCTACCCGCCAGCGAGTTCAGTCTCCAGCTTGTGAACGAGCAGCGAGTAAACTAGCCATGTCTATTACACGTGGGAATGAAACGGCTGGGCGGTCAGCTTGTAGCGCGTTAGATCATCATTCGACATCTCAGAGATGAACTGAAGAATTCTAGTGGTTTATCGCATGTTACTTAGTGGCCGTATCAATTACAATGAGCGAGTTTACAAACGGGGTAATATACAAGCCAGCGAGTAAAGAGTTTAGTTCAACAGACTCAACTTCCCTCGTTCGGATAGAGTCGCCAGTGAGTTTAACAGCTGCTACTGAACCCGCTGGCAAGTAGCGTGTACAGAAACCATATGTAATCCACGTCCGAGTGCGATCACGAAGCTTCGACAATGAGGTCCACTAGGACTGTCGAGGCATGAAGGGGGGTGGGGGGAGAGAGCGAGAGGGGGGGGAAGAAAAACAGGTACGTAAGATAAGTAGCAGTTGAGACAAAGTATAACTTTAGAACGTTTGCTTGTATTGTTTATATTTTGTAACTCGACTGAAAACTTTGGTTGGTGTGGTTGTTTTTGAGTTCTCATGTTGGCTGATTTTGGTGAGGCTTCGTGTTCTTTATTGCTGGCTATCCTGACCACTCACTCTGGTAACGCAATCTGGTGGAACAAAGCTACCTACATCACGACGATGGCCATACGTAATTTGCGTGTAGAATATGGCCACTGTACGGCATAGCGGACGTACGAAAATGTCTTTAAACAACGCTGTCAAGGTTACTAGTGACTTACGAGTTTCGTAAGCAATTACCTCTGGTGAATTGCTGCATGAATGAGCGGTAATTGTTGGCACAACCGTTTTGTTTGTTGCCCATCAATGAGGATTTTTATGTGCATTTTAAGCCATGGGAAAGGGGCCCCCTTTGTACGTGTTTTCGGGAATGAACTGTGTATGAAAGTCGCGGGGGAATGCCTGCATCCTTCACGTGCCACAGGCGAGATGTAGGCTACACCGACTGGCCGCTTAATCGTCTGAAATCAGTGGAGTGTATTCTCCTGCCATCTCTTGACAATTCAAGGTAACAACCTATTTCCGTACTTCTTCAATGAAATTTCTCTAACACGGTACGGTACGACGTAAATAGGTGAATGAAGATCACAGCGCCTGCGCAACAAGATAGCATATTACCGCATTATAAGGCACTACGATAAGCAAAGAAGCAACCTTCCGTAAATATGACATCAGTTACCCCTACGGTAACTGAAATTAATATTTAACAACACAATCAATGCATGTACATCATAACACTGAGGCGCGTTCGCGTAACCATTCTTGCTGTGAAGAAACAATATGTATTACATAGTCTGTGCGTGTGTGTTTGTAGCTTTAGTTACACAGCATGCATTGCGAGTGCGCCGTATTATATTGTCATTTGTTGCCTGTCAGGTTCTACCATATTTTAACACATTATCTAAAAAACGATACGATTTTCGGAAAAAGGTTATCGAACATAAAATACATGTTTCGATTTCCTCTACAACTTTTGTCTCATACATTCTCGTTCTAAAAAGAATTCAGTGGGATAAAAATGTACACAGGTCTTCATGTAAAGTACACGCTATTCTTGCCAGATTTTAATGAAAATTTTGATTTTCTAGACAGACTTTCGAAAAACACAAAATTTCATGAAAATCCGCCCAGTGTGATCCAATCTGTTCCACGCGGATGGAAAGACACACACACACACACACACACACACACACACACACACAGACACGACGAAGCTAAAAGTTGATTTTCGCAATTCTGCGAACGCGCCTAAAATTTCTACGTATACCTCACGCATCAATGAACACTGAGTCCTGCAATCCACTTGTATGTTTAAAAATATATTTTGACGAATAACAGCACGGTATGTTTTACAGATGTTCAAAAATTCGGTTCCTACGCCACAGAAAACACACTACGACTCCATCACAAAGGCGAATTCATTAATGCTATGTAGGAAAACAGTCGCTTATTGTGATAATGGTACGACGAAACACACAAATACAGTGCAGTGTCAGACCAACAGTGCATGCTTTTATGGACTAACATATCGAAAAGATACTTTGTCAAGATATCAATGGACCGCTGCACTCACCTCTTGCAGTGCCTTCTTGTCGGCTACCCTGGAGCTCTGAAGCAGCCTGATCACATTCTTAGCTCCCTCCACCACAGCCGCCTCGATCCTCAGCCGGTGTCGAAGTTCCTCCACGCGCTCCTCCAATGGGGGCTCAAGGTTCGGCTCGTATCTTTCTGCACGGAGAAAATCATCAATGTCATCATTAACTTGATAGGTAGCATCGCTACGTACTATCATCCACCGCGACCACTTCCTCAACGCCCGCACACTCATGGTGACGAAATCTAAATCATTTTGGGTATTCACGGCTGATTCTGCTTCACTTTAAGTGTTGTTATTTACCATTTACGATGGGTTTCACTTCACTAACCGACAAACTTTATACTGACGTAGCGGGCAACCAGTGACACACCGATGTCTGAAATTCATCCAAGTAATGTTTAAAAATCCACTTCCTACCGCACAGAAGACATTCTGCGTCTCCATTTAAACAGCCCAGTCAGTTATGCCGTTTAGGAAAACATTCGCAGTTTCTTTTGTTACAATATGTAACATAAATGAACTGTGGGGGAAAATGTACAATTAACGTTAAAAGAGGTGGTACATAATTAAAGGGGTACACATAGCCCCTTAAAATACGCGAAAACGCCCAAGTGAAACTGCTGCAGTCCAAACGGCAATAAGATTAAATCGATTCTGTAAAAGATGTTTCATATAAATTCGTCTCATCTCTTTCACTCTCTGTTTATTTCGAACATCCACATGTTAAATTCCACTACAAACAATGCCGATACACTCCGGGCTATTTCTTGTGCGGGCATCACACAATTCAAAACAAAACCCAGAAATTCTTCCAACTGAAGACTAAACAAACAAATCTGCCGCTGCTGTCGGGAAAATGAACACAACCTCTGATCACAAATCCGCTGTTCCACCTATGTGGCGAACTGCAGACACGTTCTACCGCACTTCCGGTTCAACTGGTATCAATACTAGCACAAACGAACTAGGTAAGCGGCAACCATGCCCATCAACGTCTCAGGGTATGAGTTCTTACGTTGTTACGAGCCACTAGATTAAATCACGCCGCGGGGACAGGCGGGAACAGTGCGTAATTATTGAGGATAGCGATGTTTTTGGCACTCCTCAGGGCGCAGAATCCGCCGCCCGAGGTGGTAGTCACTGGCTAATACGGTCAAGTACAAAGAGGAGGAAAGGCGGAGAAGGGATACGTCCGGTGCCAAGACGTGTCTGCACATCGTGCACGCACATCGATAGATCAGGACCGTTTCGGGTTAACAGCTTATTAACAGCCAGCAGCTCGTTGTTAATAAATTTACGTTTATTCAACGCGAATAACGTTCTTCTATCACGTAAAATACTTCACAGACGTAAGAGAACGTACAAATGTAGATGGATTAATAAAACCGCCAATTCTTGTACTAAGATTCTACACTGCGCGGAGAACAACCAAAAACGTAAACAAGTCGCGTGAAAATGGTTTATGAAAATGAATAATGTACGTTGAAAGAGGTAAAAACAATTGGTGAACCGAGTTACTTATTCACGCTTGCAAGATGAATTTACGTTGTTGTTGTGTTACCGAATTCAGAAGGTTAAACGACGCGGAAAATATTAAATAACAAGTAAAATTCGAACATGTACCCTTCTCTAAAAATTATTTCACTGGTGAACGCAGGATAAGTCGGGCTTGTAACACGCGTGAAAAGACGATATGTACACAAAACTAGCTGTGATACAAGCATGAAAGAGGCAACTTTGAATATCTAAGGGTTTAAGGCAAGATATCAAAATAAGGAGCGTTTATTTCGAAGGGAAATGCGCGCTACGGGCCGCATTATCGGTACGTAGTATGTACATGATATTCCTAGTAATGTGCTAACGCGCTTTCGCTTTTCGATTAGTCACATCAGAAAGTCTTCAGAACAGCCTGTGTTTAAGTGTGCGTAACAGCCTTCAATATGTCTTGTTAGTGAATGTGAAGTGTTATAGAGCGAGACTATTGTGACGTCAACAGCTGTCGTCTGTTAAGAAAGACGTTGTAATATTTTAATACGTTCTATATTCCGTGCATTAATTAGATTTATAAAATTTATACACAACCAAAAAATGCACTTTATGACGTATTTATATTTTCATCAACATGTTTCGGCCAGTAATCCGGCCGTCTTCAGGGTGATGCTTTTGATGTAAGAATACAATTGTAGTTAAAAGTGTCACATTCACTCCACAGTATTAAAAATGTGCAATTTCGGTTAAAATTTTTTACCTTTGAATAATAATGTAAAATAATATAGTATAAGAATGGGTAATGATAAAACAGTGGAAGTTAATATTACGTAGTGTTTGTGGAATGATGTATAAAACAGTTCTATGGTGTTATAATCGAGAACATAGGTGACGTGTTGTCTGTGTGGCGTTATAGTTCCCTTAATTGAGTGAAGAAGAACTGTATACAAAAGGTCGTAGCAAATTTCGACGTCAGATCCTCTGTTTCAGTTCCGTTCAGCACACTAAAATCTTTGTTGCAAGCGTAAGGTTTTGTATCTGGCTCTGTCAAGCAGTGTGCAGTTATGAAGCAGATTTACTGCTAACTTAATTTACAGATGAGACTATTTCAACGGTCACGTCAATACTCAAAATAGCATACAGTGGCCGTCAGATAATCCCGGGCTAATACACGATATACTACGCACAACCTGCCGTTACAGGACATTATAATTCGAGTACGGTGAGTTTTCAGTGCGATAAGAACAACCGGACCAATCACCATCAGAACGATACATCAAACTCGCGCACCTTCTTACATTTAAGTTACGAGGAGAATGTATACGGGTTCTTCGAGCAAAATGACACAACAGTCCATATAGCCAATAATCGAATGGCAGACTTACGTAATATTATTGGAACAGAATAACTAATTAATCGACTTTTATGGCCTGCTCGTTTACTTTATCTGCAAGTCCTGTCACTATTATCTGTGGGTATATTTTAAAGACGGCTTGCAGTATCGGCAATTTCTAGACAAGAATTTCAAAAAGTTTTTAATAATATGTTCACAAGGTGTCAATAATGTGTAAGAGTTGCAGGAGGTAATTTACAACGCTGCTACAACATGCGGTAACTTATATTACATGGCCGATCCCAATGGCCGCATGGTCTAAGGCGTGGGTCGGCGGCCGCTCGCTTGCTGGAACTGCGGGTTCGAATCCCGCTGTGGGTATGGGTGTCTGTCGGGAGTGTTGTGTGTTTTCAAGTAGAGGTCTATGCGACGAGCCGATCACTCGTCGTCCAGAGGAGTCCTACCGAGTGTAGTGTGCATATGAGTGTGATCACGGTGCCCCGACAACGAGGAGGCCTAGGCCCATTAGGGCTGTCAAGTCATGGGGAAAAAAGTTATACTACATAATGCAGCTTGTTAATGTGCAGTCTATGAATGGAATCCGCTTTAAGAGTTACCCGTAATGCTAAATAAAGGAAATATGAGTGTGGTTTGAATTCATCTCGTTCGGGGACGGTATGAACAGCAGCTTCGACTCCCATGTAAGAGAATTTGACTAGATAAACAACAACCAGATTCCCAAGAATGATTCAACCCGTGGAAATGGTTAACTACCTCCTTCGGATAACAATTTTTTTAATCGCAGAAGCCGGGATAGCTTGGTCAGTACATGGAGGCTGGTGACAAAGTTCTCGGAATGCGCGCGCGACCCATTAAAATCACGTGACGACTAAGCTTGGCGTGGTAGTTCGAACATGTCTCGTTGTCGAGGCAAGATAATTGTCTGATTTAAAGAAAGTGTGCATCGTCGACTTTAAAAAAATCTTAAAACAACGCATGTGTGAAATCTGACGCAAAAAGGGGGGAAAATGGAGAGAAAACGGAGAGTCTGTTAAAAATGTCATTACGCGATGAGGTATGAAGCTGGTCAACAGTGTCTGAATGGTACAAACATTTCACAAGTGGTCGAGAATTGTGGGAAGACAATCGACGTTCTAGTCCCCCGTTCACGTAGCTATTGAAAACTCACTACACTCAATGCTTTGAAGCGTTCTTATCGACGCGATTAGTAGCCAGATACATGGCAGAATAAATAAAAGGAGAAATTCGTAGAATCCTGTCTCACAACTGTGACTGGAGCTTTGGGCATGCGGCATGCCCCCCCCCAAATCATTCCACGACTTTCCACGCTTTAACAAAAAAGCAACCGACTGAACAGTAACAAAGACCTTCTACAACAAGCTACGGCACACGAGGAGTTCTTGCAGTTGTTATGGATGATGATGCGTCGGTCTACGGATACAATGCCAACACGATCTTCATGATGGAGTCAAAATCACTACCAAGACCAAAAAAAGCGCGACACAGCAGAAAGAATTTGAAGACTATGCTAGGGTGTTTTCTTCCTAGAGGTCAAAGCGTGAATCAACAATTCCGGCTGACAGTTTTACGGCGTCTACGAAAAGCAGTGTACAAGAAACGGCCGTAACTTTGGCCAGAACACAGCTGGACGAAACTCCTGTGCTTCGACAGCCTCACAACAGCCATGAACTCTCTTCAACAAACTTTGTCCTACTCCCGAAGTTGAAGGATAGTTTAAAAGGAAGTCGATCTGATTCAGTAGTGGAAATACGCGAAACTCGTTAGAGCAGCTAACTCAGTTTTCTTCAGAATCCTACGTGGCAGGCTGGGAAGAATGGACACATCGTGTCAGTTGTAGTATTGATACACAAGAGGGCTCTTTCGAAGCTAATAACGTTCAAACAAATTTAATCGGTAGGTAATGCGTTTTATTTCACACGTCCACGAAGTCTCTGAAAAGCTCTCGCAGTGACCAGGTACGCTACGAGGTGGACAACCGAAGAATTGTTGCTGGACCCGGCAGAGGCAAGAGCAATTCTCAACTGCCCAGACCGCAGCTGAGGCCCGCTCACAATCCTATTCAATGGGCACCGACGCGCCTTCCCAGGGTTACAGCAAGCGGGGGAGTGTAGATGACAATCTACACCTAATGGGGAGACATACAAAATTTGCGAGACTATAACTCCACTCCCCCATATGCCTTCACAGAGTGTAGAGAGACAAGTGGCCCTTTCCCTTACCTTGCAATCGCCTGCCAATCAACTACATTTCACTTTACAGCTCTATTATAGGGAAAACAAGAATCTACTGCTGCATTAACTGTGGCTGCCCTTTGAACAAAGTAATAACTATATGTACCACCAGTAGTGTTGATAACCGGCCGGGAGCCCTCTATAATTACTGGCGAAGTTACCCGCAGATCTCATATCAGGGATAGAGAAAACCGCATGATGTCACAAGAACGAAATCCTGTCCGAAGAAAACTTCAGTGCACTTTATTATTCTGTACTGATGGAGGTTTCTCTTTACCCAGTAAGCCAACCAAGCAGCGGGTTGCGCTGGGGCCTCTTCTACACCACTACGTGCCACTTGTTTTGACGTTAAAAACTATGCATTTTGTCCACACAGTGCACCTGATTACAGACCTACACTTCATAAGCGCATAATGTTTATTCCGTGGTAGGAATTGCATTTTTAAACGTAATTAACATGATCTCCACGGTTCAAAGCGTTCTAACAACGGTAATACATACATCAAACGTGTTTCGAAAGGGAAGACAGTAACACTGTGCGGCCTTCCCACTTCGTCACGACCCACCGGCATATCAAGACAAACACCAGAATGCTCCGTGCCCTAGCACGTGACGAGTACATACTACTTTATTTGGCGCGGTATCAAAAGTTGCAACAAAAACGCCCACGTCTGTTCGCACTCGAGATCCACTTGACGGATATTCATGCCAAAGTGAAAAGGGGACGGTCTACGAATATCTGTCGACACATCCCCATGTCAGTTAAAACTCGGGCAATAACAAGACACCTCACACGAATACCGACAAGCTAACAAAACCTTTCGAGGGAACGGAAATATCTTAGTTTATACCACTAGCGCAGCTGCGCATTTCTGGCTGTTTTACAGATAATTGGACAAAATGGAACGAAGGCGCCAGAATTGTTGTGATATGCGTAAATTTCCAAACTTCTCTGTAGTGAGTTGTTAGAATCCTGCCATAGGAGATCGCGTAGTGTTGGTTGTGATTGGATACAGGACAGTGCTATCGGATGTATGACTCCCACGTCGCGAAGTGAAACACAGTACCGGAATTGGCCGGTGGCGCTGTTTTCTCTATTTAGACCACATCATTTATTTAATCTCGCTGTCACGCTACACAGCGTCCAATGACAGGGTGATAAGTAAATAATACTTGTAAATGACGTGACAGGAAAGAGAAGCTCAACTTGAAGTATTTCCTCCCATCTGGCCGAGTGACAGAACTGCCTGAACCTGTGAGGACTGTCGGTGAACCGATAGAGAATAAAACTGGACATGTGACCGAACTTAAGCCCCTTACCAAATAAGTCAACTTGCTTGGTACTAGGATGGTGCATGTCAGTTAGTATTCTTACTATCAGTATGTCCAAGTCAGACATGTGTACAAAGCCCGAAATTTAGCACTGTAAAACGCTACATCGGCTGACACGTTGTTATAAAAGAGAATACTTTACTGATGAATGACGACACAATCTAGGAAAACAGTATTCTTTGATCTGACACCATACTCTCCTAAAAATTTATAGACGCCTCCTCTCCACGGCCTTTACTTCTGTGAAACACCCCCATAATCAGGTACCGGTTGTCGACATTGCGCGCAGAAGTGGTAAGTTTCTGCATGACGCACGTCAGGTGGAAGTGTTTACTCTTCATTGGCACGAACAAAATGTTAAAGGTGTTCCCTTAACCATTTCAATTCTCTCCCAGGGATGGCGTAGGCTTGAAGCAACAGCCTATACCTTACTGGCATCTCGTAAACGAAGCGAAAACAGTAAATGCAAAAGTTTATCTGCCGCGTGTGCTTACGTTTGAGCTCACACTTCCTAGCTACTGAACTTCAGTGTGTGTTTATGTGAAATGGCTGAACCTACAACTGTTTATTACTTTAAAACCCTCTTCAATAAAACAAAAAACTCCGGATTTAAAACATGTTCTAAGATACGCGTATGGGTATTTGATGGCAAATGATGTGCGTGAGCAGCAGCGGCGAAACTCATGAAAGGATGAAACGACGCTGCCGTAAAGAGCAACGGTCTACCATAAAAAGCGAATGCTCAACAGCGAACACTGTTGCCGTAACGAGGAGGTGCTTCAACTTGATGATGAATTCCCAGTTCGTCTTGTTACAGCTCTGGGGGAGGAGGAAGGGGGCGGAAACACCCCACACACCACCACCACCACAACAACAACAACAACAACAACAACAACAACAACACCAACAACTTGGACATTGAAACGGTGATGTCGGAGACAAAGTAATTTGGTCTAACCTCCTACCTACCTTCTTATGCTGGAGAACTTTATCTATAACTGGAAAGAAAGTGCAAGATGTGAACACCGCATCGTAACAGTAACACTTGTTTATTTGTGTATTCAATTACGGATATCCTGAGCACTGGACGGGGTGGTGTGGCCCCACGACTTCCTTTCTTGTAAGGTTATGTCAAAGGTGCTGTACATTGGTGCAGGCCATACTGGCCACGTGCTACGTAAGACGATTGCAGTTAAGGTACTAACTCCAGACATACAGAGGTGTGACAACGACTGGACATCCGTCGTGCCATTGCTTCGAAATGTAGTCTCTAAACCTCAAACCAATTCAACTCTATACGTTTATTATTACGGAAGAGTGAAACTTACGGCCTCTGCCTACATGAGATCCTGCGATGGAGCGCCCAAATTCACAAAAATATAACGACAAATTCCACATCAATGACGACCTGCCACTTGACGCCCTCAACATGCAAACAGCCACCAACGGCTCTCCAGTAATTCATATTATGTAGGTCTGCACAGGTTCAGCTGGACTTGGGGTTGTAGACATCGCAGCTCGTTGTCAGCGGCAACACGCCAGAATGGCACAACCTCACCAGTGGCTGACTACGTAACCTTCGGAGCGTTTGCTCCGCCTAGTGCTAGCGAACCTTTTCGAGGGCGCGTGCCCAAGGTAATTTTGAAGAGCAAAAGGTCTCCGGTTCTTCCACGATTATTATTAATTATTGCATTGTTATTAATGCATATACTAATTATTACATTTCTACTACAGGCCTCCTCTTGGCACGCGATAAGGAAGAAAATTTGGAAGTAACTGGAGCTGCTGCTACTTCCACTTTAAAATGAAGACTGCAAAACGTTTTGTGAAATGTCATATATTCGTCCAGTCACTGCCAGGCTGGCACCGCAGTGACAAATATCCAGTCAACACACTTCGCACCGTTCCTGAGTAGTGTAAAAATGTTTCACTCCCAGTACTGTTTGGTAGCAACGGCAATGCACAGTCTGTACGTACTCAGATATGTGTGTGTATACAAACACACACACACACACACACACACACATTCTTCACAATATAGGGACGTTGGTCGTGTAAAAAATACACTGGGCCAACAGTGACTGCCGCTTGCCATAGGTTCGGCAGCCCTGGCCTAAACCTTGCGCCGGGCTGTGCTTGGGTGTACTGGTCTTACAGTCCGAGCTTCGCGCACACGAATTTCATACAGGGGCACGCAGATGGATGCACTGAACCTCCATCTTTTAGTTCCCCGCAACAGCGCATAGATGGCAGTAGCGCCGCACAGCATCGAGGATAGGCAAGATTCCTGCTGGTAGCGGAGGAGTTTGGATAAGCGCCGTGGGGCTTTAACCTTTAGGCACCATGCATCCTATATATAGGACAGGCGTACCGCTAGTCCCCAGAGTACGCTTTTTATATATTCAGTCAACAAATATATTTAATTATTTTTTTTAGACTTTCTCGCACCATCTTCGTTTATTCCTCCACAAAATGTCGTGTATTTCCTAATGTTACCCTTCTTGGTTCGTAAAATATGCACATTTTACATAAATGGTATGCTAAACTGTAAATGTCCAGCGCCAGGGCCAAAGGGTTAACACACACGCGACGCTACAAGAATTAGATAAATGTACAGACGTGGCTAACTCGTAAATGAGAAGCGGATGGTGAATATGGGGATGATTCGTGGGCATTCGGCATGCAAAAGGGAGATATTTTTGAACACGACATAAATACGGAATGCTGCGGATGGCGTGCAAAAATGGTGAAAGGCACTGTAAGGAAAGGAAGAGCCAATCCCGACGTCAAGTAGAGGTCCAACCTACCAACTGTGTTGTGATATCAACACTAACACGATGGGCAAAGCCCGGGAACCTAGCAATACTAAAGCAATAAGAGTTGGCCCTAGAACAGAACTCGTTTTTAACCTCGGCGTTAGATGGGGTTGTTTGATCAACGCCACATCTCTGCTGCTTTAACCCCGGGAAATACCCGGTACAGAAGGCTGGGTGGGCCCAAGGGTCGGTCTCGACGTGTGAGGAAAATCTCGCCCCCCCACCGGGATTCCATCCCCGGTACGTCCAGTCCGTAGCGAATCGCTATACCGACTTTGCTATCCCAGCCCACAACTAGCGGCACTGATTAGGTTAAATGTCATACGAAACATGCGAAACACGCTTTTCTTTACTAGGCACCCCCCTGGTGCACGTACAGCCTGACTGCTATGTGATCAGACAAGATGAAAGTCTGTACATCGTGTGCCTGGTTGGTCGTTAGCTTGCAACTCACTCCTCTAACCGTGTAAGAGCTTCCCCACCCCAGATAAGGCATTTTCCGTGCCAAATAAAAAAATAAAAAAATGAGTTTCCAGATAAAATTATTTCATCGCACACTTTTACCACTGCACCTAGCAATGAGGAGCATGAAACGCGCAGTCCTTCCTGGTATATAAAAGACGTGTCGGTACATGCAGCACACGTGCTGTCACAATTCGGGCAGCGTGGTTACTGACTGGAACACAAAAAACACTATACACCAAATGCCAAAGGTCCAAAACGTACTCACTGAACTCCAGTATGTGTACAAAATTACAGTTTAATTAACATAGGTCAGTCATAAACTTACAAAGGCCGTCCGCAATTTGCGAACTCGGTGTAATGTATTCTCTCTTTTGTTCCCCCGCCCCGAAGTAGTGCATAGCTCCATCATTGAAGTTATGAATGTCAGTACCCACGCATCAGACCAGTATCAACTTTACATTGTACATCATTCAGGGTTACGTCCACTGCAGGTGCGCATCCAGAATTTTTCGTTGGGGCGGGGGGGTTTGACCCCGAGGCTATATATAATTTATGTTTAATTTTAAAGACTATGTTATAAAAACCATGTCGTAAGTGTAGTTGTAACATAAGAGTTTGCAACTGCATTTATACGTATACATAAACAATAACTACATCTCCCACGACTCAATCACAGTGCCCTAGCTTCTAGTTTTTTTTTTAATTTCATTAATTTATCTTTCAAAATTCTAATCTACTAGTCATCAGCCGATTTCAGTGGCTGATTTAGGCTGAAAGGTAAATCATGTAACACTTCTGACATTATCGCATCCAAAAAAATGCGTTTTTTAAATTTTGGTTTTGGGGAGTTTGGGCCATTTAGGTGCGCACCTAGTCCACTGAATGCCCAAAGCGATTGCGTAAAATGTATGTGACTGTTTCGTGACTAAACTCGGTTCACGTTTAAGAGCGAATATGTATTGTCCCCAGCACATCCACTTAACCAGCTCTTCCTGCCTGCCTGCCTTCCCTGACTCTCACCAACTGCAGCTGGTGTTTTGATCCCGTCTGGCATGAATTTCTACTAAACATCCAAGCCACTTCGTTTTATTAAATTCAATAACAATTACAAGACAGGCATGTCCACATAGTGCGCCTTCAAATCAATTAATAACAACAAAGCAAAAGGTTCCCCTCTCCCATCGCATGAGGTGTGGTATGTACAGGATGGTAAGGAAATTCGTGTAGAATACACACAGTCAAACGCAACTATATATATAGATATATATATATATATATAGTTGTGTTTGACTGTGTGTATTCTACACGAATCTCCTTACCATTGTATAATAAACACAACGGGGATGACGCACATCAGAATTATGTACAGGATGATTTTTCCTACCAGCTTTTATTAAACTTTCTAAAGGTTATTATCACTGCGAACGTTTTGCTAGGCAGCACACTTAGTTTTAGCGTGCTCTACGTAGAGCACGCTAAAACTAAGTGTGCTGCCTCACAAGAAATACCACACGAACTAGACGGCCCTGCGAAAATACGACACATTACTACCCAGATTAAACAGTGAATACACGTGACACGCTATTGACCACGTCAGACAACGGGTATAAACTAACAGTGAGAAAACACAGTGCCCAGTGACAGTTAACAATTACCAGACGGGAACAGATTCCTTTATCGAACTGCTACACGAAGCGAGCCACTCTCACAAGAACAATACAGTAGCACATAACGCGACAGAAGCGGAGCACAACCCCAGGAATGAAGACATGTACACACGCATACACCAACAATCGGGAGCAATCAGACTGAACACACGGATTACCATAAGGAATATAGGATAGAAAGCATACACAACCCATAAGCTAACGTTCATCGACGATAGACATCGATGATGGATAGAAAATAAGCTGGAATCCCGCATAGGGCAGCTGCAACGAAAATAGACACCTACGCGAGCATTGCACCCCAAGTCAGCACAATACCCACATTACAAAACCCCCTCCCCTCCCAACCACGTCTCTTATTAGTAGTAATAACCAAAACCAGATAATGAGATCTCACCATCGTTACATAACCGCATAAATCTTATAAACACTAGTAGTCTTTCAGATGAAAACCTGATGATGGCCAGAATAGGCCGAAACGTGTAGTTATCATCATCCTCTAATAAACATCATT
>Ga0123357_10006086_pt1 | contig 14612 bp, 17 predicted proteins | sample TergutEmb28metaG_FD_89873 | JGI IMG/M metagenome (GOLD analysis project Ga0123357, IMG submission 89873) | Embiratermes neotenicus P4 segment gut microbial communities from Petit-Saut dam, French Guiana - Emb289 P4 | ecosystem: Host-associated > Arthropoda: Insects > Digestive system > Gut ...
ACCCCGTCCCCAATGTATACTTATTTTAAAAACGGGAAAATCCTTCCAGTATAATTTGATGCTAAAAAACAACATAATATAGTAAGCAACAAATTTTTTTAAAATTATAATGAAAGGAGAAAATTAAATGGGAGAAGAAAAAAACACAAGAAAAGGCAAGAGAAATATAATTATTGCGCTGCTGCTGATTTTACTGGCATGTATTATAATAATAGGATTTACACTTGCATTTTTTTCAGATTTTGTAACAGGTGGAACAACAGCAACAGCGGGTACATTGGATTTAGTGGCAGGAACAACATCAATAACAAGATATTATACGAAAAATGGGACTGAATCTTCAGATTCAGGCACGACAATTGCTAATTTAAACCCTGGAGACATTATTGAGGTTGACATGAGTGTTACAAATGCCGGAAATAAGAGCGCCTGGCTAAAGGAGTTCCTAACAATAACACTTGGAGAAAATTATGCCGGAAACATACCGGATACAACAGGGCTTGACTGGACAAATGCAGTAGATGCATTTGAGATTTATCCTGCATCAGCCACAAATGCTTCTATAAGAGACGGCACAGCTGTACCTATTACTACAGATGTGACAGCAACCAATACAGTTTTAGCACTTGAACCAGCATCAGGCACAACAATAATTAACGGTACAGGTGCAGGAGCAGAAACTGAAACAGGCGGAGTAAGTTCGTTTACTTCAGATTATAAGATATATTTCAATGCGGCATCTAACAACGAATACCAAGGTATTTCATTGAGCGTTGTTGATAAAGTTGAAGCAATGCAGTTTAGAAATAATCCGACACCTGTATGGTCAAATGTTACAAGCGCAGAATTCACATTAGTTCAAACTTAAATATTGCCCGCAGGGGCGAAGTGCCAGATGGTAAGGAATGAGAATTAAAATGAAGATGGTAGGGAGAATATTAAGCACTATATTTTTGATTTTTGCAATTGCAGCTATAGTATATGTGTCGTATTTAGTAATTAATTCAAAAAAAAACGGACAAGAAGTTTATGTGTTTGGCTATAAACCATATATGATACTCACAGGCTCAATGGAGCCGAAAATAAAGCAATACGGTTTAGTTATAGTAGAAAAAAACGATTTTAACGATATTAAAGTTGGGGATATAATCAGTTTTAATATGCCTGGAATTGATAAACATGTGTGTCATAGAGTTGTTTCAATAGATAATGGCGTAATTACTACAAAAGGAGATAATAACCACAAACCGGATTTAGGCTCTGTTACGGAGGCCAATTTTATTGGAAAGGTAGTATGGCATAATAACTTTACGGCATACTATTATGATGAATTAATATCTCCATATGGAGTATGGAAAGTAGTAGTTCTACCTATAGCTGTGATTGGATTAATAATAATTGCTGCTAAATCATTAAGTAAAAGAGGGAGAAGAAAGATATAAATAATGACGAAAAACAATGCAGAATACAGAAAAGAGGGGCCGTAACAGAATAATTTTCATACTGCTGTTTCTAGCATTTGTTTTGCTGTGCGCGAGTAAGCCTGTGTTTGCAGAGGGTACAAAAGTGACGGTTACCGGAGATATAGATACGAGCGTAGTGCTGAGCGATAGCTCAGGAGACGAGTATGTAGGGATACTGCAGGCAAATAATGATTTGATTTTTAGTGATTTACCTTACGGAGTATATGCCGTATTCTGTGAAAATCAATTAGATGTGAGCTTTTCCGGAGCAGTTGGCACAAAAGGAACTATAGTTACAGATAATCAGTTTACATTGAGCGATGCCGCTCCGGCAGCCGATATTGCGGTGCAGAATGAGCAAGTTATAAAATCAGGGTTTTACTATATTACACAAAAAGATAATTTTTTTAAGATAAATACAAGCGTACCTATTATAACAGTAGAACCGGAGACAGTAAATGTCATGGTTGGATATAATTATAATACTGCCGATATAATGAATGGAGTAAGCGCATTAGATAGTAAAGACGGCGATATTAGTGCAAATATCATTCCGAACATAGATTTATTAGATACAACTGTTCCTGGGACATATATAATCACGTATACTGTGCAGAATTCACAAGGGGTGCAGACATCAGCCACTAGAACAGTAAATGTTTCGGAGCCTCCTGCCTTGAATTCAATAACAGCTGATGAGGGACAATCTGCAGCAAACACAATAGACCTAACTCCGAATTATACAGGGCCTGCAGATAAACTATATTATATAGCAGTAGGCGAGAATTATGGATATGCACCAGCAGATAGTGCGGATTTGATAAATTTTGTATTAAATGGAACAGATGTCAATCTCTCAAATAGTGATTATAATTCAAATCCGCATATTGCAAGAGGAGTTATAGATTTAAGTGCAAGCGGAACTCCAGATATTTTAACAGGGCTTGAGCAAAGCATAGCAGGAGATGCGGGGCTGGTAGGCGGTATACGCTATCAAATTTATGCTGTTATAGCAAATAGCAATCTTTTAGGGGCGAATAATGATGCAGGTGAAGTAAGCAATATGGCTGATTTGGGTTATTATCAATTGGCGCAAGGCTTTGACAGCGGCTTTGGAAGTGAAGGCAGCCCATATATAATTAGGAGCGGCACTACATTTTCTCACATGAATTATGCTGTATACAGCATTAATGCAGGCTTATACTATAGTTTGGGAAATGATGTGGATTTATCTGCATTCAGCAGCGGTGAGGGCTGGATTCCAATTGGCAGCAGTTCTGCCCCATTTGCAGGAATATTTGACGGGCAGAATTATACAGTCTATAACTTAATAATTAATAACAGCACATCAGCAGATATCGGGCTATTTGGTGTATCAAACGGGATAATACAAAATGTAGGGATAGGGAGCGGCAGTGTGAATTCCTCAAGTACGGCTCCAACTCGCGTGGGAGGATTGGTAGGAAATGTAACTGCAGGAAGTATAATTAATTGCTATTCGGCTGCCTCTGCATCCGGAGCGCTGCTGGCAGCGGCAGCAGATGCAACAAGTTCAGACGGCGCAGCTGGAACAGGAGGATTAATCGGAACAATTTCCGGAACTGCACCTATTACAATTAGTGATTCATATTCATCAGGGACTGTTGCAGGAAGACAAGACGTAGGAGGATTTGTTGGAGATACTCTAATAGGCAGCAACGCTGATATTGAAAGATGCTGGAGTACAGGAGATGTCAGCATAACTGTGGGATATCAAGCAGGAGGTTTTATTGGTAAAACAGTAGGCGCTGCAGTTACTATACAAAATTGTTACACAAATGGGAATGTGACAAGCAACTCTAACAATGCACTTGAAAGAACAGGCGGATTTGCAGGATGGATTGGAGATACAACAGCAGGCTCTAAAATTACAGTCAGCTGCTGTTATGCATCACGGCAATGTAATAAGCAATAATAATGTTATGTCAAATGCAAATAGCGGTATAGGAGGATTTGTGGGTGCAATACCTAATATTGCTGTAAATATCCAAAGCTGCGCGGCACTCAACAATACAGTAACTACAATAATGACAGCAGCTGCGCAAATTGGAAAAACTGGAAAATTCCTCGGATATCGTATGGGAACAGCATCAGTATTTACAAATAATTATGCCAATTCAGGAATGAGTACAAATGGAACGTCTAATGCGCCTAATTCAGTAACAAATCTGGCAAGCTTAAACATAACAGGTTATAACAACAGCACAATGTTAATGCTAAGTTTCTTTACTGATATTCTAGGTTGGGATACAGGAATTTGGGATATTACTGATGGTTTGCTTCCTGCATTGAAGTGAGAATAAATATACAGGGGATATGTTATGGGAAGAAGAGCAGCAAAGAGGCATAAAAGGTTGAGAATAGGACTAATTCTATTGGCAGCAGCATTTATTTTACTGCTGATTTTTTCTTATGCCTTTTTTTCAGATAATATAAAGACCATTTTTTGGGGAACAGCAGGAACTGTGAAACTGCAGCCTGTACAGCTCTTAATTGAGCAAAATCCAAATGGGATTACTAATTGGAAACCTGGAGATGTAGCAGCAATTGAGTGGACTGTGCAGAATGCAGGAAATAAAAGTGTATATACCAGAAATACATTAGAAATAGCGTGGGACATAAATCCGGATAAAAGAGAGCAAAATATTATATATTTATATCCGGCGGAAATATCTGATGATGCTATTAGAGATGATATATTAAATAATAATGCAGCAGGTGCAATAGACATAGGGAGCGATGACCATGAAATTATAACTGGCACATATATTACAAATGGATATATATATCAATTTTTAGGAGACGTATTAGATGGAGTGGGATTAAGAGCTGAGACAGGTGATGCGACAGTAACTGGGTCAGCAAGTCAAACTATAAGATTTAAACTGGCATTTTCGCCAAATGCAACGCCGGAATATGAAAACACAGAAGTATATGTGCATGCAATAGCTGAGGCAGCGCAGTATAGAAATAGTGCACCAATGAAGGTGGAGATTGCATATGGCAGGGAAGAGATTTAGAGACACTAAATTGAATAAAAATATTGCAGCATTTATGCTGAATAATAAGCACCTTGTTATAATAGCAGGCAGTTTACTTGGAATTGCGATTATTGGGCTAATGTATGCATTTTTTTCAGATATATCGAAATCGGCAGCACCTGTAACATCAGGATATGCCTCTGTAGAGCTTGAGGAAGATGCCCCGTTTGATGCTAATGTTCCAGCAGTAGGAGCAAATACGAGCACAAAAACATTTAGGGCAGCCTCAGATGGAAATATAGATGAATATGTAAGAGCGAAGATTATTACATCAGTAGAATATTATAATGGAACAGATAAAACATGGGAGGTTGCAAATATTCCGCAAAAGGATATAACAATTGGTGCCGCATCAGCAAATATAGGAGGAGGAAGCTGGATATATAATGGCGGATATTATTACTATTCTAATGTACTGAAGCCAGGAGATATAAGCGCGGATTGCGTAGTAACAATAGAAAATATAAATATACCGGAAGATTTAAAAACAGCTCAGATAAGAGCAGATGTGAAAATAGTACTGGAAGCGGCACAATATGATTATGATGCATGGAAGGACATATTTAAATAGAAAAAAACAAAAAAATCAAAAAGCTTCTCCGGCGTAGCCGGAGAAGCTTTTTAGGCGTATTTAACTGCCGTCTGAAAGCCATAACAATAAAGTTAATTATAAACAAAGCGGTCGCCCCATATATAATTGGGTGAATTTCTTTCCATTTTCCCATTGCCAGCTTTATTACTACATATGTAAAGAAACCTGCTGCTATACCAGTAGAAATGCTATAAGCAAATGCCATAAATGCAAATGTCATAAATGCAGGTGCTGCTTCTATAAAGTCGTGCCATTTTATTTTTCCCATTTGTGCCACCATAAGTATACCAACTATTACAAGAGCCGGAGCTGTTGCAACACCTGGAACTACAGCAATGAGTGGTGAGAAAGGCAGACAGATTAAGAATAAAACAGCAACTGTAAGTGCAGTAAGACCAGTACGTCCTCCTGCTGCAATTCCTGAAGAACTTTCTACATATGTTGTAACATTAGATGTGCCAAGTAATGAGCCTACTGTTGTAGCTGTTACATCTGCAAATAATGCTTTATCCATTTTTGAGCTGAACCCTTTGCCGGAAAGTAATTTTTCCTCATCTTTTTCATCAAATATTCCGCTTACTCTACCTGTACCGATAAATGTACCAATAGCATCAAATACACCTGACAGCATAAGTGCCAGTACTGCAGAAGAGGTTAGTAAAACTTTGCCCCAGTTGTCAAACAATGTGCCAAGTCCGGGGTTTCCAAATAGAGCGCCTGCAGTGTCTTTTATATCTCCAATCCCAGAAATGCTTATTACTCCATTATTTATTACTGGAGATAAATCTGTAACGCCCATTGGAATTCCAATAATTGTTGTCGCAACAATACCAATTAAAATAGAGCCCTTAACTTTTAATACCATAAGTATAATAGTTATAGTAAGTCCTATTAATGCGAGTAATACTGAAGGATTGTTGAAGACAGAAAGGCTTGGAACTATGCTTGAACCTTGTGATGTGATTGTTCCTTCTGCATTTGTGTATGTTCCAGGGTCTGAAACAAAAGTTAGAAGTCCCATGTTTTTAGCACCTATGTAGGCAATAAAAAGACCAATTCCTCCTGCTATTGCATACTTAAGAAATGAAGGAATTGCTTTGACAATTTTCTTTCTTAGAGATGTAGCTGTAAGTATCATGTCTATAAGACCACAGATGAAGACTATTGCAAGAGCTTCCTGCCAATGAAATCCCATTACGAAACATATTGTAAAAGTAAAGAATGCATTTAATGCCATACCTGGTGCCTGTGCATATGGAACATTTGCAAAAAATGCCATAAATAATGTTCCGTACTGCGGCTGCTAAGATTGTTGCTACAAATATACCGCCCCATGGCATTCCAGTAAGCGACAATATACTTGGATTTACAAATATAATGTATGCCATTGTGAAGAAGGTGGTAACACCGGCAATAATCTCAGTTTTAACATTTGTACCGTTTTCTTTTAACTTAAACATAAAATCCCCTTTCTATTAAAATTTGAATATAAAATTAATATAAACCTTTTTTCGACAAAAATCAATAAATTTTTTTAATTTAGTATACATTGGGGACGGAGTTTTTTGTATACTAGTATTTCAGAATTTTAAGATTTTCTTAAGCTTAATTGTGATATACTAAAACTAGTATACAAAAAACTCCGTCCCCAATGTATACTAAGTGGAGGGCAATATGAAAGTACTAATCGTTGAAGATGATAAGATATTATCACATACTATTTATCAGTGTGTAAAAGATACTTTTGATGCAGAGCAGGCATATGATGGAGAAGAAGGATTAATGCTGGCAGAGCAGAATATTTATGACATTATCATCTTAGATTTAATGATGCCTGAAATGAATGGGTATGAGGTTTTAAAAAACTTAAGAAAAGAAAATATTCTAACACCGGTGCTGATTTTAACTGCAAAAGATGGGCTGGAGGATAAAGTAAAAGGGCTGAAACTTGGGGCAGATGATTATCTTGTAAAACCATTTGAAATAGAAGAACTGCTTGCAAGACTTGAGGCTATTATTAGAAGGAATACAGGAGTATATAAGGAACAGACAATTTCATTCAAAGACTTGAAAATGAATTTACAGACAAGAAGAGCATACATAAAAGATAAAGAAATAATGCTGCAGGGGAAGCAGTTTGATATGCTGGAGTATCTTATAAATTATCAAAAAACAATAATAACAAAAGACCAGATTTTTGATAGAATTTGGGGATTTAATTCAGACACAACAGCAAATGTTGTAGAAGTTTATGCAAGCGGAATAAGAAAGGAACTCAAAAAAATTCGGCTATGACAAGTATCTGTGCACTGTGAGGGGAATTGGGTATATGCTTAAAGAATAATGTATGATGTACGATGTATGATGTACGATGTGTATGTGGTCTAGCCTTCGAAGGCACACCCTATATTCATCATACATTATACATCATACATCGTACATCATAAAAAGGGATGAGAGAATTCATGGAAGAGTCAAAGTTGATAAGGAAGCAGTTATTAAAAAACACACTGTACAACCTCCTTGCGTTCACAATTATCTTTACAGTATTTGGCGCAATTATCTTCAAGCAGATAGAGGCGTCACTGTATAATAATGTAGACCAGGAATTAGAAAATGCAAGGGGTGGAATGCCGGAGGATGCAGATATAAGCCCCGGAGTAATCTATATTATAAGAGATGAAGCTGGAAACATTATGAATGAAGATAGTATGGGCAGATTCTATAACCATATAAATTCAATAGAATTTAACAAAAATGATTTAGATAATATTAAAAATATCAAGGTAGATAATTACAACTATAGAGAAACGTTATTTAAAGCTCAGACAATAAATGGAGAGACCGTATATGTGCAGCTGCTGATAAACATAGATTCAGAAGTGCATCTGATTAATAACTTTTTCCAAATCTTAACTCTTGGCATAGTAATTACAGTTATATTAGCTATAGTGGCAAGCTATCTTTTATCTAAAAGAACGCTAAAACCAATAATAGAATCTTGGAATAAACAGATTGAATTTGTCCAGAATGCTTCACATGAACTTAGAACGCCGCTTTCAATTATTCAGGCAAAGCAGGATTTGCTTTTGAAAGAGCCGGATAAAACAATATGGGATAAATCTGAAGATATTATATTAACATTAAACGAAACTAGAAGATTATCTAAACTTACAGCAGATTTGATGACACTTGCAAGAGCGGATTCAAATAAAGATGAGATAAAAAAAGAGAAAGTAAAAATTGATGAGTTAATAAAAAATATTGTGAGTCCATATATTGAAGCCACACAAATGGAAGCAAAAGGAGTTAAATTAAGCTTGAATTATGGAAAAGAGATAAGTATAGATACAAATAGAATTCATCAATTGATGGTAATACTGCTGGATAATGCCATAAAGTATACTGAAAAAAAGGATATAATTGAAATATCAACTTACGAGAAAGACGGAAAGTTTGTGCTGGAAGTGAAAGACAGTGGAATAGGCATAGGCGAAGAGGCTATGAAACATATATTTGAAAGATTTTACAGAGAAGATAAATCGAGGAGCAGAGAAAAACGGCGGTACCGGACTCGGCCTTTCTATAGCGCAGTGGATTGTGGATTTGCATGGAGGCAGTATAAAGGCAGGTCACAACAGTCCAAAAGGAACTGTAATTACGGTGAAACTGAAATAAAAATCTGAAAAGATTTTTATTTTTTAAGGTTCATTTAAGATTTAAAAAGTATACTACGGTTAAATCAAAATATATAAAGACATAGTGCGACTATTATGTACTTTAAAGCAAAGGAAAGTGATAGAGTAAATGAAAGACAGAATTTTAATGCTGATAGTAGGGATTTTAATAGGTGCAATAATCACAACGGGGGTATTTCTAATAGTAAATAAAAATCAGCAGAACACACAAAACTCACAGCAGCAGCAAAGAATGCAGCAGTTCCAAAATATGATGGGAAATCCAAACGGCATATACAATGGTAACGGAATTAGAAGATACAGAGGTGGAAACTACACAGGACCTGGAGCAGGCGGCGGAAACGGGGCAGATACCACCACGCCGCAGACTACAACAGGGAATAGTGTTTAGGGACATCTAAGGTATGCATTAAGACAGGAGTAAACAGGGTTTATCTGGCTTAATGCAGAGATAAAAGAACGACTATCCCCTTTGTCGTTCTTTTATCATTAGGTCTATTCAGAAACTGCGGTATATCACTTTTGAAAATGAACCGCGCTACGTTACTTCAATTTTCCTGTTATCCACAGTCGCGAAAGTTGTTCGTTTTCAAAAGTGATATACCGCAGTTTTCAGGAACCTTAATATAATAAGAGGAGGTAGAACAGTATGAAAAAGAGTAAAAGCAGACTGATTTGGGTAATTATAGTTTTATTAATAGCATTAGGCGGTATTATTTACTACTATATTAGAAGCGGTACGTCCAATGGAAGCAGTACAAACAACACATCAACATCAGGTAATGGGGCAACTACAACGAGAACAGCAACTGTAGGCAGACAAACTATAACAAAAACAGTAACCGGTTCTGGGCAGATTACTTCAAGCACTGATGATAAATTATCATTAACTGCAGGATATTACTTGTATAAGGTTATTGCTTCAGCTAATCAGATATATAAATCAGGAGACCATTTATTAGAGTATACTAACGGAGTATATGTAAATGCTCCATATAACTGCGTAGTAAAAACAATTTCAGTGGGAGCTGTAAATACAAAATGTTCAGCAGCAGACTACATAGAAGTTATGGACGTTGATAATCTCACAATGACGCTGAATATAAATGAATCGGATTTATCCAGCATCTCAGTAGGACAGGATGCAGCAATTACTGTAAATGCCAATTCAGCTCAAACATACACAGGAAAGATAACAGAAATTGACCAAATCCGGCACATATGCAAGTCAAGGAAGCACATTTAACAGTACAGTATCACTTTCTAATGACGGAACAATTAAAATCGGCATGTCAGCATCAGCAGTTGTCACAGTTGCTTCAGCAGATAATGTGCTGGTAGTTCCAATTGAAGCGATACAAACGGATGCTGACGGAAATAAATATGTGGTTGTTCTCGGCAGTGATGGAAACACGTCTAATGTAACAGTGACCACAGGACTTTCCAGCAGCTCTTATGTAGAGGTGCAGAGCGGGCTTACAGAAGGGCAGACTGTACAATATACAGTAACTACGACGAATAGCAGCAGTAGAGGCACAAATGGAACAAGGTCAATGTTCCAGCTGCCAAGCGGACGGAGCCCAAACTTTCAGGATGACGAATGGCGGTTAGCACACATTAATTTTGAGCGTATGTTTGGCGGATATAGGCAAGAGGCGACGGAAGTCAGAAGAGTGAACAAGGAGATAATAATGAAGGACATAATAAAAATGACAAATGTCACCAAGATATACAAGATGGGTGACGATATTATAAGAGCAATAGACAGCATCAACTTTAATGTTAAAGCAGGTGAATTCATATCTATTGTAGGACCTTCCGGCTCTCGGGAAATCAACATTAATGAATATTATAGGCCTTTTGGATTCTCCTGACGAAGGTGAATATATACTAGATGATATTAATTTAAATGAATTGCATGATAGCGAACTGGCGAAAATTAGAAACAAGAAAATAGGCTTTATTTTCCAAAGCTTCAATTTACTTCCTAAAATAAATGCATTAGAAAATGTTCAAGTACCGCTAATGTATTATGGTATGGGGTCAAAGAAATCTAGGGAGCTGGGATATGAATATCTAGAGAAAGTGGGATTAAAAGGAAGAGAAAAGCACAGGCCAAGTGAGCTTTCTGGAGGGCAGCAGCAAAGAGTTGCAATTGCAAGGTCATTAATCTGCAGCCCTGAGATTGTTTTAGCTGATGAACCAACTGGGGCACTCGACCAAAAGACGGGTATAGAAGTTATAGATATGCTAAAAGAATTAAACAAGCAGGGACAGACAATAGTACTGATTACACACGACATGAATATTGCCGAGCATGCACAAAGGATTGTAAAAATGATGGACGGAAAGTTATATAATGTATAATGTACGCCAAGGAGAAAGGCTCCGAGGGTTTATGTATGATGTATGATGAGTATAGGGTAAGCCTTCGAAGGCTAGACCATATACGCATCGTACATCGTACATCATACATCGTACATCAAGTTTGCATTAAAGGGAAGAATCTTAAATAATAGAGTAGAAGGAGAACAATGTGAAGGTTATTCGAATAGTAAAGGTTGCATTCCAAAATATTGCTCATAACAAACTAAGGTCAATCCTTACAATGATAGGCTTGATAATAGGCATTGCATCAGTAATTATATTAGTCGGTATAAGCAATGGCACTAATCAGAATGTATCATCTGAAGTTCAATCTTTGGGTACAGACGTTTTAACAGTTAGTATAACATCATCCGGAACGGCCGCATACAACTTAGACTATACAGACATGAAAGATATTGCGAAATTAGATAATGCTGCTTCTGTCAGTCCATATAAAAATGTTAATGCCACAGTTAACAGAGGAACAACACAGGCTAATAATTCCAGTATAACAGCAACAGATGAATATTATCTGGACATAAGAAACATGGGATTGGCATCCGGGAGAAAAATTTCCATAATAGATATAGAAAATAATAGTAAAGTATGCATAATAGGAGACACCATAGCATCTACTCTGTTTGGACTTGCAGCCCCGTTAGGGCAGACCATTGGGCTGAATGGAGACAATTACACTGTTATAGGAGTTCTGGCGGCACAAGGCACATCAATGGGGACCAATGCAGATAATCAAATCTTAATTCCTATAACTACTGCAAAATATTTAGGGGTTGATACTAAAATTACAAGCCTATATGTTAAGGTCAAGGACCAAAGCATAATAGGGGGTACAGAAAGTGTTATAGGAAACTATCTGATGAGCAAAAATATACCGAGCGATTATTATACTGTATCATCACAAACAAATGCCATAAACACAATGAATAATATTAATAATACCTTAACAGCATTGTTAGTTGGAGTTGCGAGCATTTCATTAGTGGTAGGCGGAATTGGAGTAATGAATGTAATGCTTGTATCTGTTACAGAGAGAACAAAAGAAATAGGAATAAGAAAATCCTTAGGTGCAAGAAAAATGGATATATTATTTCAGTTTTTAGTAGAAGCATTGGTACTTAGCATCTTGGGAGGAATAATAGGTATAGGAGCAGGAATACTGCTCGGCAGCTTATCAAGCATGTTGAATTATACATTTATGCCGACTCAGAATTCAATTATAATATCGTTTAGCTCAAGTGCGGCAATAGGCATAGTGTTTGGTATATTCCCAGCATACAGAGCTGCCGGGTTAAATCCAATAGATGCATTAAGGCAGGAATAGGAGGCAACACTGTTCTTTTATCATTAGGGCCCTCATATACATGGTATATGGGGGCTTTCCATGTTTTTAGTTCTAAATAAAAAGAGAATATTATTAACGATATTTGGTATTGTGTTATCTATCTGCGTTGTGGGGGCGGGTTTCCTAAACGGTCAGGGCCATCCCGGAAACCAACCCCTACAGGCGGCAAAACAAGACACAGTTGCAGTAGTGGCACTGCCTGTTTCCAATAAAGTTATAATTTTAGATGCGGGTCATGGGCTGCCGGATGGACGGAGCTGTTTCAGATAACGGAACACAGGAATCAGATATAAACCTAAAAATAGTACTTAAAATACAAAGCCTGCTGGAGCAAAGTGGGGCCACAGTAATACTTACAAGGTCAGATGAGAATGGTATATCGGAGCTGACAGGTGCTGCAATAAGGCAAAAACACGTTCAAGATTTAAAGAACAGAGTAAAAATTGGGAATGAAAGTTCTGCAGATATTTTTGTTTCAATACACTTAAATAAAATACCACAGCCTCAATATAGCGGGGCACAAACATTTTTTAAAAAAGATAATGCGGACAGCGAAAAGCTTGCGACTAGTATACAGAACAGTTTAAATGAAACTATAGAAAAAGAAAAAGTTCGTATGCCGTCAAAAATTTCTGGGATATATATTGTAGATAATGTAACAGTGCCGATTAGTATAGTAGAATGTGGATTTTTGTCAAATCCGGAAGAAGAAGCATTACTGCAGACTGATAGCTATCAGAATAAACTTGCTTGGGCTATTTATACCGGGATAATGAATTATTTCTATAACTAATTTTCATATGTTTCATCTACATCTGAGGCTTTAGTCTTATTTTGCAGCAGTTCTATTTCTAATGTATGCCTATTAACAATGCCATTCATATGTTTAACATCTTGATAAAGCCTTACATAATCATTTCGATTATCAATACGTGTATCTAGCATTGTATCTATTTTTAGAGTAAGGTCATTTTCTAATATTAAAACTGATTTTTTTATAGAAATAAGTTCAGTTTCGACAAAATCAAATCTTTTATTCAATGAATTAATGTCATCTTTCATAGAATTAATGTCATCTTGTATAGAGTCAATCTTATTAATTTGATTATGCATAAGGCTCAATTCATCTTGTATTTGTTTTAATATAGCAGTTTCCATAATTTTCCTCCTTTCTTTATTTTGCTTTTGTGCTCGTAAAATGAAATATATCATACATAAATTCAAAAGTAAATACTTTTTTATAAATTTTTGTCAAAAAAGCACATAAACTTTTATATAAAAATATAAGTTGTAAAATTATATAAATATGCTATATAATCAATAAAAAGCGAGGGAAATATGAATAGTTATATTACAGTAATTGGCGGAGGGCTTGCAGGGTGTGAGGCTGCATATCAAATTGCAAAAAGAGGAGTTTCAGTAAAGCTGTATGAAATGAAGCCAAAGAAGTTTTCTCCTGCACATGAGAATAAAAATTTAGCAGAGATTGTATGCAGCAATTCATTTAAGTCAAATTCTATAACAAATGCATGCGGATTATTAAAAGAGGAGCTAAGAAGATTAGACTGCCTTCTTATTAAATGTGCAGATGAAACAGCCGTGCCGGCGGGACAGGCATTAGCCGTGGATAGAGATAAATTCTCTGAACTGGTCACACGAGAGTTAGAAAAATTTGGTAACATCGAAATAATCCGAGAAGAATACACAAAAGATTTGAGTGAAGAAGATGGAATAGTTATAATTGCCACAGGTCCATTAACATCAGATAAATTGACTGAAAGAATTAATGAAATTATAAACGTAGGGGAATTATATTTCTATGATGCATCATCACCAATAATAGAAAAAGATACAATAAATATGAATATTGCCTTTATTGCAGACCGATACGGAAAAGGTGCAGGGGCGGACGAGGCTGCCCGCCCTTCATACATCAACCTCCCAATGAATAAAGAAGAATATGAAAAATTCTATCATGAGCTGATTAATGCGGAAACAGCAACATTGCACGACTTTGATAAAAGAGAAATATTTGAAGGCTGTATGCCG
>Ga0123357_10006087_pt1 | contig 14609 bp, 9 predicted proteins | sample TergutEmb28metaG_FD_89873 | JGI IMG/M metagenome (GOLD analysis project Ga0123357, IMG submission 89873) | Embiratermes neotenicus P4 segment gut microbial communities from Petit-Saut dam, French Guiana - Emb289 P4 | ecosystem: Host-associated > Arthropoda: Insects > Digestive system > Gut ...
AATAGAGTGGTAAAAAGAATGATGTTTTGTGAACCTAGTGAATGTAGTAATACTGTACATATGTGATAGCATGTAGTATTGCAAAGGTAATGGAGCATGCTCAATTGAAACAATAAAAAAAAACCACAAGTAAATGCAAATGTACATAAAAGGAAGTTACTGATATTCGTAATGCTTTTAAAATAAATTTGTCCTTGTGCGCGCCATTAACGTTTAGGGGGAATGGAGACATATCTGTACCCTCTCTGAACCTTGTCATTTGATAGGGCGAGTGGTCATCTTTACGGTCCAGTTGCTTTAGCCCTCGGAGACTGTGCCCGTTACCGACTGATTAAAAGACTGGGTTTGCCACAGAGCCGGGCTGGAAACTTCGGGCAAGGCATAAATCTCTTAGTAATACAGATTACTGAAGATTTTATGCGTATGCCAGTGCCAACAGTTCTTCAGAAGGGGTGCGGAATCTCGTTCCACAATTCCATTTACTACATAACACCGAATTTGACAGCTTTACTGTACACTGCTCTGACAGTGTGGTCGTTAATTCTTTTCCTCTTCATGAGAGTTTCAAGAACCCAGACTTGCCAACTTGACAGAATGGGGGACACAGAGTAAATCTTTTCCGAGATCGTTCCCGCTTCCTTTTTCGCATACATGATTGTTGTTGGTTAAACTGATATTCCCAGTGCGAGGAACCTAGAGAGACGGCATCTATTGTTCCTCAGGATCACTATGGTCTTTCAAAGTGTAGGTATGCAGTATGTGTTCCAATTACGTAATGAATAGAAAAATAAAACGCACTATACATGCTGTATGGCCACACCATGCCACCATGATCCTTGTGCCTGTGGACACTGGTTCCAGTAAAGTGCTTCTTTTTCCCACAGTGCCGTTACGTTTACAGCAATGGGATTGAATTACCGTGCTCAATTTAGTTCAGCTTTATTCAGTAATTCGCCCCTACACAACTAATGAAACATATATAGACATCGCGAATTGTATCTTTCAGAATTACGCGGTAGCTTCAAAATGTTCCCGGAATCACTTTATTTTGGAGAAATACAAAACAATAAAATTATTTGAACTAATTTTTTTCACGCTACATTTGCTTAAAAATGATCCCCTTGTACCAATACACATTTCTACCAGCGACTGTAAAGTTGATACAAACATTCCTTGAAGCCATTTTATTAAAGCCTTTTCATTCTTCCATCACGTTCCTAATGATGTCATTAGCATCAAAAAGCGCCGCCCCTTCAGTGTTTTATTTCGGTCGAGAAAACAGGTAACAATCAGTTGTAGCCAGGACAGTAGGGAGGATATTTCCGTGTTGTGACATTTTTATTTACTATGAAATCACTACCAAAACCGACCGGTGTGCTAGAGCATTGTCGTGAAGGAGAAACCAACGCTTGATTATAAATTTTTTCGTTACGTTTCGTTCTGGCTACATCCCTAAGGCGACGAATAATGTCAGTATACATTTCTTTATTCACAGTAGCAATTCCCATAAATCCTACCAGGGAATTCCTGAAAATTATACCAGCGATTTAGGAAAACTTTTTGAAGTTACTACGTATTACTTCTTATATCTAACTCAGCACCTCCACCTCTCTCCACGTTTCCTTTTCAGCCTCTTGACATTCCTCTACATCCGACACCAATCTGAAGAAACTGGTCTTCTGGTATGTGATGCTGTGTTGGTGGATGTGTACCGGTACTGCGAATAACATCTGCGAGAATTCATTCATTACGCAAATATAATGGAAATGAATAGAGTGCTATACAGTTCCACGTTATAACGTAAAATAAGTCATTTAGTGCTTTGGCTTGGACGCAAACGTCGGCCATCTCTTTCAGATGCCTTCTTCCAAATTTTTCCAGCAAAGTATTTACAAACTCACTTCTTAATGACACATTTTACCACAAAATTCTAACCTCTCTATTATGTCTCGCACGTTTCAGATCAAAGGTTATTTATAGAGGGGCTTGTGTTTTTATGACTATTGAGTTTTTTTACAACCTATTGGCAGCTGAACAGACCTCAAATGACATAAAGCCTTTGATGTAGAAGGTTTAACTCAGAATATGCTTGACATAAGAAGTAATCAAAAGAGAAAATAGTAGCTGTACCTCATGTGATTGCGAAGACAGTTATTCAGACTGCCTGTTTAGACAGCAATACTAGACTATGACACGGAAGGCCAAATTGGTTTGGTCTTTAACTGTACTAATTTCGCCTCTCCTATTCTCACCTTCCTTCAGGCCTCTTTAGACTATAATGGTCATCTTTTCATCCAGTTATCAGTCAGTAGTATTTCTGGTATTCCAGTTCAGCAGACCGTCGTTTTTCAATGGTTTGACCATAATGGTTTTGCCTGTTTCGACGAAGAATTTTTGTGCTAACATTTGTGTATGGCTGCCTACGACCCTACACCATTCCCAGTCCTTTTTAACAGGTCCGTATCTGCTTGTGCGTGAATATACATACCGACATATTGAGCCGCATGTTATAAACCATTGTCAAATTTATATGTAACTGATTATTGATGACTTCAAAAAATAACTGAGTATAGTAGATGTTAAAGTAATAGTGGTAAAGATTCGTGAAAGGAATAATATGTGTAGAATGTTTGGCATAAAATGTTACAGGGAAGTAAAAAAAATTGGGAAAAAATACTAATCATCCTGACCACACTCAAAAGGTACTGTCATTTATTTTCCATGTTGTTGTTGTTGTTGATGATGATGATGATGATGATGATGATAGTGGCTATTGACACTAATCAGCTGGACCTTACATGTTTTATAGCCTTAAGTAGAAGCACCCACAATTGTGAAGGTTGCAGGAAGCAATGATGTCCAAATTTTGAAATCTCGTTTCACAAATGTGTACGACCGGGACGTTTGTGTTTGGATTGTTATTTTATCGCAAATAGCGCAGTATTGAAGCAATTTAACGAAAAACATCCCAATTGATCTGATAAAATAAGGCCAAATGAAGGAATTTCTTTCAATCACGAAACTTCTGTCGGAATATTACATTTCTGAAGTCCTAAATCACAGCATAACATCGATTTATGAAGAACGCAATGTTTAAACTGATATGTAACATTCTAATTAAGAGTTATATTAAAATGTAACATAATTTTTATGGTTGTAATATCTTAATACTGCATTTCTTCTACCTAAGTCAGCGATAGGAAAGCACCTGAGGCGCAAATTTAAACTTGGTATGGACCAGCTATGAAGTAATGTTTCGCAGCATGAAACCGGAGAGGCGGGAGAGAACACTATTGCAGCCCCACTTTGTACACTGATAATATTGAATGAAATCAGCGGGATTGAGCCCAAGTTTTGTGGGCGACGATCCTACATCAAACCGATGTATCTATTGTGCGATCAATTTGGGAAATTCTCATAATTTTACTCAGTTCACATCTGTTTCATTCAAGTAAATTTAACCTCTCACTAGGTTCTCCTAGGTAGAATTTTACTGGTGATGGAATTAATTCTGTAACTAATGTTTTTTTAATGTAAGGTGCTAATGTTCTTCAATGTGTTGTGGTTTGCTATGAAGTCCAACTTGCCAGATCTAGTATACTCTACATTTTGGCTATTATTTCTTATATTCCAACTTGCTAGAGCTAGTTTACTGTAAATTGTTGCTGTTGTTCCTTAGAGTCGAACTTGCCAGACCTAGTACACTCTAAACTTTGGCTGTTGTTCTTTATAATCCAACTTTGCAGAGCTAGTATACTGTTCATTTTGGCTGTTGTTCCTTATAGTCCAACTTGCCAGAACTAGTATAGTGAACACTTTGACTTTTGTTCCTTATAGTCCATCTTACCAGAGATAGTATACTAAACATTTTGGCTGTTGTTCCTTATAGTCCAACTTACCAGAGCTATTATACTGTACATTTTGGCTGTTGTCCCATATGAAGCTCAACTTGCCAGAGCTGTTACAGTATGCATCTATGTTAGGACTGTGACGTCTTATCTAGTTCAACTCGCAACAGCCAGTACACTGTATATTAGGCCCGTGATCCCTTGCCAAGTTCAATTCTACACAGCTAGTATATTGTACAATATCTCGTTAAAACTGGGATATGTAATTGCCGTTGCTCTGTCAACCTCATCTACTCGCTGGTTTCAGCTCTAATTTACCCCGGAACTGTCGGATTGCTTTCCCCCCAGTAATCCGGCTGCTTGCTACGCTCTCGGACTGTTTCCGCAGAATGTGCAAGCTTATCCCCCATGCAGTCGACCCTCTTCTTTCAGCTTTTAAAAATGTGCTGCTCAATTTCATCAAAAAGACGTACTACTACAAGGTAACTACAAACTGATTTCCCAGTCCCGACGATTTTATCGATCTGATTGAAGTCATTTACTTGTACCTTGACGTTCATTTCGAAATTTAAATTATCGGACACAGATCCGATGCTTCTTCTATACATTCTGTATTATCTACTTTAAATCCTACCCTGGCTGTTACATTTTTCATAGTTTTCTTTGTTAATGCACGTGAGTTCTGATGTATTGCAGTAGAGTGAGTAGTTCCCGAGCTTTCCCGTGTTTTCCAAATCTAAGTCATGTAATCATTAGCTGTATGAAACTGTGTCAACTTCATACAGCGTTATAAACCACAATGAAATGAGTGTAAATTTCTGGTGTATTTTAAAATATAAAGGCACATTACGACAAAGAATTATCATATGTTCTGCTGATTATAATAGTTGATTTCAATGTGTTTTTGTTTTAGCCTCTAAAAGTATAATGAACTTTAACACACCGACCATGACATGCTACAAATTACCGTAAAGACAGCTCGATATAAATATAATGTATCTATCTCCACCAGAGGCCGATTTATTCTGGTAATCGTTGAAGTAATGGCACCTATTAGAAGCAATCAGATGTTCTATATTTATACCATCTGGTGGTCATATTATAAGTTACTGATGCTTTTATTCGGTTTTCATGGAAACGCGGGGTAAAGAAGCTAAAAAATATTTCGAAAAACACAAAACGGCAATCTGCTTAAACTAATCGTGTTCTTAAGATATTACTGACAATTACCCCCACTTGAAGGATTTAAAAATGTGCAATAGCAGTTATTTAAATAAATAACACTGGTATGTGCATACGTAATTATGCATATAGATCAAACGATATGTACTAACAAAGCACGTTCCTTTTCATGATCCAGTAACTTCATGTTTGTCCTGCAAGCCGAGAGTTAAATGCAAAGCAGTGTAAATTAGAAAGTCGATATCTGGGTGCTTTAGTTTTCTGAAACAGATAGTTTGAGTTGCTCCTTTTTTGGGAATGTTGATGAGAGTTTTGTTTGATTTTCAGTCACAAAGTACACATTTTATACCTAAACTAATAATAGCTAGTTTACGGTTTGTTTCGTAATGCCGCACGCACAAGGTATCAGCATTGACAGGTCACGCACTCCTCTTTGTCACGAAAACACATACAATTTCGGGTAAAGTGCTCTGATTTATACTGTACAGTCATAGCAAGCAGAACGGGGTACAATTTATCAAGAACAAAACTTGAAACTTTTATAATCTAATATCGACATTCAAGATTTGAAGAAAAATTGTAATTTAATTAAATTATTTACATTGTTGTTGTATTATACGTAAATCTACTTTATGTATATATTCTTGGTGTGAGAGAGTGAATGAGTCACATGAAGGATAAAAATAATCGACATTAATCTTTGACATTAAGATATTAGATAATCGATTATAAATGGTGTATGAATCTATCCCAGCGGCCGCCAACGCGCTAGGACTACGATTTCGAATTCCGCCGGCGTCATGGATGTCTGACTCTTTGGAGTGTTGTGTGTTGTCAGGTAGAGGTCCCGCGACGGATCGATCACTCGTCCAGGGCAGTCCTACCGAGTGCAGTGTGCCTGAGTGTGATCTCGAAACCTCAACGATGAGGAGGCCTAAGTCGACTAGGGCTGTCAAACAATGGGAAAAAGAATGGTGTATGAAATTAACACTTGTTTTGCTGAAAGAACAAAAAATGGGAGAAAAGCGTGCCCGTGGAGTAGTGCGTGATTAATATTGCAATACATCTTATAACGGACATGTGGCTTTTTTTCGATCAGTAATTTTTTATTTCCCAACTGTAAAAGGCCCGAGGATCTACTTCGCAAGAGCTGGAGGAGGACTTTTGAATTGAGACTTTCAATTGAAACTCATGTTGCCTTCTTTATTATTGCAGAGACTACATATCAGACATATCCGTTGTTTTTAATATGATACGTAGCTAATGAACATTTGTAATTTAGCTCAGGGTTTTAGTTTTCTACTTGCGCGGATTCCGTTAAACGACCTAATTCTGATCGAATGAAATATTTATAGTGTTTGCAGTCCCAGTATGTTACCTGTTATTATGAACACTCGGAAGCACACGTACGTATTTCACCAGGATGCAATTTCCTTTCTTGTCAGTATCAGAACGTGCTAATCATGTTGAACTTGAAGTACCGAATAACGCTTGAATTCAGAAATTTCATTTACAGCAGACTTGTGATGAATATTTTTTTATCACATCCATATACACTACAGCAACATTTGAACATCACTTTGACAGCCACAGCTACCTATGTGTTGGCAAATATATGGAGTTAATGTCTGTCGGTGTTCTGTTTTAGTTGAGCGGTAGAGAGCATAACACAGATCAGTAAGATGTTTGTATGGTACTGTAACAGGGTGTTATAATGTTCATGTGCTTCTTCACGGCCTCTTTCTTCTGGCAATTCTTTATTCTTTCAAAAATTACCTTTTAATTTCGTCACACAAGAAATGTTAATTGTTGTTGGTTATTATCTAATATGGACACAAACTCACTATCGATTGATATTATTGATTATTATAACTGCGGGTGGATCACTTTCTACTATTATCGACTCTTATCGATTACTGTAAATTGTTGCCAGTTATTATCAAATTCCCTTCCCAGCTGTCACTCTTATTCATTCACACTAAGGATATTTAATTTAAACAATAAATTGTATTATTAGGCAACAACAACAAAAAACTACTAGTACTGCTGCTACTGCTACTACTACTACTACTACTACCACCACTACTACTACTACTACTACTACTACAACTACTATTACCACTACCACCACCACCACCACCACCACCACCACCACTACTACTGCTACAAATTTATTTGGACCGGTCATTTCGTATCGCTTCCGTGTGCAAAATGTCCCTCCCACCTCAGAATTTCAGGCGTCGTCATGGAATTTACTCGTATTGCCGATTGTAAGAGTTGGTTTGAGCTGGTCTATGTAGCGTTGTCATTGGAAACGGCATTTGCAGAAACACTGTAAATTACAGGGAAGAAGTCTGTTTAAAGGTAGGGTCGTCGGGACCGGAAGAATGTATTGTAGAGTAGGCCACCTTTCACGAAATAATGGAGCTCAAGCGATAGGGAAAAATTTCTTGTTGTTTTGAAAACCGAAGCCAGAACAGAGGTTCACTTCTGCGACGACCTTATGATGTGTTAAAAGAACATTACTAACAGGTCCACACACGCGAGGGTATTTGTCTGTGTGTGTTGACTGATAACGTAAGATGTAGAATCAAAGGCAAAACAGTCCCAGTACACGCCTGTTACACGCCCATAGGGTTCCAGGAGGACGAGGCTCCCAAATATCTTGACACTCGGCACAGGAACGTGGTAAGGTTGTTAGCGTTACCCACCGGACGCCTTTGCCCTCTAGAAATATTCCTAGTACTCATTTCTATTAGAGACTGAGTCGCTTTTAGGGCCATAGTGAAGCCGGTTGGATTATGTGAATTATATATGTGAAACAGCTGTAAAATAGACAGAGAGAAAAATGGTCATTAATTATGGATTGTGTGAAAATAGAGTGTGAAGTTTCTTTATGCAAGATAAAATAATGGATTCTGTGGAAATGACAAAGGAATAATTTTTTTGCAGTTAAATATTACGGAAATTTGATAGAAGTGTTTATGTTTAAGTAACATTTAGAATTTTTACAGATACTTAGTAGAAAGTAAGATTATTATGCATGGACGTATCTCCCTTCTAAATTGTATTTTACATTTGTGTTAATTATCTGTTATTAAATGTAATTAGAATGTAATATATTAATAGCAGCAAATTACGGTGAAATGATTTTTTCCAGTGTGAACTGAATTTTATGTTGTCATAAATAATTTTATTATTGCAGGAAAGTGCATTTTGTTTACATTACTTCTGTATATTTTAAAGTAGTTTCATTACGTTTCCCGATTCAATTTAAAAAGATTCTGTAAGCAAAAACTGAAGAATCGCCCATAAAACGTTTTGTGTGACGCGTGCCATTCTTTGTGAACTTTCTGAGTAAACTCTTGTCCATATTTACCGATCAGTTTTCTTAGGCGAAACGTTATTCTCGGTGGGTTGAATTTAAAAACGAAACGTAAGAAGACGAAAGTTTTCATCCAGAAAATAAGTTCGTTTCTTTTCGGTGGAATGAAGAGAGAATGAGACCCCTGCGGAGTTTAAAAAGAGACGGCATCTCATCGATACTAGAAAAAAAAATAGCATATTTATCTCTTTGTATGCACAAAAGCCATTTTCGTATGATACAGAAATCAAACAGCTGTATGATTCTCAGCTGACCTTGACCGCAACCCACAGATGGAAAATAAAACTTGATACGAGGCGAATTATTAAAGGTGTAACGAACTCGTCACTTTTCGTTAGAGCATAGCGGAAACACTGTTGGCCGTAGAATTTGGATGCTCGAAGCAGGTAATGTATTTAGCTAGAGGCAATTCAAAAGAAGTAATTATTTAATGCTGTCAGAGTTATTTTTAAGAATTTATGTGAAACAAAAGATATATAAAGGTGATAAGGAAATGGTAGGAAGGTAAGGATTTGGAATACTGTTGTGGGTTATTTCAAGGCACATTCTCAGCATTCGCATTCAGCTAACACCTAGTTTGTGCATCAGTACTTTTACACCCCGACTGCAACGTAATGGCACATGCGCAGATAATAGATCCATCTTTCGGCTGAATGGACGAGTCTATGTATTTCGGCAGGGAGTGACCATTCAGTCGGCTAGAGGCAGGCCTCCAGTGCGCACCAGCTTCTAGCGTATGGAACAGTGTTGGAGAGGCTTCGTTTCGCGTTCATGTGGCCCCTAACTGACTACCCACTCCATTCTACTGTTGCCACCTTCAGTTCTCCTCTTTCGCCTTTCTGTATGCCATCCCTCTCTGGTCACAGTTATAGGTCTTCATGTTCCTTAGATTTCAGGGTCACATTTCGGACATTACATTTAATCTTATAATGTTTTCCGCAAATTTACAAGTACACCATAGCACGTACTTGAAAAGTGTGTTGAATTAGCTGCACGTTTCCTTTTGCATCTCTTCGAAATCGTTACTTAGACATGGCGATGTCACTCCTATCTGATGTCATGTGCCGTAGACAGTTGAGAAGCACTGTTAAATAAAGAACTGACTCTCTATTTCTCAGAAAAAAAAATTGTATGTTATAAAATATAACAAGCTTTTCCATGCAAAATGAAGCAGGTTCTAAACAACATTTTATTAGCAGACTTAGAACCTCCACTTTGCAAAGTAGTATTAGTAGGGTTTTGTATCAAATTTTGGCTCGGAGACCGGCTCTTCTGATTAGATATCTGGATGGCTTTTCTCGTTTCTTTAAAGCAAATTGGAAGATATTTTCCTAAAGTCTACAAAATGTAATTCAAATAAGTTGGCATACGAGTAAGAAGTAATATATTTTCTTCCGTGTAATGAATGAACAATGTCTGTGCTTGCATGGGAATTTATCTTGTAATTTGTTCCTTTTTGGGTAATTCCCCGGTGTCTGAGTTCTAATTGCCGACGTTTCGGAACTCACTATCGGTTACATCTTCATAGGCAGGTGAATGAAGTGCCTATGAAGATGGAACCGATAGTGAGTTCCGAAACGTCGGCAATTAGAACTCAGACGTCGGGGAATTACCCAAAAAGGAAAAAATTACATTTAGAACACGGCGAAAGCTTAAAAACCGGAAATTATTTTGCTCAACTTTTGCGGCATATAGGTTGTACAGACAAAATGACAATTAATAAAGTGTCACCGTGAAATTATTTAAGTTAACTAAAACGAATTGGAGATTTTAGTTGTGGCTTCATGCACATAACACACATCTACTTTAAATTATGAGAGTAATAAATTTTACACTCCAGCCGCTTTAACATTGTAAATACCAACCGGTACTTTGTCGTTGCTTTAGGGGCCGGATAAGTTAGACGTAGTAAAGTAAAGTAAAGTTATCCCGTTACAGGCCCGGTGTGGCCCAGAGGGTGGGTAGAGGTATAGCTCTACTCTTCCATGACCGTGGCCCTAGAAGGGGGTGAGTGGTCAGCAGCACGCCCCGGCCACACTTTACCCGCGGGAAAGACCCGGTACCCATTTTACAGGAGGCTGGTTGGGCCCCAGGGCCGGTCTGGACGGGCGGAAAATCTCGTCCCCACCGGGATTCGATCCCGGACCTTCCAGTCCGTAGCTCAGTCGCTATACCGACCGAGATACCCGCCCACAGTTAGACGTAGTGGCAAATACAAAAATTTCTACACCTGCCGCGAGGGGAATTCCGGTAATCTCTTCCGTTTCCGGCAGCGGTATTAAATGAGCTGCCTATTTTATTATTGGTTAGTGATAAGTGTAAATTATTACTGAACTTACATGAAATTTTTAAGAACCATCGTAAGGAAAAGAGACTTGATTCTTTATCAGTCAACAGAGGTTAGTTGGCTTGTACGAATGCGTTATGTCCTGATACATGACAGTGTAGAGGAGACAGAAATTACAGATACAAGGCGTAAAACCCAAACGTCGTCTCAGAAGCAATGACTAATTCTAGTAAAGGAGAAGATAAACACGAGATGAAGCAAGCGACAGAATACGTGGGACGACGTAGATATTTTGTATTTTCATCCACCAGTGCGGTCCCCGGCGAATAGTCTGTGAAGATGGGAAGGAATAAGCAGCGATCGCTGCTTCTTCTAAAGTCCTTTGAGATATTGTCACAAATTATGACGTTTCCTTTCGGTCTGTGCACTGCCAGAGACTTATTAGTGTCAATTCATGGGATGTTTTTTCCTTATATGACGTAAGTTTGTCAGATCCTGAGATTTTTAAAGTTTGAACTGTCTTTGCAGGTTGGTAAAATTGCCGATCGTTTTAAGATTTCTGCGGTTATAATGATAGTCCCTTCGTAGGAAAATGTCAAGGCTTAGGGGGAATTTTATGCCTCCATCTTCAGAGGAAAACTCTTCTTAAAGAAAAGTAAAGAAATCCATCTTCCTTCAAGCTATTACTGCTTGGCCCTGAGATATCCAGTTCAAAATAAATTCTGGGACAATGGATCATTTATGCAGCAGGAAGGGAAATTGCCTATTATGCCGTTACAACGGGACACTGAACTACATAGTGACGTTTATAATGCAGCGCGATACCAACATCCGAAATGTCCTTGTCCGGTTTTTTTTTAAACAGGGGGGCCTCACAATTGCGCATTTTTAAGTAGGATACTTGCTTCTAAATTCGAAAGAACAATGAAAGGCGGGCATTATACGTAGCAGAGAAAAGCGGAATTTAAAAAGAATGAAAATACACAAGGCTTGTTCACATAAATTTTGTCTTATTTCTTTGGTCTATATTATCGTGACAAAAAGTTGTGTGCGATGAGAGTCACACAATGTGTGTTCACTGCGTTCGTGAGCTGACTGTCCTGCTGCTGCTGCTGCTCACAATAAGCCGCATAGCTGCCCCACGATTACACCCCACAGCAAAAGAACTTCACGCATAATTAATGGATGGCAGCTCCAAGTGAAATAAAATAGAAATTACTTTTTCATAAAAAACTTCTTTTATTTTTTAAATTTCCTTTGCCGCAGAACTTTGGGTAGAAAGTTTTAGTGCAGCAATATTTTGCATGTTGATGTTTCTTGTGTTGCAGTTTGTTTCGTCTGTGTATGAGAACAGTTCAGCCGGTACGTGTTTTAATTGCATGCATTATTCATGTCCACCGCCTTGTCGCACAATAGGTATTACTTCAAAATTGGAACAAAACTTCTCAGTAGGTCAGAAGTGAGCACTGCCATAGTTTCCGACATTTATAAACGGTTTTGTTTATTTATCTCTCATATGAGGAATTCACAGACAGTAAAGTTCTAATTTAGAATATCCAACACGTATGACGCATGGGAAGCGTGAAATGCTCTAGAAACTGTTACAAATATTAATTGAAAATGTTGTGGCACTTGCAGGAGTAACCTGTTCCTTTCATTCAAAAAATAACTCTTAACATCAGTTTGTGGTTCAATTTAAATGGTAGACCCTGTATAAAAATATGTTAGAAGAGTCTTTTGCCTGTACATTTGCCTGCCTTTTTTGTATGTGAGAAACTTGGATCCCTCACCCTGAGGGAGGAAACAATGGCTGAGAGTAGAGTACTAAGGAAGATGTCAGGTCCTGAGAAGGAGGTAACTGGGAATGGGGAAGGCAATGTAATGATGAGTTTCATGACTGAACTGTCATAAAATATTTTTCAGCTGACCGAATCAAGAAGAATGATATGACAGGAGAATGCTTCGCTTATGTGGGACAGGAGAGTCTTATACAGGGCCTTGATGTGGAAGCCTAAGGAAAAGAGACCACTTGGAAAGCTTAGGCAAAGATGGGAGAATAATACTAAAATATGTACGATATGTCCGTGGTCTCAATCTGACTCAAGATACGGAGAAGAGGCGAACTTTTATGGAAGCGATGATGAACCTTCATTTTCCATAAAATACAGAGAATTTCTTGACTATCTGAGGAATTATTAGTTTTTCAAGAAATATTCTGCCTCTTGGAGGTTGTTAGGTTAGGTTAGGTTAGCTTAGGTTAGGTTAGCGTAGGTTAGGTTAGGTTAGGTTGAGTTAGTTTAGGTTAGGTTAGGTTGAGTTAGGTTAGTTTAGGTTAGGTTATGTTAGGTTAGGTTAGGTTAGTTTAGGTTAGGTTATGTTAGGTTAGGTTAGGTTAGCGTAGGTTAGGTTAGGTTAGGTTGAGTTAGTTTAGGTTAGGTTAGGTTGAGTTAGGTTAGTTTAGTTTAGGTTATGTTAGGTTAGGTTAGGTTAGGTCAGTTTAGGTTAGGTTATGTTAAGTTAGGTCAGGTTACGTTACGTTAGGTTGGGTTAGGTTATGTGTTGTTGGTCTAATGCATAGATCGTATCGTCATGAATAACGCCTATTGCTTACTCACTAAATTTAAAGTTTGGTTTAGTGTGTTCTATGTTCCATGCTTTAATCATATGTTAGAGTTTTTTTAAAAGACCAATGAAACGCACTTGGATTTATCATTCGACATATTATAATTGTATTTGTATTCTTGTTCTCGCTACCCTAAAAATGGCCACATGAGTGGCTGAAACATGTCCGTGATTACAATGTAAATAAAATTACTTTTATCAATCCAAATAAATATGTCTGTTGTTCCTTTAAAAAGTTTTGAACAAATGCTGAATATAACATTGTGACAATCCTGCGAAATCTTGAGCGAGAATTTCAATTTCTAATTGTCTGAGTGTAAGTGTAACATTGTCAGTGACAACTAATTTCGGTTAATTCATTCTTACTTCACTTCACAGCGCTGTTTCATCTGTCATAATTTGGCACAAATAGCTGATGAAGAATACGAATTTCTAAAGGTGATATTACGCAGACCGATACGAAGGTGAATCAGTTTCTCGAATTTCGTCTCAAAGTGCTATTGTTGTGGCGCAAATTAATTACACGCAGCGAAAGGGCACCATTCATTTGACATACATCTTTATAAAACGCTCTCAAAATAAAGAGTGAATTGTGTCTTCTCAGAATAGTTTGCTACCGCGGAACTGAGACCGCTCTTATAATTTTGTGTCACCCTCGTTCGCCTCTCTTCGTCCGATTTATTTACACGATTTTACCATTACTTCCTTTATGTAGCCATTCCCCGCCTGCCCTTAACGTATGCATACAACAGTACCTGCAGCTACTTCTTCCTGCATATTTTATTATCACATATGTTGAGAGTAATGTTATATAACTTTTCATTGCCAATAAAATTCACAGCGTGCCCCTGATTCTTTGAAAGGACGTTTATGTTTTTAAGGTATTATGGTGTTTACTTTCATGAGCGGTGAACAAAAGTGTCGTTTAAAAATACCATTGTAGCTGAAGTTGCAGCTTCAATTACGGATAAACAGAATGTAGCTTGAAGTTTACCTAAATGATATTCAAAAATGCGTTTCCAATTTCGCAGAGAAAACACATTTCTCCAATCTTATGTTTATTGGACCGTGCATCATCTTGATAGTTGAGTAAAGAGAAACCAACTTGATGCCACTTGTTTTATTATTATTTATTCAGTGCTCAACATGTTTCGGACGTCAGTACGTCCATCTTCAGGAGCTTGCGACTAATTCGTAGTTATTTCAAGGGTTGTATCTGGTTCGGTGTGTGTTGGCGTTCCGTATCAGTGTGGCTATGGTGGTGTGGTATCCGTATGCAGTCTGA
>Ga0123357_10006089_pt1 | contig 14609 bp, 12 predicted proteins | sample TergutEmb28metaG_FD_89873 | JGI IMG/M metagenome (GOLD analysis project Ga0123357, IMG submission 89873) | Embiratermes neotenicus P4 segment gut microbial communities from Petit-Saut dam, French Guiana - Emb289 P4 | ecosystem: Host-associated > Arthropoda: Insects > Digestive system > Gut ...
CAACTGAGAAAAGCGGCGATGGTTGGGCCGCTCACGTCACCGAAGACCAGTCCTGATGGCAAGTCTCGACACTAACTGCCTGTTGCGTTACCTGCTCATGGACGTACCTGAGCACACCTTGCCTATCATGCACATCGTCGACTCTGGGCAACCGCTTCAAGTAAGTGACGTGGCGCTGATCGAGGCCATCTTCGTGCTGGAAAAGGTGCGCAAGATCGATCGTACACTCATCCAAAAGGCCCTGCAGGCCCTGTTCACGTTGGGCAACCTCTCCTGCAACCGCTCACTCTTCGAAGACGTACTCGCCGCCTACGTAGCGCACCCCAAGCTTTCTGCCGTTGATTGCTATCTGGCTTGTGTGGCACAGCAGGAAGGCGCCGCTCCCCTCCTGACCTTCGATAAGGCGCTCGCAAAGCAAATGCCATCAGTTCAGCTCATAGCAGCGCAGACGATCACAGGCGGCTAAGCTCTCCGCTGGTTTTTATGTCCTGTTTTGCGTCGCTTTTACTGGAGAAAATCCTGGAAGCGGCAGAATAAGCGCCGTGACGGCCAGGTGGCAGACGCCGCTAGGGCACTAATGCAGGTCGATGAAGTCGAGAGTGAAGCCAGCCAGGTCGCAGACGTAGAAGCCTTGCGCGGGGTGCGCGCGGCCCAGCAGGACTTTCAGCGCCAGTTCCAGCTGCAGGCCGGCGGCGATCGACACCGTGGGGTACGGGTTGCCGAGCTCCGCCTCAAGGCTGGCGCCACCCTGCGCCTGCGCTTGCCCGCGGACCAGCGGGTTTTCTGCGGTGCTCACGCCAACGTAGATATAGGCGCCCGCAATACTGCCGTAGACCAGCGGCACGCCCGCCTCATGGCAACGGGCCTCCAGCACCAGGCGGGCTTCGATGCTGTCCAGGCAGTCGATTGCCAGATCAGCGCTGCCCAGCTCGGCTTCAAGGCGCGCGCTGGGAAAAGCCTCCTGGTAGGCGCGGACCTCCACCTCGCTGTTCACCTGCGCCGCACGCTCGCGCGCCAGCTCCGCTTTGGGGCGCCCGATCGTTGTCTCCAGCGCCAGAAGCTGGCGGTTCAGGTTGCTTGCCTCAATAACATCCGGGTCGCAGACACTGATGTGGCCTACGCCGAGGCGCGCCAGGCCCTCCAACACGTGCGAGCCCAGGCCGCCAGCGCCCACCACCAGCACCCGGCAGTCCGCAAGCAGCGCCTGCTCCGCAGCAGTGATGCTGGTCATATTGCGCGCGTAGCGCTCAGATGTAAAGTCTGTTGCCATACGTTCATTCTACTGGATTGCCGCGGCGCGGTGCTTACGCTCTATGGAGGTGGTGAGAGTAATCTGGATGCAAATTGCTGTAAAATAGAATTGATATGAGGTAAAGGCCTGTGCCAGCACAGCGCCCGCCTCGGTTGACTTGAGCGTCGCCCTTAACGGTTGTGTGTTTGTCAGGGGCGACGCTTACTACGTAATAGATACCTCGCAGCAGAGACTGCAGGGGTATCAACTCAGGCAGACCTGGATTCTGCGACTACGCGCAGAATGACAATCAACGCGGCAGAGACTGCAGGGTATCAACTCAGGCAGACCTGGACTGCGCGACGGAGCCTGTGCTGCGCGCAGTCGCAGTACGCAGAATGACAATAAAGTCAAGGGTAAGATACGGAGGGGGGATTCTCTGGACGCACGGTGAGAGCAGCCCGCTTAATAGGGGGAGGATCGGGCTGCTCTCAGGTAGAATGAGTAGCCTGCAAGGGGAGGAGCAGGCTGCTCGCGAGTTCGGGAATAGCCCACAGGGGGAAGGCGCGAGCTGTTCCCGACGGAAAGTATGAATAGAGGCAGGGGGAAGATGCCTCTAATCACCAGGGTTAGTAGATCGCTTGCGGCGTCTGCGCAAGATGAGCAGCGCAACTGCGATCAGGGCCAGCGGAGCGGCAACCACCAGGCTGTCGCCCGTCTTGGGAATAGTGGAGGCGGAGCCTTTCCGGCCTCGGCCACCTGTGCCAGAGCCGGAACCAGATCCAAAGCCATGACCAGCGGGACCGGTGTAAGTATTCGTAAGGTTATATCCATCAATCTTTGACCGGTAGTTTTTGACCGGCGCTTCGCCAAGAGTATAGACGACTTCTTTGCCCGCACTGTTGTAACGGGGCAGCTCGAAGGAGTAGCGCCAGTGGCTGGTTGCGTCCAGCGCAAAGACAACAAAGGGCCGTCCGTCCGCATAGAGAGTAAGCGTGATGGACTTGGGCTGATTCTTCAGCGGGTTACCGCCGTGATTCCAGGTCTTGGCGCCAGTCAGGGTAATAGTCCCTGTGGGCTGCAAAGGCGGAGGCGGAGGCGTCTTGCCGTTATAGGTGTTGGTAAAGAGCGCTTCCAGGGCGCCCGTAGTTCCCGTCGTCTTCGCCGTCGAGCCGCCCGCGTTCGCAGCACCAGCACCACCCGCGGCGCCGCCCGCAACAGCGCTCAGCGTCCGTGACACTATCTGCAGCGCACCGCCCCGCTCAATCACGACCACCTTATAGGTGTAAACCGTCGCGTCATACGCGTAGTCTTTGGCGCCCGTGTTGAGTTCTGTAATCGTGTAGCTATAGGTACCAGCCTTCAGGTAGGTAATCGGGCCAAAAGTGGCCGTACCCGCGCCAACTACCACGACAACTTCAGTTCCGGCAGAAGCGCCACCCGGCAAAGGCGCGCCAGCCACAGCCTTCAGCACAAACTGGAACTGCGCCACCACAGAAGGCGTGCCTGCGACGGCCTTTCTCACGATCACCGAGTCGCTGATGACCGGCACAACATAAACGTTGCAGATATTGTAACCATCAACTGTTTGACGCCAGCTACCCAGAGGCGCCTCTTCGACCGTATAAGCAATCTCGGCGCCGTCAGCATCATATTTGGGCGCCTTAAACGTATAGCTCCACGTGCCCGTGCTGTCGGGCTTGACCACAGCGGAGTCCACCACCGTCTTGCCCACCTTCAGCAGCACCGTCACAGAAGCGGGCAGCGCGACGCTGCGCCCCTGCGTATCCCAGGTCTTCTTACCGGTCACCAGTATCATTACCCGCCCGACAAACCGGTTGGTCGCAATCACCGTGATGGCATCGGGCGTGGCAGTGCCACTGCCGTGAGTCAACGCGGCGCGTGTGTAGCCGTCGGCCAGGTAATCGTCTTCGATCACTTCATAGGTATCGCCTGCCTGCAACGCGATGGGGTCGCTTAGCTGGTCGGCCTTCAGCGCCACCTTATCCGGCAGGGCCACCCCGTTAACGTAGACTGTAAACGTGAATTCCTTGTTCAGGTCGCCGCCTTCGCCCGCCACAAGCTTGCGGATGCGGATCGAGGTCTGCCCGGCAGCAGGGATAGCGTCATTGACAAAGCCAATGGTTGCCGTCGCGCCACCGGCAATGACGCCATCTGCAGAGGTGATCTCGGCCGCAAAGCCGCCCGCCGACACCTCGGTCACCACAAACTGCGTACCCGCCGGTAAGTCCGCGAACACAGCGGTCTGCCCGTGAGTCAGCGTCAGTGTGCCGTCGGCGGGCAAGTCCTGCAGCACGCCGCCATTGACCCGATAGCGGAGCGGGTCGGGCAACGCGCTGGCGCCGCTGCCGCCGCTGGCGCCGCTGCCGCCGGAGCCGCCGTCCTCAAAGCTCACCGTAAAGCTGAAGACCTGACCCAACACAGCAACACCGCCACCTGCAACCGTCTTGCTGATCGCCAGCGCGCCAGTCTGGTCGGCCTCGCTGCCGCCATCATCAAATACATTAACAAACGGCAGGGTAATTGCCTGGCCCTCAAGGCCAATCGTGCCACTATAGTCACGCGGCACAGCTGTGTACCCAGCTGCAGACGGATCGATTTCGCTGACGGTATAGGTAGTCCCCACAGAAATGTTGTCGAAGGTCTGAACCCCACCCGTCTTCAAGGTAAAAGGATAGTCAGTCCCGTCAATGCGGGCAACAAATGAGAAATCCGCCTCAAGCTGATCTGCCGCCAGCGCAGCGCCGCTCGCGTTTGTGACTTCTTTGCTCACGGTCAGACTGCCAGAGCGCGCCGGGCGCGTGTTCACAAAAGCCGCCGTCACGCCGCCTTCCAGGATGTCGCCAGAACTATTATCGCTGCTGGTGACATAGCCCAGAACCGGGGCTTCCACCACCGCATAACCCGTGCCCACAGCGACATCGGTAAAAACCGCCGTATCACCGTGCCTCAGCGTGATCGTCACCTGTCCGCCGTGGAGCGCAAGGGCGCGCGTCTGGTTATTGATTTTAACGGCGAGCGGCCCGCTTGCCAGCCCGTCAAAGCTGACAGTAAAGGCAAACGCCTGATCAAGCTGTACCGGCGAGAGTACGGCGCCGTCCGCGTTGACAACGGTCTTGGTAATAATCAGACTGCCGGTAACCGGCAGGTTATAGGCGGTGACCACGATCGGCGCGGTCTCTGTGCCGGTAACCGTGAAGGGATAGCGCTTGAGGTCCTTGCCACTGCTATCGGTATCATAGGTAAATCCGTAGCCGGGATTAGTCTCTTCAAAGTAGTATGCGCCCGGCTTGAGCTTGACTTCAAGCGCGCCGTTGTCATCGGTTGTCAGGCGTCCGGCGACCTGCGTACCACCCTGAGTATAGAGGTAAAATTCCGTGCCCGGAACAGGAGTGTCGGTTTCATGACCCGCAACGTCTTTTGCCCGCTTGAGTAAGCGCACCGACATTTGACGCCCGGTACCCTTGACCGCATTGAGCGCGCCCTGGTGCAAGCTTGACCAGGCCAGCGCGGCGCCCGCGACCACACAGAAGACGAACACCGCCGCCAAAACAGCCATGATCTTCTGGCGCCGCAGGGGTACGGAAGCAGGTCGCGCATAAGCGCGTTGAAGTTTCAGCATTAGTGTTCACCTTCCTTCTTTTTTTCCCGTCATTGCTTCCGTCATTGCGAGGAGTGCGTAGCGCGACGCGGCAATCCAGTAACCCGTCATTGCGAGGAGCAGCACTTTCTTCTCGTCATTGCGAGCGAGCGTCAGCGAGCGCGGCAATCCAGTAACCTGTCATTGCGAGCGAGCAGCACTTTCTTCCCGTCATTGCGAGGAGCGTAGCGACGCGGCAATCCAGTAGCCTCAAAACGCGGGGGCTCCCAGCCCAGATGAGGGAGAGGGCAGGGAGCCCCAGATTACATACTGCCCTTTTGCAAGTAATATATACAGGCAGATTAGCGCTAAGCACTGACCCCCGGATTGATATGACTTGCTATTCTTATCCTTTCCTTATTGTTATATTTCTTTGTAAGATTAGAAGCTTATTAGATTAAAAATTAGCCTTAAAGATTTATTCCAGGTTCAGGTACAAAGCCGGGCGGAACCCCATGGGGTACGCCGCGATGGCGTCGCTGCTGGCACCGGCCGAGCTGCTAACGCCCCTCACGTTGGTGGCATTGAGCGGGGAGCGCAAAGCCCAAAAGCGGCCCGTCCCGACGCCTGGAGAAGTCACCTCGGTACCGACACGGCTAACGTCTGCAGTAGTTGAAGCGAGGAACCCATACTTACCGTTGTTAAACACATCACGATAGGAAAGCAAGAAACAGCCGTCCTCGCCAGAAGCTGGTACGGGGTTACCGCTGCATGTCGTTTGACCTGTGGTTTCATTAGCGCCCAATGACCAGGTCGAGTCCGTATTGGGAAGCACCGCATAGCTGTGTGCCCAACCCATATCATTTTTGTAGAGATCGGTGCACGTGCCCCGGATGGCGCTTGCCATGTAGCCACCGGCAGTAGTGCTGGTTAGGCTCCACGGTGTCGTAATGCTCAGCACATGCTCAGAAAGAACCAATACTTCACTCATGTCAGAATTGTCCAACACTCTCCACTCTTTGCCGCCAGCAAAGAAGGTACTTGCGGCATGAGCGGTAGCGCCCGAACCCGTAACAGTCGGCGGAGCGTCCAGCGCGGCAACGGTGTTCTTTAAGCTGTTAACTATCACCTTGAAAGTCACCAATTTGGTTGAGTCTTGCGCCGCTGCTACGGTAACTTCATAGGTGCCGGCTATCGCGTTTGCAGGAATCGTAAGCGTTCCCGCATTTGCAGCGCCCGCTACGCTTATGTTTGCTGAGTCTGCGCTCCAGTTACCCGTGGTAACAAGAGTACCGTGACCGGTCGTTTTCGTCGTAAAGTTATAAGTCTGCGCCACATCTGAGGACGCTATGTTATAGACTGTTGAGTCGGTTGTTGGCTGCGTACAGAAGTTGGGCGCTACCGTAAAGTTAGTGACGTTGTCTGTCGCGCGCGCAATTGCGGTACCCACCACCGTGCCATCAAGAGCCGTAGCTTTGATGGTAAGCGTATCCTCGGCTTCAGTTCCCGCTACCGTCAACAACCCCGTGCTGCTGATCGTAGTGCCTGTAGCATGCGGGTCATCGACACTCCAGGTAATTGTCTGGCCGGTAACGGCGCCCTGATAGCCGGTCAGGACCGCGCTGAACTGCTGGGTAGAACCTTTGTTGACATTTACCACCGCAGGCGTAACAGTCAACTTATATAAACCAGAGGCCTTGTTCAGCAGATCCAGGGCGTCGTCGGTCGGGTTTGTGAAGGTATTCAGGTCACGTTCTGTGCAGAACTGGCCGACCACGTTGATTGCGTAATAATAGTCTTCATCCATGGTGACGTTGATGCCGTTGAGCAAGAGACTGGTGGCGTCACCCGGCTGCAGGGCGCTTGCCCAGTAGGCCCAGCCATCGGTGTCATAGACCCAGAAGTTACCCGTGGGTCGGTCCAGGGCAATCCAGTCCGCCACCGTGATGACGCCGCCATCCTGCGGCAACAGCGTGGACTTTGCGGTATGCGTCACTTCGTCGGCAGACTGCGTGGCGCCGTTCAAGGTCTCATAGTCACTGATCTGGTCGCCATCGTCAAAGTAGTCATGCGAACCGTCGCCGCGCGCGGTCTGGCCGCCGGTCACGTCGTCGATCGCGATGCCCGTAGCGTCAGTTGCCAGGCTGTCGTTATCTTTGTTAAAGGTAGGCATAAATATCTTGCTGCCGCCCATGGTCCAGTCCACGTAGTCGTGGAACTGGTCTGCATCGGCATTGCTGCACAGCGCCGGATCATTCTGGGACGGTTTATGCAGCTCCCAATTATCGCGATCCTCAATAGTTGCGCCCGTCTGGAAGGGGGTCGCCGTCTTGCCGGAGCCCGTGGCATCTCCCGCGCCGTCACCGGTCTCCATATACTCGCTTAGTTGGATGCGTACATAGATGGGCTTTGACCCAAAGTTTTCTGCGTAGACGTCCTTGTTCTTGCCGTCAAAGTCATCATGGACGCGCCCGCCGGGATTGACGGTTTCCTTGACCTGATTCAAAGCCTTTTGACTGATGGATTTCCATGCGAAGGTCCCGGCTAACAGCATCGCCAGGATCAGCAGCGCAGCAAGGACCGCAGCAGCGCTGCGGCGCTTGTTCCACCAGTGGGTTTTACGTGTTGGTTCACTCATTGTCTGATGCTCCTTTCATCTTACAATCTCCCCATTTCTCTTGCCCAATAGAGGCGCGCCAGGGGAAGCGCCGCGCCCTTAATTTTTATCTGGAGTTGTTGCTGAACCTGAGGGCAAAGCAACCCGATACTTCACTGCGACTTGTGGTGGGCGCAGATAGTTCGCCCTTACGCCGCCAACACTCCTTTCTCCCGGGGGATGGACGGGCGTAACATCCAGCGCAGACAGAGGAAGACTGCATACAGCAGCGCTCCTGCGGCCAGTAAAAACAGCGCGATCAGCACCGCGTTGCCGCCAATAAGCTCCGCAATCCTGCCTACGGCCGGGACATGAAAGATGACCCTGCCAACAACATTGCTCGCAGCAACCAGCGCCTGGTCGGGCAGGTTGTTGTCGACGCCCTTGGTCTGAAACCAGCACTGAGCAGAACTCTCGCTGGGTTCATAGATGGTGATGACCTTGTGAGTGACCGAGGTATTTGCGTTCAGCATATAGGTGATGTCGTCGCCTACCTGGATCGTTGCGGGGTCAACGCTTTTTGTGATCACAAGCGATCCCTGCGGAATCTCACTCTGCATGGAGCCCGTCAGGACCGTCAACGCCGAGTAGCCAAACAACGTGCGCGGCGCGTTGCTGCGCTGTCCCGTTGCCATAACGATCACCACAATGAGGGCGACCAGCGCCCCATAGAAGACGGCGCCGACCACACGTCGCTTCCAGGGCCTGGACTGAGGACTTGAGACTGACGAGGAGACTTGCTGCGCTGGCACTGGCACTGGCATGGGCTTGGGCGCCGATACAGGCGCGTCCGCCTGCTCCGCCGCTTTAAGCTCATCGATCAGCCGATCAATCTCGACCATCGATTTCTTATAGCCCTTGCTGACCCCCACGTTTCTCCCTTGTCCTCCCTCCTCGTGACGTCTACTCAGACGTCAGACTGACCATCTTTTGTACTATAAGTTGCCCGGTTGCCCCCTGCCGTCCGCTTTCGCGAAAACTGCGCTTTCTTTCGTAAGCGTGGGGGGCGGGTGTGGCAGATGCGCCAAATGCAGGGCTTTGCCGCTCCGGGCAAGGCGCGCCGGGTCGTCGCGCCCTACGCATGAGTTGCGATTTATTGCTGCTTGCGCATGAGGTGGAAATGTGTGCTTTGTTCATAGGGACTGCCAGGTGTCGGTGATGGTGGGGTCGGGCTCGTCTTTGTGGACGTAGCCGTGAAATCCTTCCAGTTTTTTGCGCTGGATGATGAAGATGATCTTTAAGATTGTGCCACCAATTACAATGATTGCTAACGCGATCAGCTCTATGATGCTAAAGGTACTCATAGCCATCCGCCCCACTTTCCTCATAACGCTTCTGTTCCAGAATCTCTTTCTTTTTGCGCCGCTTCCAGGCCAGAACCATGAACTCGCCAAACAGCAACGCGATAAAAGTGACAAGCGCAGCCACGTTCGTGACTGCCAGAGTGATTTCAGGCAACCTGGATGGCGGTGTGGCATGCGTCCGCATGGCGGCGGGCTCTGGTTCTGGCAGCGGCAAGGCGGGGATTGTTTCATAGATGCGATCCCCACAGCGGGGGCACTGCCGGTAGCGGCGTCCCGCGACGCCCGGGCGCGCCGGTGTTTCTGTGATCCAGGGGCCATAGTCATGACCCAGCAGGGCGATGGACTCTGTGTAACTGTCGCCGCAGCGCGTACAGACAGAGGTTTCCGTGCCGGGCTGGGTGCAGGTGGGTTTTGTGGTGACCTTGTGTGCGTAGTCATGCCCCAGCGCTGCGCCAAAAGCCTCGGTATGGGTGTAGCCACAGATTGTGCAGGTATACGTCTTCTTGCCTGGCTGGGTGCAAGTGGGCTGGACGATTGTTTCTGTGAAGTGGTGCCCGGTTGCGGGAATGGTCTTTGTCTCACGGTGACCTACGCCTACGCTGCAGGTCCGCTCTTCTGTGCCCGGCTGGGTACAGGTGGGCTTTTTGGTGGTGGTCCAGGGGCCCCATTTGTGCCCGGTCGCATAAAGAATCTGCTTGTATTCCAGGCCGCAAAGGGCGCAACGATACAGGACGAAGCCGTCGGTAGTCTTTGTGGGTTTGACCGTTTTGACCGCCCGGAAGTCATGTTTGCCCGCAGCACAGTCGTAGGTAGTCGCGCGGGTGACAGCCGGAAGGCAAAAGAGAATCACTGCCATAACAAGTATGGCAAGAGGCGCTCTTGTCCTTATACTGGCGGCCAACTGTTTTCTCCCTTTTATGACTCCGCCTACACGGCTATTTGCGGTTATTGTAAGCTAATTTTCCGTATCAGTCGCTTGCGTTTCGTGAAGAACAGCCATTGGCACGTCGGTGCTCTTGACTTTGGAATCTTTCCCACTTGCTTTTGCGCCCCGCTGCGTTTTCGCGTGCTCTTCTTCCTCTTGCCTCTCTGCAATCTTCTTTCTTTGTTCTTGTGTTTCTTTCCTCCTTACTGCTTTTTCGCGTGTTGCCTTTCTTGCCCGTCTTTGAACCTCTGCGCTACGCATGCTCCTGCGCTGGTGCGCTCATCCCAGCCAGCGCCGCCTTGAGCGCCTTGCTGTGCTTGGAAGAGACGGGGACGACCTTGCCGTTGAGCATGATCAGATCACCCTGGTCGATCTTATCGACGTGCGAGAGCGAAACCAAAAACGCACGATGCACGCGCATGAAGTCGTCATTGCCAAACAGCAGGCTTTCGACTTTTGCCAACGAAGAGATAAAGTCAAAGTGCTCCTTGTCATAGTAGACCGTAATCAGGTGATCCTTGACTTCAAAGTGAGAGATCGTGGCGATTTCGACCTGGCGCGTCTCGCCAATCGAAGAAAAGAGCAGCGTCCGGTCGCGGCGCTGTTGCGCCTCTGTCAGCGCGTCCCAGAATACGCGAATGAAGCGTTCTTCGACATCGGCGCCCTTTGTGACGTAGTTAAACGCCTTGACATCAAAGGCCTCGCGCCAATTAGTATCAGAGCGGGTGACAAAGATGATCGCGCCCTGGTAGCCAAACTCGCGGAGCTTACGGGCGGCCTGGACTCCGTCAGTGCCCGGCATACGAATATCAAGCAGCACGATATCAACGGTGCTCAGGACGCGGGTATCCTCGAAGTCAAACAGCAGCGCGTCGCCGGTTTCATATTCTTTCAGTTTGATGGGAACCTCTTTGCGGAGGCGAACCAGACGACACAAGTCACAGAAAAACTCGCGCTCGTCGGCGGCGTCATCACAGACAGCAACTTTTAAAGGCTTCATGTCATTACCCTCCTCTACCTGCAAGCCCCCTCAAGCTCCAGTGATCTTATCAGTGCTTATCATACTACTTTCAGAGGTGAAAGATTGCCACCGCCCGCCAGAATACCAGCAAAATTTGCGTAGACAATGAGTAAACCGCCGGCAAACAGAGCTTGGAACAGAGCTTGGATAATGGTCATGCTTGTACGGCCCTGCTTCAACACACGAAATGCCTGGATCGTATCGTACGATTCTGTTTGATGTCTTATTGCATCGCACTAAATATGTTACACTAATAGAGAAATCGCACGAAAGGAGATCGTCTCATGGTCCAGATAACCGCAACCGACTTTAAGACCAACTTGGGCAAGTATCTCTCTCTGGTCAAGCGGGAAGATATTCGCATTACAAAGAATGGGACTGCCGTCGCAGTTTTGACCACTCCGCCCCCGGAACCCAGTTGGGTCGACGGACTTGTTGGGGTAATCCCGGGCACAGATACTGACAACAAGAAAATCAAGGCGGAAAGGTTGGCTCAAAAATATGAGAGTCTTGATTGATACCAACGTTATCATGGACGTTCTGGCAAAACGCGAGCCCCATTTTCAGGCATCATATGATTTCCTGCGACTTTGCGACAGGCAGATCAGTGGATGCCTCACGGTCAGCCAAACGACAGACCTTTTCTATCTTCTGACGCATGAGGGTAAGAGTTCCGCCAACGCAAAGGCGCTTATCAGGGAAGTAACGCATCATATTAAAATGCTCGAGGTGTCTCCCATAGATGTTGAGGCAGCATTGGCATCAGAAATGCAGGACTTTGAAGACGCGCTCCTGGCCTGCGTCGCGTACAGAAAGCATCTTGATTTCGTTATCACGCGCAATGAGAAAGATTTTCAAAAGTCCCCCGTCCCCGCAATTTCTCCCGCACATTATTTAAAAACAGAAAGTTCAGACCGGGGGTAAACGCCAGGTTTTCCGGGCGCTCCGCAGCGGGTCGTCGCGCGCTACGCATGAGTTGGGGCTCGTTGCCCAGTACCCAGGCGCGCCGAGTCGTCGCGCCCTACAGAGTCGTTGCCAGCCAGAACATCACCAGCTGGCGCCTGACGCTTTGTTAGCCGCCGGCGACGGGCGGAAAGACCTACAGAGTCGTTGCCAGCCAGAACATCACTAGCTGGCGCCTGGCGCTCTGTTAGCCGCCGGCGACGGGCGGGAAGACCTACAGAGTCGTTGCCAGCCAGAACATCACCAGCTGGCGCCTGGCGCTTTGTTAGCCGCCGGCGACGGGCGGGAAGAGGAACAGCTTCTGTCCGTCTTCCAGCACCGTCTCCGGCGTTTGGTGCCGTCCGTTGATCAGCAGGATCGCGACGCGCTCGCGCTCGATCCCCAGATCATCGATGATCTCTCCTGCCGTCAAGCCTTCATGCCAGGCAACCTCAAGTTCTTTACCCCGGCCTTCACGGAAAAACGCAAAGAGTTTTACCAGTACCATAGCAGCGCTTTCCGCACTTCCGTACTCTCGCTCTCGCTCTCGCTCTCGCCCTCGCGGCCTTACACGATTTCCAGACGCGCCAGCGTCTCTTCAGTTGGGAAGGCGTCGACCCAGCCGCGCGCCTTGTAATACTCGGGCAGCATGACATCTAAGTGGCTGACCATGCCCTCGCTTGCCTCGTTGTCGGTAAGCGGCTCGTCAAGCAGGCGCTTGGGGAGCGTGTCGTCTTCGGGCTTCATGCCAGCCAGCTTGTTGAACTGGCGCTCAATGTTATAGATGCGCTCGCCGATGGTCATGATCTCATCTGCGCTTATGTCCTCGCCGATGGCCGCGCTGAAAAGCGCCGCGTACTCGCCTGCGCCCAGCGCAAAGCTGGTAAACAGGCACAGCCCCAGGCTGTCGATGGCAGCCGTCAGGTCCTGGAAGACCTTGACCAGCTCGGCCTTGCCCTCGGTCGTCGTGCGGTCAACCAGCATCGGCGCGCCTAAGACCTCCGGGCTGATGGTGTAGCCGCGTACGTGGCAACCGCCGCGGTTGCTCGTCGCATAGTTCAGGCCAATGCCCTGTACGCCACGACCGTCATACGCGGGCATTTCTTGCTTTTTGACCGACATGGAGAGCTCCGGATGGCCGTAGTGCTCGCACAGGCGCCAGGAACCCTGGGCCATCAATTTGCCCAGCGCGTTGTCTGCGCGGCCCATATGTTTGGTCCACTCAACAATAGCTTTACCGCTGCCAAACTCAAGCGGGACGCCTTCGCAGTCGGCCTCCGGAATGGCGCCGATCTGGTAAAGCTCCATGCCCGCCGCAATGGTGGAAGCTGCGCCAATGGCGTCCAGCCCCAGCTCGTTGCACCAGTAGTTCGCCTCTATAATGGCGTCCAGGTCATGGACGTCACAGCTGGAACCATAGGCCCAGAGCGGCTCATACTCCGGCCCGCCGATGACCTTGTCGCCCATCTTGACCACACGACCGCAGCCGATGGTGCAGTGGTGGCAGAAGTTATTGCGCACCAGACGCTCGTCTGCCATGGTCTCTCCGCTGAAGCTGTCAGGATCAGAGTTCAGCGCGGACTGCCAGTTTTTCACCGGCAGCGAACCAATACCGTTGATGATGTTGACCAGCACAGCCGTCCCAAATGTGGGCAGGCCTTCGCCGGTTACCGGATGCTCCTTGAGCATCTTCGTGTTGGCATTGGACACCTCGCGGAATTTATCCGGATCCGCGGCCTCGGTCCTTCTGTTTTCTGTCACCACGTGGATGGCCTTAAGGTTCTTGGAGCCCATGACCGCGCCGACGCCCGTGCGCCCTGCCGCGCGATCAGTGTCGTTCATGATGCCGGCAAGCAGGCTCAGGTGCTCGCCCGCCGGGCCGATGTTGAGCACTGACGAGTTCTTGTCATCGCCGCCCAGGGCCGCAACGACTTCCTCGCTGGTCTTGCCCCACAGCGCCGAGGCGTCCTTGAGCTCGACCTCGTCATCGTGAATGTCCAGATAGACCGGGCTTGCGGCCTTGCCCTCAAAGATGATGCCGTCATAGCCGGCATACTTGAGCCAGGCGCCAAAGTGCCCGCCGCTGTTGCTTGAAGCGATCATGTTGTTCAGCGCGCCCTTGGTGATGACCATGTAGCGCGTACCGGTCGAGGCCGTTGTGCCCGACAGCGGGCCGGTCATGACCAGCATCTTGTTCTCCGGGGAGAGTGGATCGACCTGCGGATCAATCTCATCCATCAATATTTTGGTGCCCAGCCCTCGCCCGCCAATGTACTTGCGGGCCAAATCCTCATCAAGAGGCTCTTTCTTGATAGTGCCTTCGGTCAGATTGACACGCAAAAGCTTGCCGTTGTAACTTTTCATTTTCTTCTCCTTCCGGTACATCGACCGTATGGAGCACGCCTGAAGCGCCCAACAGGAGGGGCAATTGCCCGGCTGTTATCCTCAAACGCGCCACACCGGACCGAGATATCCTCACGGCATCTTTAATTGTCGCACTTCTAGAGCGTCATGCCCAAAACTTTGCATAAAAATGCATAGATGGGCGGCGAAAAAGCAAGAACGCGAGGGAGTGGGAGCGAGCCTGCGCGCGGGGATACGCCCCTGCTTCGCTCCTCTGCCATTTTCCGATCTTTCATTGAGAATAATTGCCATTTGTGTCAAAATTACTCAATGACTATCAAACGCTACCGAGCCCTAGTTCATCCAATCCAGGACGCGGCGCAGGAAGTTCTCCGTCTCTGGTCTTTGCGGATGCTCGAATATCTGCTCGGGCGTACCTTCCTCGCAGATGACCCCTTGCTCAAGAAAGACGACCGAGTCGCTGATGTGTTTGGCAAAGCTCATCTCGTGGGTCGCCATGATGATGGTCGCGCCTTCGCGCTTCAGGTCGATGACCAGGTCGAGCACCTCGCCCACCAGAATCGGG
>Ga0123357_10006091_pt1 | contig 14607 bp, 7 predicted proteins | sample TergutEmb28metaG_FD_89873 | JGI IMG/M metagenome (GOLD analysis project Ga0123357, IMG submission 89873) | Embiratermes neotenicus P4 segment gut microbial communities from Petit-Saut dam, French Guiana - Emb289 P4 | ecosystem: Host-associated > Arthropoda: Insects > Digestive system > Gut ...
AGCGCCGGGGATCGAACCCGGGACCTCTGTATCTGTAGCCAGAAACTCTGACCACTAGACCACAGAGGCGGTCCGCCTGAAACTAATCAATCCATAATAGAAATATTTTGATAAATACAGAAGTCAGAGTTTAATGGTGCTTGGTGTAACATTATTTCTAGCACATCAATTTCAGCCAAAATATGTCTTACGAACCGACGTACCATGTAGTTCAGATGCGAGTATCAAGTATAATGAATGTTGTTGTGATGACAGCGACATAAGATACGTTTATTTATTTAATTATTTATTTATTTATTGAAAATTTATCTTAATTGCCTCACATCTGATTGTGTTCTCATGGAATTACATTATTGCAAAAGTACTACTCATATCAATTTCACCCCTAAACTATAGGGATTCTGCAAAAATGGGCTAACTCGTAATTAAGGAAGCATCAGTATGAGGCAGTTTCAACAATCCTAATACGTTAGTACTTTCACGTACGCGTCTGGTTGACAGTGCTTCACGTACAGGAAAATGGACCCATTGAGAGGGGCAATGGCGATGTGTTGTCTGGAAGGAAGGATTCCGCTTGAATTGAAATGATACAAACCGGACGTAGAACAGTCGTCTGTCTGGCGTAGAGAGCTGCTTATGACTCTCAGTACTTCGCCCGTATGATCTGAGAATATGTTTCCTTTAATCTTCAATTTAACGTACTTAATGTGTGTCAAGTTTTGTTACCTGTATACTTCAATACTTAATACATAAAATTATGCATAAGAAGTTCGTTAGCTTAAAAATGTTAGTGTAAATATGTTTACCTTCAATTTATATATTTTTAAATAACACTTAAGTGGTTCTAGGTATTTGACTAGTTCGCAGAAGCTACAAAATTTCTTTTGGGCAGGCTGTAGTCATTCATCTATCGAACAAGCATTCTGTTATTGTTCCAACTCCACGTTCAAGAAAGTCTCCCTACATGTCTGCTACTAAGACTTATTTCCAGAGATTTAAATCAATTCACCTTCTGCTTTCTACGAATAATCTTCTAAAATTGTCTACAGAATATTATGGATTTGTTTTCTGTTTTTATAGTGTTTGTGAAAGTAATTAAAAAATACGTATTTCTCATACACTTGTTCGTCTAAATTCAGAACGTTTAAGGGTGAAAATAATTTCATATATGCCAAATATGGCAACAAATTATTTCCATACACTCTCAATTGAAGCATATTTTGACATTTTCGTAATTTTTGTTAATTTATATTTATATAGAATACCATGGAAAATTTTACTTCACGTTCAGACATGTTATTTACTCGTTTCGACAAAAGTTTATTTAAGGTCTTTGCTGCACTAACACTATTTGCATTAAAGTATAGACATATATATAGTAATTATATAAAAAGAGAGACGATTCTAGTCTGGGCAGATGCACGAACGTATCTCGCACTTTCTAAAGCGCTAACCCCCAAAGTAGACGATTTTGTTGTTAGCTCTTATTCGTATGTTGACATCAACTGTTCACTGACAGTTTAAGTATCTTACATGATTTTGACTTCAGGGGACGTAGCATATTCTTCAGAAATTCCAACTCAGATATCAAATGCTACATTACTTTTCTATAGAATATATAAAGTAAATTAACCCTAAATTTTCACGGGCAAACAATTGCACTATATTGTTAAAATGATCAGTCTTTAAACATTATACAATTTTAGAGTTCACATGACATAAGGAACCATTTAACTAAAGGGGATTTTACATTAAATTTATGAAAATAACACTAACATAGAAAAGTAAATTCACCTATCCTCTTTCATTAACTATAAATATGAAAATGGGAAGACTCTATAAACAATAGTTTAATCTAATTCATCCCGTAATTCCTTGAAACAATGAAAACAACATCACAGTCTCAGTCCAACTCAACTATGCATTCTTAGAGGATTGTTACATTTTTCGGATTTAATATTTTAGATGGATGTGTTGTACGACATAACTTAAAATTGAAAAAAAAAAACATGTTTAGAATATTTAGTATATTGCATTGTAGTTAATAAGCACGACATATTATATAATTTTAAAATATAATTTCTAAAATTTAAAGAAAGGCTTTTATAAGTGACTTCATTTCTCTGAACTCTTTAATTTTCTTCAAAATACAGTCAATATAAAAACAACTGTTAAAATAATTAGGGACAAAACACACATGCTGATTTCATAATAGGACAATAAGACCAAAATAGAAAATGTAAATGGTAAATAAATACTATTTTATTATTACTAAAGTTAATCACCTTCATAAATTTATTTATTTTATTTATAACTTGTTATATATATAATATTTGTTATATTCAAGGAAGTTTGGTTTATACTTCCTCGGCAAATAGCATAACAGAGAAAATAATCTAAGTACAGTTTGTAACGTCCAGAGGCTCTTAATGAAAGTGTATTTAATATATTTCAACGTAATCTTAATCCTTTGGCTTCTGAGATCTCCAAGACTCCTGAATTAAAACACAACTAAAATACACACTATAATTAATTTTATTAGAAGAATGTTCACATTAATTTTACTTACTATTGACTACTTTTTGCATTAAAGTTTTATTGTAAGGTTATACTGTGATGTGGGATCCCACCAAAGACTAAGAAAATTATAATAAAATATCGTGAGTTCCATTTTGCCTAAAATTTAAGTCTGTTTTTAGCCTGAGGATGGATAATTAAATCAGAAACTTGGAATATTTGTCTAAGAGTGTAGATGTATTGGGCTGAAAGTGTGACTTTTTTATTGTTTAGAAATAACACTATAATTCTTAGTCAGTAATGTGTATAATTTTATACAGCTGCAGCAGGTTGTGGACGTATGTCTCCAGGCTCAGATATTCATTTGTAGCTTCTTGGTGCTTCTGTAATTCGAAGTCGCAAAAACGCGAACTTAATTTAAGATCTGAAAAGTTAAATACGTCCTTTTAGACCTTATAAATATATTACAATCATCATCATCTCATCATCATCATAAACATCAACGATTGGACCCTTTGATCCGTTCCGTCTCCAGAGTTACAGCTGCTCGCGCCAACGCTTCTTCGGTCATCCAATTTTTCTCCTTCCTTGTGGTCTGTAGTGGTATGATTTCAAAGGGATTCGGTTTTGTGGCATTCCTTGCAAGTGTGAAAGCCAGTTCCGTCTGTATTCTTCTATTTTGTCTATTATGCCTGTAATCCGTATTTCGCGGCGTATGTAGTCATTTGTTTTGTGGTCATAAAGGGTGTGTCCTGCCAGAGGTCTCAGTAACTTCATTTCTGCCGCTTCAGTTCTTCGTCTTTGTAAGGCTGTTAGAGTCCAGTTTTCTGACCCACATAAAAATGTAGGTGAAACCAGTATGTTGTATATTTTCAAAATAGTTTCCGTTCTTACTTTCTCTTAATAGTACCTATTAATTGTAAAATTTTGCTAATTTAAATTCTACATCATTGGAAAATTGGTAAGTTATACTGCAACCTAGATAAGTAAATTGGTTAACTTGTTCTAGTGTTTCATCATTACAATATATATATATATATACTTATATATATATAAACTCTTAGTATATTTCATTAATAAAGTTATTACCGATATATATTTATATTTCAACTTTCAGTGTCACAGTTCTGTCCGCTGTACCTATTCACCCTGCACGGAAGAAACCCGTCAGCTCTTACACATGTGTAGGAGATCGAATATCGTTGAATAGCTATTTTATAAATAACAATTGATGTACCCCCTGATGATGGGGCAATAAGGTACGAAATATGTAGGGGTTCAGTGTTTTTAATAATATTATTCTTACCATTATATCCATAGTTTGCGTCTTTTGATTAAAAATGTTTTCTTTTTTCCCCCTCCAATGCCACCACATGCCGTGTGGACTTTGTGGTCATCCCTCTTGGGCATGGCAGGAGTGTGTAAGCGACTTCTGTGGTTGGGACGCTCATGAGGCGCAGTTACGTTGTCCCGATGTGAGTGGTGATATAGGAGGATGTAGTGCCAGGAGGGCCCTTAAACCTAAATTCTACTAAACTACCCAGACCAAGGTCACCGCGGGAATCCTCCCCTTCTGGGAAAATTCCCATGGTAGAGCCGGGAATCGAACACGGGGCCAGGAGGCTGGTCTGATTAAAAATATAGATATTAAATTATAATACACGGAATTAAAATATTAAAGAGAGTGTTGATTTTACTGAGTGAAAGCGAAGAATAATTTTAATCTATCCAGTCCATTGGTGTGTGTTGAAAATCAGGATTTTGTTCATGTCAAGTGGTCTTTAAAGTTGGCCAATCTTAAATAAAATTAGAGTGACTGGGAATATATTTCGAAAAGATCCTTTCTGGAATTTTGTAATTGTTGTATGAGTAAAGACAAACGAAAGTAAAAATTTTAACACATGCTTCTCTAGAATTCAATCAATACTGTATGAGTGGGCCACCCCAGGTCATGATGTTGCTTCATTCCTAGATCCTCACACTCTACTCAGCTCTACAGCACATTTCTCCTTCCTCTTCGTTAAGAGGTCTACTGCTCTGTATTCTGTGTGCGTGACAACTGAGAGTAACAACTTTAACACATCTTATAATATGTATAGGCATACGTATTATACATTCAGGAGATTGTGTAGCTATTTTAAGAGTACAGAATCTGGTCTCATTTTGTGTCCAATGAGCTAGTCTTAATCATAGTCCACTTCAGGAATTTTTCCTGCTAATTATAAGGTTAATTTTTTTTTTTTGCCTAGATTCTGTAACCTAGATGCTGAGAGAGCATGTAATAGGCCAAAGTATTTTTCAACGTAGACAGTAAAGGCTGCGATAATTTTCGTAAAATAAAATACTTTATTATAATTCCATTTTATAAATTGATTTCGAACTGTAGGCCTTGAACATAAACCTGCACAGTGCAGGATTTCCACTCTCAGTTATGCAGTTGAGCGTCAACTCCTTAGAGGTCAGTTTAGGTAGGACGGGAGTTACAATACATTGTAAGATTGACTAGAGGCATATACCATTACAGCATCCTGTCATCACCCTTTCGAATATAAAACACCCTCTCAACCTATCTGCACTGCCAGGCTTTCAATAGCGGTGTAAGGTGATGCCTATTTTAGGCGCGTTCGCAAAATTGCGAAAAGCGATTATTAGCTTCGCCATGTCTGTCCGTCCGCAAGGAACATCTCAGCCCTAACTGAACTTCTTTTCGTGCAGTTTGATATTTGAGTATTTCTTGGCAATCTGTGGAGCAAATTCAATTTGCATTAAAAAGATAACGGTAAAGTCGTCCCGTTACAGGTCTGGACAGGCCCAGAGGGTTCCAGGAATTTAAGGTTCCCAGATTTCGTGACAACGGCACAGGATGGTGGTAGGTTGTCAGTCTTACGCACCGGCCGCTTTTACCCCCAGGAAATGCTCCTGGTACTCATTTCTGTTAGAGGCTGAGTCGACCCCAGGGCCATCAGTTTCCATTAATATACAACAAGAATAAGGGGTATCTTACATGACGACATGTATATTTATGATAATATCTAAATCAGTTGTGCTTAGAGTAAGATATGTTTCAGACAACGTTGTAAATAAAATCAATACACACATTTGACGTGCAAGAACATTTTCCAAAAATGGTGCTGTTCATGAGATAATGTGGAAAAATATGGTACAGCCGAACAGGTCTCACACACACACACACCAATAATATGTAGCTCTTGCATATTTCAGGCTGGGTCCCAAAGGTTACAAACACATACTCAGCATATGTATTATTTATTGCTTTCCTACAATAACGATGGTTACACGAAGGCGCCTCAATATTACTTTCATACGTACAATGCCTCTCTTTTTTCATTTCTTTCTATAAAGTTAAACATGAGGTGACTATAAATACTTAGTGTTTGGAATAAAGAAATATTTCAAATACAGTTATCGATATCAATGTTATTGTCTTTTTCTATCAACTCTGAATTACCATAGTTTTTTTCATACTCTGTAGACAAATCCTGGAATGCTGTTATAAAATAAACGACAGTCTCTTCACACATTACGAGTCATCATTGATATATTCAATCATGCATAACTTACGCAATTGAGACAGCGTGGTTAAAATAAAGGAAGAGTTGTTTTTTTTTTCTTTCCTTCTGTTCAAGTCATCAGTTTGAGTACGTGATTCTTAAAGGAAATGAAGTGGTAATGTGTCTGTTTAGCTTAAAGGCGAATTGGGTGCCATGTTAAACAGAAATGTAGACTTTAAAGCAAAAGTAAGACATAGGTTGGTAAAAAAATTCCCTGTTCTTAATATGGGAGAGGTTTGTAGCATCATACAGGTTACTACTGGCTGGGTGGGTCTATAGTTGTTGCTCGTGTTGAGTACCACATAGGCTTCTTGTTGGTCAGAGGGAAGGTTGAATGGATGGGAGAAACATCGTAAAACTAGCATAGCTACCACAAGACTACCATCACCGCGAAGTTTCTGTCCCTCTACCGTGCATCTAAACGTAGTGAGTGAAGGAATAAAAAATACGGACTTGAATCCCTAAACCACACGTCATATTTTGTGCGATTGCGTACGAACTGTATAAGAGAAAATACAGTACGCAAGACAGAGATATATCACCAAAATCTTTACAGATTTATTTGTTCAATTATAGGTTCTCTTTTGATTCAGTTTCATGAAAATATAAAATTAAAAATAAAAGAAAGTCAGCGTGTTTGCCCTTGCTTTATAAGAATTAAAATTTTATAAGTTACAGTTATTAACAAATATATAAAAGTATAAAATTTAGTAACAATTTCTATAAAAATAACATATTGAACTAGGCGTAATTTTTTCAGTCTTGAGACACATTAGAATATGAGGAATTTTTCAAAGTCCCTTTAACATCAGTATTCTCTGGTTGCAAATATCATGCACGAACCTAGCCGCCCCCAAGTCCTGTAAAATATATCCTTCCAGGTAGGACTACGTCTTAATAATATATTAAAACTGAATTTGCCTTACTTAGAGACAGAATGGAATAATCTGCTTGTTCACTTCGGGATATCTGATCATTGGAGAAATGTCAGGTCTAGTGAATGCCAAATAAAACGGATCGCCATGGACGGTTAGCCTTTACGTCCTTCAGTGTACTTAAAGTGTATTTAGCCATTAATCTCGTTGCTAACAAGACATGAAGCATCGTGGTACGTGAATCCTCTGCAACACTGCTGCGAGAACCTCAATTCTTGCATCAGCTACAAAAAGCCATAGCGCAGTATGTGTGTTTTTTTTTAAATTTGTATCAGCAAACCCATAGAAATATATTCAAACAAATTTTGACGATTTACTGACCGTGCATCTCAGTATATTTATCTCAGTAATTAACCAATTCGATGCACAAAATATTTATTTTACGGTAAGTTTATTTCATGCCTCTTCATATTTCGAGCACATGTGCTCGAAATATGTAGAGGCATGAAATAAACTTATCGTAAAACAAAAATTTTGTGCATCAAGTTGGTTACTTACTGAGATAAATATTCAAAACAGTTCTCCTCTTTGAGGTTGTTCGTGCATTTTTTGTCTCCGATCGTGAAGATTTTTCACCCTGTTGCTAGCAAAAGTGCAAGCCGGTTTAGGTGGGATGAGTGAGAGAATCTCTTCATCGTTTACTTGTTTTTTTTTTCGTCAAGTAGCTCATTACCATAGAAGATTAAACCTTCAGCCTAAACTCAGGATAAATCTATGGAGCTCAGCTTGTATTTTCTTACACGCGGGATATATATATATATATATATATATATAACTCACATTCTTACAAAAAATCATTGTAAGGCTGTATATTGTGTAGGAAAGTAATGAAATGAAGTGTGAAGTTAACATTAAATTCAGATTCTTTGCGTTCTTTGGCCATAATTAATAAAAAAAACTGCTACGAATGTGATTGAGTAAATTTAAATTATTTTTAATGTGCAGTATTTAATTTTATAACTGACTGAAGTTATCGGCAAAGCATCTAATTTTTAAAGCAAGACTTGGTTACTTCATTCACTCAAAGCAAAATTCACGTATCAAAACCGGACTTAAAACTCCTTATAGAAATGAAGATTCCTTTCGACGTCTCCATTGTTCAGGAAGGATTTTTTTTTTCTCGTGCGCTGGCCTTTAGCACAAATAAAGGATTTATGCAAGGTTTCCTGTGTGACAAAGTATGTTAGACCATGCACTGCAACAGTCCTGACATGTGAAGTTTTAACGGCTGCTTTAGCTACGCTGTGAGACCACAGGAGTAGAATTCTTCCGTAACGTATAGAACCTGCCAAGGAGTTTAACTATGAGTTTCTCGTGGCAATTTTTCATTAAACGGGAATGTTTAAACGTCCATTGTGCTTCTCGGTGGAAGTATTTTTACTCTTACAAATTTGATTTATATTTCAGAATAGCTACCTTCAGAGGTGGTTTACAGAATAATAATTTTGTGTTCGTTATCATCATACTGTAGCTTGAAATTCATTACATAGTTATGCAAACAAAGAAGTTTTATCCCTGTGAGGTGTTAGTAGAACCTATGATAGGTAAAGTGCACAATATTTTTGATGAATGTACCATTCTTATGAATTTGGCTCTATTATCACAATTTGTTGAAACATAATTGGCAGTATAATTTGCAAACCTGCACTTTTTTCTTAAGCATTTCTTACTCATTAAGCTAATTTCTGAAATTAAGAAACAATAATTTAGGGATTACTTTCGCTTGGCCTTTACAATGTGCTAATAGATAGGTGGAAAAAAAATTTGGGGAAAATTACTGTACAGTACGTGATGACGAAGCCAGTATATAAGTGAAAACATAAATATCTGACAGTTTCTTAAGAGACACAGACATGTTTATCATTTCAAGCAGTGAGCACAAAAAATGTTTTACAAAATTTAGTAAAGTTTTAAGTTATATGTAAGAAAAGCAGTTATACTCGTAAGTCAATTTTTTTTTTTTTAAGAAATTGAAGAAATTATATTCGGACAATGCTGGTTATCAACGGACCTAGAAACTTCTATTTTCAGGTCCCTTGTCTAGAAACGTATAAATTAAAACACACAAACATGCAGTATCGCCAGTTTCTTTGGGTAGAGGCGGTATTCCATTTCTCCCTGTAAGAAAAGTAAAAGTTCCTTGGTAATAAAGTGCTGAGGAGCCCAAGTGAGAAAATATACCCGGTTGCTTATAAGGAAACAAGCTACAGCGACCAAGACTCACAACACTCTACCAAGACTTATGGCGTACAAACAACAAGAATACGCATATATTCCTGTTGTTTTTACGCCATAAGTCTTGGCATAGTGTTGTAAGTCTTGGTCGCCGTAGCTTGTTTCCTTCCAGAGTCGGGCTAAGGACTTATCAGCACCCTTGTAATAATAAAATCGAGAAAATCGCTTTAGTGTTAAGGCAACAAGCATTATTAGTGTGATCGCATAACGGATGTTGCGTGGACTAGGTACATAGCACGCATCGGAAAGATTAAACAGTACATAGAGCTACAAATCCTTCGGTCAGAAACACGATAACAGAAGAAATGGTACATCGTATGGATATTAATTTTGAATAACGTTTTCTGTGCTTAAATAAAAACGAAATTAGTTCTTCGGTTTTAAATCGGGAAATAGTTAAATTATTTTTATGTCATCATGCGAATATTTTGCCGCCCTAGTCAACCCTACCTCCGTGTATTATGATGTGCCATAATAAGTAATAAAAAAGTGACGAACATAAGAAATTGTGAGGCGGATGCGACACTAGTGACAGTCTGCAGTCCTGTAGGAAGCGCCAGTAATAATTTTTCGGAAATAAACAAAATAATTTTTTCAGTAAAGGAAATAAACGCAGTTACGTGAAAGGTACAAACGAACATTCGCTTTGATTGTGATAGCCCTAGCTAGTGAAAAATTTTTAGTTCGATGTGTGAAATTTGGCAGTGAGATAATTCATAGAAATATTTAAAACAATAAAATATTAGGTTACAAGCGTATCAGAAAAATGCAGTGTATGTATGGTAAGCACATTACACACAAACACAGCAATCTGAACGGCAACTGTCATAGTTCTAGGCACGTAGCAAGAGACATATAATCATTAGAAAAGTTTTCTTACACTTTGTGTTTTAATTTGATATTATTTGTGATCCCCCAGAGATCCTTACATTTTAGGCCCTACCACTGTGATTCTTATGGTGGTTAGTGTAAACACTAGGGGATTGTGTATCATGAAACATATATAACACAACCGCAACAATAAAATACACATGGTGAAAATGCAGTTTCCTCACACTGGGTTTGCTCGATTCCATCTCTTGAACGTTATTTTAAATTTAATGAAATTCGAAAAACTTACAGTAGGTTTTTGTTACGACAGAAAATTTCTTAGGCTGTTGCGCAATATTTCACTCTTATAGTAATAACTGTTGAATACTTCAAACTTGAGATAAATATCTTTATTGTTGCACCGTACATTTTGTAAAATCACTTTAATTATCACACCAACTAATGCACTTACATAAAATTTCACATTAAAACATTTAAAATCGCCCCAACATGTTTCGATCCTAAGATCATCCTCAGGGAGTTACGTTGTTCCTTGCTAAAGTCATTTTAAAAACACTAATTAATTAATTCCATTTTATTAATAGGGATAGTCAGGCACATTCTCATTCTTCATGTCATTTATCTGAGTAATTAGCACGCGTCCCCGAGCAACGTCCGTATGAAATTTTTAGTGGACAAAATGGCAAAAAAGCAAGATTCTTTCCTTATACTTCAGTCTTTCCCTGTCAGTATCATTCCATCAGGTCTCGATACCAATTTATTCACCCATCATTAATGCCACATAGACTTAGCAGTTGACAGCGTCGATAAAAACACGTAAGTACAGACAGTGTAAATTGAAGGAGAATTCATGGCAGCACTTTAAGTTTTCGCTGTGCAGATGACGTTCTATAGGAAGCAATGGACAATCAAATGCACACTCTTATATTGTGTTAAAAGGAAATAAATTCCAGATATTTTAGATGATTGTATAAAATCACTCTCCATTTAGTACAAATATTTAAATTCGGCATAATAATAACACGAGCAGCTGAATATACTCTCTGAAGAAATTATTTGCACTATTCTTTAAGAGCACTTGCCAATAGCAAGAAAATGTTTGTTATTAGAAAAGTTGTAACTTATTTATTGACTCCAATACATAAAGTGTCTTAAATCATAAAGATAAAAAGAAACAGTGGGCTGTGTATCTGCATTAGTAACATCCAAATCAAGCCTACGTAGGCCTAGAGAGGCGTGTCGCACATGGAACTGATACCGTCAGAACGCAAACCAGCCTGCTTTGTTGACGGCAGGTACTGCCGTTATCTTGACATAAAAACGAAACGGTAGACTGTGGAATTTATGTATGGGAGGTCAGTACACAGCGATTTACATATCGGGAAGTGCATTGCCTAGTATCATAAATCAAGTTACGACATTTGAATGCCTTCTTAGGAAATGAGAAATAAATTGTAGGTCAGATTTTTTAAAAACGCAATGAGAAAGCTAAACTAAACGTACGCAAGCCCGTTGTATAGATATATGTAGGTGTATCACACATTAATGGCATGTTTGACGAGGACAATATGATCGTTGTTGGACTGCATAGTTCATACGTAGGGTACACAGCGGAAGATGGATATAAAGTGAGGTTCAGTTTATTATACTGCTTGTGTTAGAGGCAGGTTCGATCTACTTACGCAGAACGCAGGAGGAAATTAGGGACTTTCAGGATCATACATAACTTACATTATTACTGGCTGTTACAGTATTTTTCTCGCTTCTCGATGCATGTAATTTTATAGGAATGCAGTGACATTTTCTTGTTGTATATGCCGTAGATTGTGCAACCTGTGGCCACAATCCATACAGTTTGTTTTAGTTAAACCACTGACATGAAACAGGAAGCAGTATATCATGGTTGTTATAGTGGGCTAGAGGAACCGGGGATCGAATCTGAGCAGGGTATTGGGTTTTCCTATTCTCCAAAACACCCAGATCAGCTCTGGAACCCACACAGACTCACGTCAAAGAGGTATGAGGTTCTTTCCTAGAGGTAAAGCAGCAAGGGCGTGAAGCTAGCTACACAACTCCATGTAGTGCCGAGAAGGAACGGGTGGAGCTACACTATTAAATGCTTTCGTGGCCTGCAAAGGGACAACTTTATGTTGTTGAGCTAAAGAAAATGATACATATTTAATAACGCATTTCATCTATTAAATCTATTGAAGGTAAATTGTGAATGATATCGAAGGTTTCTTTTATTAATAATTATCCCCTTGAAGGAACATTAGGATAAACATTTACACACAGGTATCGTACTTTTGGCCCACATTTATCAGCGTCATTCACAGTACTGTATCTTGATTCATAATCGTGCATTATAATAGTTTATTTTTTATTGTCCTGGTTAACACTCATAAACACTTTCAAGGCACTGACGGAAATGATGCCGACCATTTTAACAATCAATTTTATAGCATTATTAATTTATAGTTCCTGAGAATCTAAAGGGAGTCCTATATATGGTTATCAGAACTTCTGAAGGACAACATGCTCCACGCACCGGTATTCCAAAGCTTAAACTCTTTTGTTACTGACCACTCTACTGAGAATATTATCTTTATTTAATCTTTCAGTTCCTAGTGATTATGACACGCACTATCAGGAATAACACTAAGAAATTATACTTTCTACCCACTTAGTGCATTCGCATTTTCTATAGGTAACTCAATTAGTGGATATGATTTCACCTAAAAACTTAACAAATTACTTTTTTTAACCGAGGCAGAGTGTGTTCACTGGACGGTAGGACCTGAATTTTTAAGCACAGCTCAGGATAATCGAAGTGTTTTAAAGACAAATGAATTTAGTTTCTGCTAGCTGCACGATAATTTTCGAACATAATTTCCTCTCAGCCTCTATGACTCAGAAAAATTTACGTTGTATGTGGTTTATTTTTAGTGTTGGTATTATATGTAAAACTGGTATCAGACTGAATTTCTTCTAAGAAAAATATTCTGACTTATTTCAGTTGCAGTGACATTACATAGGGTTGAAAATAAATTTTATTCTTTATAATTTTCAGAGCAATAATAAAGTTAAATGAATTAATATAACAATACGTATAACATTCCTTATTTTACTCCTAAATGGACGGTATTTGGGAGTCAAATTTGTGAGAAATAATTCTGAATGTCATAGTATTTTCCTTAAATTTTAAATCATATATTTTTCTTGCAATTATATTACATTCACGTGTGTAAAAGTTGGTTTTGATCTTTTCTAAATGACATAGTACTTATTCGAGCTACTACCAACACTCTTTCTCTGAAAATAATTTGTAGTTTTCGTAAGTTTGTAGTTGCATCATACTTGACAAGAAGAAAACAAGATTGTCACGTAAGGTACCTAAGAGAATCACAGTAATTTGGGTCGAATTCAGTTCTTTAGGCAAGATTGAATTTTAGCCTCCCCCCGGTCGCGACCCGCGAATAACCTAATGTTAACAACCTCTTGCGCCGCAAGATGGATGCCAAACTCTTTCGCCTTTCTAAGAATTCCCATATTTATCTGCTGGCCCTCTACCTAAGTTCTAAACTGCTCAGTGTGTCGTCGATATCTGTGCCTCTTCTAGCTACACTGTAGAGAAACATGGCGCCTTCTTTTTAAAGTGAGTTGCCGGTTGGAATCTAGTGCGTTCTTACTCGATACTATGTTGAACACAATCCTGCTTGGGATGTTTTATTGCCCCTTCCATTAGAAACAGATAATCCTACCCACTTCTTATCCCTTCATATTGTGTGGTAATGGGTGATGGCATAGAGTATGTTATTCGTTGTCATAAAGCCGAGAATTCCAGCCGCTTTTAAAACCAATATCTTAAAACTTCTTAGTTGCACTTACATTTAAAACCTCAATATTGAGGCTTAACCCTTATTAAGGTTCAATAAACGCTGTACTGTAGCATAGTGCCACACAGTGCAACAGATAATTTATAAAATTTGGTGTCATTTACTGTCCACTTTTGGCCACCATTCCTTCCAACAAGTTAAATATGTACTACATATTCGCCAGAAACCTATTCTTCTGCATAATTCGAAAGCGGCTGAATTACTGATTAAAATATTTATTCATATTTGCTATTTGCACATAAATACGCCTACAGAAATCACGGAGACAGTTATCGCGAAGCCAGAAACTTCATAGTTTTAGGATGAGACATCTCCATTTGTACTAACATTCACAAACATATGTATCCAGTCAGTTACACGCAACGCTTGTTTTTATCAATTTAAAAATTTCAAGACGCGTAGTATTGATGGATAGAGTCGGCCAGTAGGCTGAAGAAATGAGCATTCGTTGCCAGCGCAAGATTTGTACCTATCAACTACAATACATGACGTCACATCTCCAGAAGCTCGTAATTGTGAAATAGTAATACTATAATTCCTTCTTCTTCGTCGTCGCCGTCCTAGTCACGTAATGTCATAAGGTTGTTCACTTAATTCTTCGTTCTGAGAGCTCCGATTACT
>Ga0123357_10006092_pt1 | contig 14604 bp, 14 predicted proteins | sample TergutEmb28metaG_FD_89873 | JGI IMG/M metagenome (GOLD analysis project Ga0123357, IMG submission 89873) | Embiratermes neotenicus P4 segment gut microbial communities from Petit-Saut dam, French Guiana - Emb289 P4 | ecosystem: Host-associated > Arthropoda: Insects > Digestive system > Gut ...
CATCGTGCCGTCCGACATTTTGGCGAAGTTCGGGTCGGACGCCGTGCGCTGGCGCGCCGCCATGGCCCGCCCCGGCACCGACAGCCCCTTCGACGAGACGCAGATGAAGGTCGGCCGCCGCCTCGCCATGAAGCTGCTCAACGCGTCCAAGTTCGTGCTGGGGCTGGGCGGGCCGCAGCCGCCGTCAGCCGTCACCGAGCCGGTTGACGCCGCCATGCTGGACGCATTGAGCGGCGTAGTCGCGGCCGCCACCCAGGCGTTCGAGGCGTACGAATACACCACGGCGCTCGAGGTTGCCGAAGCCTTCTTCTGGACGTTCTGCGACGACTACCTCGAACTGGTCAAGGAGCGCGCCTACGGCACCCGCGGCGAGCCCGGTGCCGCCTCAGCCCGGGCAGCCCTGCAGCAGGCGTTGAGCATACAGTTGCGCCTGTTCGCGCCGTTCCTGCCCTTCGTCACGGAAGAGGTCTGGAACTGGTGGCAGTCAGGTTCGATCCACCTGGCCAGTTGGCCGTCCCTAGACGAGTTCGAAGGCACGGGTGACGGGTCGCTGCTCGACACCGTCGGCGCCGCCCTGGAACGCCTGCGCGGCGTCAAGTCCGAGGCCAAAGTGTCGATGAAAACGTCCCTCAGCGACGTGACGATCGCCGCCCCGGCCGACGCGCTCGACCAGTTGAAGACGGTGGCAGCCGACCTGAAAGCCGTCGCCAACATCACGGGCGATATCAAGTGGGCCGAAGCCGACGACCTCGCCGTCACCGCCACCGTCGATATGCCACCCGCCGTCACCGGCTAAACTGGGGTGATGGACGCAGTCTGGTTGACGCAGGAAGCTTACGACAAGCTTGCCCTGGAACTTGAGAACCTCAAGACGAGCGGGCGCCCCGCCATCTCGGCGAAGATCGCCGCGGCACGCGCCGAGGGTGACCTGTCGGAGAACGGCGGCTACCACGCCGCCCGCGAAGAGCAGGGCCAGATGGAAGGCCGCATCCGTCAGCTCGAGGCCATGCTGCGCGACGCCCAGGTCGGGGAAGCCCCCGCCAGCAGCGACCAGGCCGCCGTCGGCTCGCAAGTCACCGTCGCATATGGCGGCGACGATGACGACACCGAAACTTTCCTTCTGGGCGCGCGTGAAATGCTCGGCCTCGACGCCGACATCGACACCCAGGTTTACTCGCCGCAATCGCCGCTTGGGCAGGCTGTCATAGGCGCGCACATCGGCGACGAATTGTCGTACGTCGCTCCAAACGGGCGCACGATCAACGTCCACGTCCTCGACGTCAAGCCTTTTGGGGCCTGACACCGCGCCATGGCTTGGCTGGAGCCGTCATCGTCGGTGAGGCCTTCTTTCGCTGAAACCACCGTCGGTGCTTGGCGTTGGCAGCCGCCGTCGCGGCGTCGATCTCACCGGTAGCTGCCCGCACCACGCCGGCGAATAACGCCACCAGTGGGATGGCGAAAACGCCGCCTGGTATGCCGGCAATGACCATGCCTGTGGCGATTGACAGCAGCACCACCAGCGGGTGGATATCGACGGCCCGTCCCAACAGCAACGGCTGCATGACGTGAACCTCGGTTTCCAGGACGACGATGAAAATGGCCAACATGATCAACGCTTTGACCCAGCCGAGCGTCGCCAGTATGACGATGCTGCCGACACCGCCCGCCACCAGCGCCCCCAGCATGGGGACGAAGGCGAAGACGAACGTCAGCGCCATGATCGCCACCCAGAAGTTCGACCCCAGGATCAGCGCCCCCAAACCTGCGCCGGCGCCGTCGCAGGCAGCCACCGTCACGGCGGCCCGCACATAGGCGACCATCGACGTCCAACCGGCGCTGGCCGCCGGCACCGCCACAGGACGCATAACCGCCGGAACCCACCGGCGCAGCGTCTGGGCGAAGCGGTCGCCGTCCTTCAGGAAGAAGAAGATGGCGAACAGGCACATGATCAGGCCCGTCAAGAACTTGAAGATGGACGTGCCGATGCTCGCCGCCAGCGACGCGATGTTTGACGACTGGGTGCTCAGGAATTCCGTCAAAGAATTGAGCCATTGATTCATCTGGGCTTGGCTGACATGCAGCCGTCCGCTGTTCAACCAGGCCACGAACGTCCGAAAACCAGACACCGTCTGGTTCGACAATTCTGGCCAGTGCGCGGCGATCTGCATGGCCACCAGCGTGAACAGCCCGCCGACCACGACGACCAGGAAGAGCAGGCAAATCAGGGCCGCCAGCCAGGGCGGAGTGCCGCGTCTGACAAGAAAGTCGCGCAACGGCTGAAGCGCCGCCGTCAGCAGAAAGGCCGCGAAGACCGGCAGGACGACCTCACTCAGCCGCCCTACCAGCAGAGCGAACGCCCACACAAAGGCACCGATCATCAGCAGGCAGATGGCCCAGAATGCGACCAGCAGCACCCCCCGAGGCACGGCTTGAAAGATTGAGCCCACGATTCCGCGAGCGCCCTCGGCCGCGGACGGGGGTGTTTCGTCAGTAGTAGCGTCTGGACGCTCAAGCGATTGATCCACTACACCATCGTAGCTGTGAGTGCAGTATCCTTAGCATCCATGTCTGCCCTGCCGATATCGAAACTTATGGCGTCCGACTGGGCCGATGCCCTGGCCGGGCAGGAACCGGCCATCCACGCGATGGGCGATTTTCTGCGCCAGGAGCTCGCCGCCGGACGCGGGTACCTGCCCGCCGGCGACAAGGTGCTACGCGCTTTCAGCCGGCCAATGGCGGATGTGCGCGTGTTGATAGTCGGGCAAGACCCCTACCCGACCCCCGGCCACCCGGTGGGCTTAAGCTTCGCCGTCAACCGAGACGTCCGACCCCTGCCCGGCAGCCTGATCAACATTTTCCGTGAGCTGCAGGACGATCTGGGCATAGCCCCGTCACCCCACGGCGACCTGACGGCGTGGTTCGACCGTGGCGTGCTGCTGCTGAACAGGGTGCTGACCGTGCGTCCCGGCGCGCCAGCGTCCCATCGCGGAAAAGGCTGGGAGCCGGTGACGGGCGCTGCCATCCAGGCACTGGCAGCCCGTAGCGGCGCGCCGCTGGTGGCGATACTTTGGGGACGGGACGCCCAAACCGTCACACCCGTACTGCAAGCCGCTGGGGTGCCGGTGATCGCCAGCGCCCACCCTAGCCCGCTGTCAGCACACAATGGCTTCTTCGGGTCGCGGCCGTTCAGTCGCGCCAACGCTGCCCTGGAGGCCCAGGGCGGGGAACCGATCGACTGGCGGCTTAACTAGGCCTTTGCCGGTTCTGCGGCGTCGGTTGCCGGTGCATCATCGGCAGCCGCTTCGCCCAGCTTCTTGGCAGCATCGGCCTGACGCTGCTCATACCGCTGCTTGAACGTAGCCGACGGGATGCCGAGGCCGAGGCCCAATATAAAACCACCAATCAGTGCGATCACCGCAGACAACAGAATGCCCATTTCCATGGTCGTGTAATGGCCCACGGCTGTGGAATCGTTCATGGGGGCATGGACGAGGTTCTTTAGCGAATAGCCCGAGAGAACGAATTCATAAAGCAGCCAGCTTGCCGCTGCAACCACCAGGATTGCCCCGAGAATCAGGAGCACGTGTTTTGCAAATTTAAGCATGTAACCAGTCTAGGCCCGCGGTCTTAGCGCTATTCGGCGAGGTAGGCGTCGATGCGTCCCAGCGCCGCTTCCCAACGCCCTACCAACCACTGGCGGTCGGTGTCTTCGTTGAGGTTCGAATGGGTGACTTTCAGGGTCGTGGTATCGCCGTCGGGGACAAGGTCGATCTGCACCAAGCTGGGGGGTTTATCGTCCTGACGGAACGAGAAGCGGATCTCTTCGATGGGGTGAAGGGTGCGCATGACGCCGGTGCGGCCGTCCTCGCTTGTCCAGGTGTGGCCTTTTTCGCCGAATTCGGCACCGGGCCCGAGCAGGGCTTCAGCGCCCTGTTTCGTCATGAGTTCTTTCCAAACCCGCTTTGCCGGACATGTCAATGTGCGCGACACAACCACCTCAGCGGGTTCGGGGTTCGAGGCATTGGCCTCACTTTGCTCGGACATCTTTGACCTCACTTTCGCTTGCACTGGACCGAAGTCCGCGTGGCGTTAATTCTACTGCACAACCAGTGGCCCCGACTCGCCCAGGACAGCCCGAACGACTATTCTTGAGACAGTGAAACGGGGAATCCTTGTCGGCGTCATCGCCGTCGCCTTCGGGTTGAGCGCCTGTTCACCCACACCGGCAACAACGTCGTCAACAACGTCATCGCTGTCGACGTCGGCACCCACATACCCGCCTTTGAGCGACCCGGGCGCTGCCCAGACGGCAGTCAACGCGCTGGTGGCGCAGGCCGGCACCGACTTGGCTATCCGGGTTGCCATCACCGACACGACCGCGTCGATGACTTACGTGTCGAACAACCAGGCTGTCACGCTCGACTGGCAGGACGGCACCGTTTCGCCGGAAGATTCCGACATCACCTACGTCGGGCAGGCCATCTTCGATGTCAGCTCGTTCAACCTCAGCAATGTCGGCCAGATGTTTTCCCAGGCTGCCACCCTGACGGGTTCGAGCACCAAGCAAGAACTTCAGATCAACGAATACAACACCGGCCGCGTACTGATGACGGTGACGACCTCGCCAGAGTCTCAGACGATCTTCTTCAGGCAGGACGCCACGATCATCAACTGGCTGCAGTTCAACACGACGGCTGGGGTCGCCGAAGCGCTGAAGGACATTGATACAGGCACCGATGTGATAACGGTCGGCCTGAATGACCAGGGTCTCTACGCAGACTCGATAGCTGACCCGTCGACCATTCAGCGAGTCGTCCGACCTGCCAAACTGCCCGCCTACAGCGCGCTGCGCAGCGGGTCGTCCGACCTGACGGCCTTCGACCCCAGCACCCTTGACGCCGCGACTTTGGCCTCGCTGCTGTCGACGAAGGCCCCCGCGATAGCCGGCAACCCCGACCCCACCGCGACCTGGGTGATCGACACGCGCGACCACCTCGGCGCCCCGACCATTCGCCTGACCGTCGGCCCGACCACCCGCGTCTACGACCTGGCGGGGGACGACATAACTGATCAGCTTGGGTAGCCGGCATCCGGCACCAATTTCCTGAGTTATCCACAGGTGGGGACTTTAGCCCTGATTTTTGCCTGCCTGACATGTCATGATGGTGTCTTCACGCATCTATTCCGATGATTGGGGGGCACTGATGCTGAGGCGTTTCCGCTTTTTGCAAGCGATGGCCGGCCTGCTGCTGGCGATCGCGTTGACGGGCTGCGCCGTCACTGGACCAGCCACATCGTCCAGCCCGCAGGCGTCCGCGACGCCTACGGTGTCGACGCCGCCCAGCCTTTCCGATGACGAGTTGTACGCCCTCGCCGTCAGCCAGTATGAGAAGCTCTACGCGATCATCACGGAGGTCGAACGCCAGGGAGGTGCGGCTGTCTTGCCGGACGCCAGCCGCGACGTGATGATGGACCCGGCCTGGAGCGCCTACAACGACTTGTATGTGCAGGTGTTGCTCAATGGCAACAGGTTCATCGGCGAACCGCGATACAGCATCCAGTCGATCGCTCGCTTGGACAATGAGAAACTTATTGACGGAACGGTCATCGCATTACAAACCTGCGAACTTTTCGAGGGCGCATCGGTTGTCGACAAAAGTGGAAACACGATAAACGATGGCAGTCCAGTAACGATGCACAAGAAGGCCTACTTCAAGTACAGTGACGCGGACGGCCAGTTGAAGGTGTTCGTCCTGAACAGAGAAGTGGTCGACACATGTCGCATCTGAAGAACGTCACGATTCGGCGCTTTATCGGCATAATCATTGGTGCCCTACTCTCAGTGACCACAGCGACTCCGTCAGCCCACGCGGACGCTTCTGGCGGACAAGAGTCGACCGCGGCTAGCTACAATCCTTCCGCCCATACGGTTACTGTCACCGGGAGCCGGATGCAACCGATGACCGGACCCGTCAGCAGCCGACCTGGTTTGCTGCCGAAAACCGGTGTCGCGCCACCACCACCGCCACCACCGTTGTGCAACGCGGGCCTGAGGGACCCCAGCGGCAACTGCCGCGCCAGCGCCCCACAACCTGTCAAGACCACCAAATCTGTGAAACACAGCGGGCCGTCAATCGCCGAAATCGGCGCCGAAGCCGCAGCCAGCATCACCATACCCACGAACACACCCATCATCGGCCCGTCCCCGACGCAGAACAAATGGGGCATCATACCCGTCGGGTACCCGATCTGGCTCTGGACGACCGACACCCAAACCGCCGTTTCGCAGACGGTCACCGACCAAGGCCTTGTCGTCTCGGTCACGGCCACCCGTCAAAACGTCGTGTTCAACATGGGCGACGGAAACGAGATCACCTGCACCAGTTTCACCGCCAGGCCAGACCACAACGACCCATTCCAGCCATCCCCCACCTGCGGGTACATCTACCTTGATACGGGCCAATACACCATCACGGCAACCACCACCTGGCAAGTCATCTGGCAGGTATCTGGTGAATCCGGCAGCCTCACCATCACTGACAACACCAGCGCGCGGACACCGCTGCCTGTTGGCGAGCTTCATACCGTCATCGTCAACCCGCCAAGTTGAAAACGGCCCCCGCCCGCTACACTAAAAACCTATGGCTACTCACAAGAAAGAGCGCCCCATACCCAAGCAGGCGCTCGAAGTTGTCCGCGCGTTCGGCGGCTACACCATAGTCGTGACGCCCGCGCTGCAGATCGTCTACCTTTCACCTGATGCGGCGAGCCTGCCTATCGTCACGAAGGAGAAATTGACGCACCCGTGGCTGGCCGAGTTGGCTGAGCAGGCCTGGCGCGAACGCCACAACCAGTCGCCCGTCGTCGTGTTGCAACGCTTCGACGACCTGGGGCCGATCGAGCAAGCCGAGGTGGCAGCCACCCAAATGGTCGGGCGTTTCGTCCTTCTGACGTTGACCGACATGACGGCCACACGACGCGTCGAGCAGGTGCGCCACGACCTCATCTCGAATGTCGGCCACGACCTGCGCACGCCCGTCGCCGCCGTCCAGGTTATTGCCGACGCGCTGGATGTCGCCCGCGATGACCCTGAAGCCATCGCCCGGTTCTCGGAACGGCTTAAGGTTGAGGCCGCCCGCATGGGGCGCCTGATCGAGGACATCCTGATCCTGGCCCGCGCCCAATCGCCCGACCCCGAACGTTTCACCTCCGTCGACCTCGTCGAAGCCGTCGCCGAGGCCTGCCGTCACCAGATCACCCATGCCGAGCAGGAGGGTGTGGCTGTGCATGTGTCGGCGCCGAAACCGACGCGCACCGTCGATGTCATGGGAGATGCCTCGGCGCTGATCACGGCCGTCGAAAACCTTGTCGACAACGCCGTCAACTACTCGCCGCGGGGCTCGACGGTCGCTGTGACGACTGGCGTCAACAAAGCCCAAACACGCGGCACCATCCGCGTCGCCGACAGGGGCATCGGCATCGACCCGGCCGATCAAGGACGCATATTCGAGCGCTTCTATCGCTCCGACCGGGCGAGGTCACGTCGCACCGGCGGCACCGGGTTGGGGCTGGCGATCGTCAAGAACGTGGCGCTCGGCCACGGAGGCACCGTCACCCTACGGTCGACGCCCGGCGAAGGTTCAACGTTCACCATCGAACTGCCGCTAATCGAACCGTCACCACCTGAACCTAAGAAGGGCAAGGACTGATGGCCACCGTCCTACTGGTCGAAGACGACGACACACTGCGCGAAGCACTCGCCTACATGCTGCGCCGGGAAGGCCACGATGTGCGCGCCGTCGCCGACGGAAAAGCCGCGCTGGAGAACATGTCCCCGCCGATGCCCGACATCGTGTTGCTCGATTTGATGATCCCGATTATCGGCGGCATCGAGGTATGCCGGCGTATCCGCCAAACGTCGGACGTGCCGATCATCATGCTGACGGCCCGGAATTCCGAGGCCGACATCGTGCTGGGCCTGGAAGTCGGCGCCGACGACTACGTCACCAAACCGTTTTCGACGCCCGAACTGCTGGCCCGCATACGCTCGGCCATCAGGCGCGGACGAGCCGAAGCCAAAGCCAAACCGGCCGATGTCCTGACCGTCGGCGACATCGCCATGGACGTGTCCCGGCATCGCGTCACCGTCGGCAACAAGACGATCGCGCTGCCGCTGAAAGAGTTCGAACTGCTGCACTTGTTCATGCGCAACAAGGGCCGTGTCATCACCCGCCCGCAGTTGTTGAAACGCCTGTGGGGCACGGAGTTCCCGATCGACACCAAGACACTGGACGTGCACATCCGTCGCCTGCGCTCGAAGATCGAGGCCGACCCGGCGAACCCGAAACGCCTGACCACCATCCGCGGCGTGGGCTACCGTATGGAGCCCGATTAGGCGTCAGTTGCGGAAGTAGCTGAGGATGCGCAGTATGTTGACGTACAGCCAGACCATCGTCACGCTAAGCCCGAAAGCGGCCAGCCACCCCTGCGACCGTGGCGCCCCGGCATTGACGCCGGCCTCGATGTACTGGAAATCGTCAACCAGCGAATAGACCGCCAAAGCGACGCCGACCAGGGCGAACACCCAAGCCAGGATGCTGACTGGTTCGCCAGGCCCTGGGAAAAGCCCAAGGTTGATGCCGAAGAAAAACAGCACCAAGTTCAGCAGCGCCACGCCGACGAACGCGAACATCCCCAGCCGAAGAATCCTGCTGCCCTTGGAACTTATCCGGAACCCGCCATAACGATAGGCGATCAGCGTGATGGCGGCGGCCATGAACGTGCCCAGGACAGCCTGGACGATGATGCCGGGGTAATACTGCTCGAAAATCTTCGAGAACGCCGCCAGCAGCAGACCCTCGGCCACCGCGTAGGCGATATTGCCCACCGGACTCGCGGCGCGACTGCGGATGACGACAAACGGCACGATGAACGCGACCAGACCGCCGATTATGCCAACCGGGTACAGAAACTGCGGTGGTATGAGGTAGTAGGCGAAGGCGGCGACGAGGAACAGCCCGCCCAGGCTGATGGCCGTCTTGGCCAGCACGTCGTCAAACGTCATGCGATCATTGACCACCTGCCCCGGCGCTTCGTAACCGGGTTGGGACGGTGTGAAGAGACCCCTTGTGGATAGCACGGGATTAGCCATCAGACAACCTCCAATATATGTATCTAACTAAAACACCATCCTACCGGGCGACGATTCCGATTCGGCTGTGGACGGCCTGTGCCGCAGCCGGGCGGTAGGGTTGATTCCTGCATCTATTCAGGAGGCAATCATGGTGAACATCATCGTCAACGGGGCGCTCGGCCAGATGGGGCGCGAGATCATCGCCCAGGCTGCCAACGACGCCAACATCTCCGTGGTCGCGGGTTTAGATCCCAGCGCGTCCGAGGCGGCGGCGTCCGGGCTGCGCTTCCCGATGATCAGCAACATCGCGTCGCTTGACGAGAAAGCCGACGTGCTGGTCGATTTCTCGCACCCGTCCGCCCTGGCCGGCCTGCTGCAGTACTGCACCAAGACGCACACCGCCCTGGTACTCGGCACGACGGGCTACAGCGCGGCGGACAAGCGCCTGATCGAGGACACCGCCCGCGTCATCCCGATCTTCCAGTCGCCGAACATGTCGTTCGGTGTGGCGGTGTTGGCCGACCTGACGCGCCAGGCCACAAAGGCACTGGGCTCGCGTTTCGACGTTGAAATCGTCGAAACGCATCACCGCCGCAAGATGGACGCCCCCAGCGGCACCGCGCTGATGCTGGCCGACGCCGTCATCGCCACCAGCGCCGACCCGATGACCGTGACGCTTGATCGGTCAGACCGCCACGAGCCCCGCCAGCCTGGCGAGGTCGGCGTGGTGGCGCGGCGCGGTGGCACAGTCGTCGGCGCCCACACCGTCGGTTTCTATGGGGACGACGAGGTCATCGAGTTGAGCCACAGCGCCCTGTCGCGGCGCATCATGGCGGGCGGGGCGCTGCGCGCGGCCCTCTACATCGCCGGCAAGGGCCCCGGGCTTTACACCATGACGCAACTGCTGGCCGAACAGTCGCTGGTGACGCACATAGGCCTGGAACGTGACGTTGCGGTGCTATCGCTGGAAGCCGTCTCGGCCGACCCCGACGACATGGCGGGCCTGTTCGGGGCTCTCAAGGGCATCAACGTCGACATGATCTCGGCGACGACACCACAGAGCAGCGGCGTGGATGTGGCGTTCTCCGTCCCCCAGGCCGACCTGGCGGCGGCCGTCCGGGCGCTGGCCGACGTCACACCTGACCCACTGAAACCCCATGTCACAGAGCATTTGACCAAGCTGACCGTCGAAGGCGAAGGCATGGCCGTCGCCCCTGGCGTGGCGGCCCGGGTTTACGCCTGCCTGGCGGCCTGCGGCGTCAGCCCCTGCCAGGTGACGACATCCGAGACGAAGATCACGATGGCCGTGGAAGCAGCCCAAGCTCCGCACATCGTCGAGGCTGTCAGGGCCGAGTTCGGTCTCTAGCGCCTCAACGAACGCCGCTGAATGCGAACCTGAAGGTCAGCGGCCGTCCGGCCGGCAAGCAAAACTCCGGGTGTGTCAAGGCGCCCCAGGAATTGTCCCCGCCGACACCGCGCCTGGCCAGCGCCGGGCGCAGCACGGTGTGATGGATAGGCGGAAGCTCGAAGGGGTGGGCGGCGTTCTCGACCTCGAAGGGCGTCCACGGCAGGGCCGAAAACTCCATGCCGCCAGTCTCTCCGTCGGCCTCGAACCGCAGCCCCCAGCCGTCGTCGTCCGTCACGGTTGCCCACCGCACCCCTGTGTGGCTGCCGGCTTCCTGCGGACGCAGGTACGGCGTCAGCTGGTCAGCAACTTCGCCGTCATAGACGCCCAGACGGGCGCCGCCGCGACGGTCGGAGTAACACTCGTCGGGGCCTTCGCCGTACCAGCGCAGGTGTCCATAGTCGGCGTCGGCGACGAACAGCATGCCGAACTCCGGCATGTCTGGCAGCCCTTCGCCGGGCGTCACAGTTTCCGTCACCTCGACGCGTCCGTCGCCGAAGACGCGGTAGGCGACGGTGCACTCGCTAGCGGGGTCAGACGGCAAACCGTATTGGTACTCGATCTCTACTGAACCGCTGTGTTGCTTCAGCTTGGGGTGCCCCACCATAGCGGCATACCGGCTGGCCAGCAGCCACTGTCCGTCGCGGGCTGGTTCCTGCCAGCCCTTCTCGTTGGATGTCGGGGCGTGCCAGAAATTCGGCATCGGTATCGTCGATAACATCTCGCGGCCGCCGTCCGACGTCAACCCGAACCGGTACGAGACTGGCCCCGGCTGGACGCGCGAGAACAGGGCGGTGAAATGTTGCCCCCGAACGCCGATGTTGTGGATGCCTTGGACGACCTCGGGCACGGCGCGCTTGATGCGGGGCGCCGAGCCCACCCGGACGACCTTCTGCTGCCAGCCGACCTCGTAGCCGGCGCCAGCCCAAGACGTTGCGCTGCGCAGCCGGTACGAGACGTCGACGGTGTATTCGCCAGGCGCCTTAGGCAACTCGAAAGGCATACGGTAGGTGGCCGATTCGCCCGGCTCGACGGCGGTCTCGACCGTCGCGCTGGCTAGGACAACGCCCTCGCGCGCCAAGCTGACGACACACTGATATACCGACGTCGACGTGAAAAGATGCCGGTTTTCGACGGTGAACGAGTCGTCGCCGATGGTCGTCTTGAACCCCTGGTAGACGTAGCGGACCTCTTGGATTCTCGGCGTCGGGGTGTGGTCGGCGAAGAAGATGCCGTTGCCCGAAAACTCGCGGTCAGTGGGACGGTCGCCGAAGTCGCCACCGTAGCCGAAGAACGCCTGGCCGTAACGGTTGCGCAACGGTATCGCCTGGTCGGCGAAATCCCAAATGAAACCACCTTGGAAAAGTGGCTCGCGGTAGGCGAGTTCGGTGTATTTGTCGATGGCCCCTAACGAATTGCCCATGGCGTGGGCGTATTCGCACAGGATGAATGGCTTGTCGCGGTGCGTCTTCAGGTATTCCTCGATCTCGGCCGCCGCTGTGTACATCTGCGACTCGACGTCGGACGTCTCACGATACCGGGGGTCCCAGTGCACGCCTTCGTAATGGACGGGGCGCGTGTCGTGCGCCTTGAACCACTTCGAGACGGCCAGGACGTCCGTGCCGCCGTACGACTCGTTTCCGCACGACCACATGATGACGGACGCGTGGTTCTTGTCGCGTTCGAGCAGGCTGGCAGCCCGGTCAAGCAGCACCGGCAGCCATTCGGGACGATCGCCCGGCAGGGCCTCGCTGTCCGGCAGGTCGTTTTGGACGCGCAGGCGGTCCCACATGGCGTGCGATTCCAGGTTCATCTCGTCGATGACGTAGATGCCGTACTGGTCGCACAGGTCGTAGAAGAAGCTGTTGTTCGGGTAGTGGCTGGTGCGCACGGCGTTGATATTGGCGGCCTTGAGCGCCTTGACGTCGGCCTCGGCGCGCTGGCGCGTCATGACCCGACCGCGCAAACCGAACTCGTGACGGTCGACACCGGTGAAGACGACCCGTTTGCCGTTGATCTTGAGGACGCCGTCTTCGATGCCGAAGCGCCGTACGCCGACCTTCAGCGGTATGACCTCCGTCGTCTTGCCGTGGGCGTCGGAGACTTCCAGCACCAGGTCGTAGAGGTAAGGGTCTTCGGAGCTCCACAGGTGGGGCGCGTCGATGGTCAGCGACAGTGACCCGTCATCCTTGCCAGATGCTGCGACTGACGCGCAGCATGACGAAACGGTCACCTTCCCGGGCGACGTCAACTGCACTTCGACGCGCACATCGGCCTTGGTGAAATCGTCGTTCAGGTCCGTCGTGACGCGTACGTCTTGCGCATGGCCTTTGGGCCGGCGGCGCAGGACGACGTCACGGAACAGCCCGGAGAAGCGGATGAAATCCTGGTCCTCGATCCAGCTGCCCGCGCTCCAGCGGACGACCTGGGCGGCCAACTTGTTCTCGCCGACGCGCAAGGCACCCGTCAAATCGAACTCGGACGGGGTGAACGAATCGCCGGCGAAACCGATGTATTGCCCGTTCAGCCAGCAGGCGATGGCCGACTCGGCACCATTGAAGACGACGCTGAGCGTCTCGCCGTCGGCCAGCGGCTCGTCTTGGGTGAAGGTGGTGACGTAGCTGCCGACCGGGTTGTAGCGCGTCGGTGGCTGGCCCGGCTCGACGGTCTCGTAACCGTCCCACGGGTATTGGATGTTGACGTATTGAGCGCGATCGTAGCCCTGCAACTGGATGTGCGAGGGGACGGGGATGTCGTCCCAACCGGAACAGTCGAAGTCAAGCGCCTCGAACCCGGGGATGGTGGCCGCCAGGGACTTGGCGTAGTGGAATTTCCACAGCCCGTTCAGTGATTGTTCGAAACTGCTGACCCCGGTGGCGGCTTCGGCGGCGTCGGCGAACCAGCGGTGATCGGAGTGAGGCGCTGTTCGGTTTTCCGCAAAGAAGGTCGGATCGGCTAGACGGCTGAATGGTGTGGTCATTTGATAGTCCTGAAATTGGTGTTGTTATGGGGTGACTAGGTAGGGCGCTGCCGGGGGGTTGTCGAATCGCCCGCCGGCAGCGCCTTGGGGCGCCTACTTGATCGCTCCGACGATACCGTTGGCAAAACTGCGTTGCAGTATCAGGAAGATGATCATTGTCGGCAACGATGCTATCAGCACAGCCAGCATCAGCATGCCATAGTCGATGACATAGCCGGCCCGGAAATTCGAGATCAACATCGTCATGGTTTGTTGCGAGTTGGCGATGATGACGACCCGGGGCCACAGGAAGTTATTCCAGGCGGCCATGAAGGTGATGACGCCGGCGGCGGCGAACGTCGACCGCATCGTCGGGATGAAGATGCGGATGAAGATCGACATCTCGCTCAACCCGTCGACGCGCGCCGCCTCCAAGATCTCATGTGGGAACGACCGGGCCGACTGCCGGAACAGCAATATCAGGAACGGCGTCGATATTGCCGGCAGGATGACGGCCAGCGTCGTCATGGACGGTTGCGTCAGCTTCAACTGTGAGAATAGCCGGAACAGCGGGATCATCGTCGCCGCGAACGGGATCATCATGGCCAGCAGAAGGACATTCATGACGAAATCCTTGCCCCGGGAATGGTAGACCTCGAATCCGTAACCGGCGATGGCGCAGATGATGAGGGCCAGCACCGTCGTAGCGACGGCGTTCAACGACGAGTGCCACAGCGCGCCGAGCAGATCCTGTTGAGCCATCAGGTTATGAAGGTTGTTAAGCAGATTCATCCCAGGCAGCAGACGGGCGCCCAGCACCTGGGCGGACGTATTGGTGGCGGAAACGATCATGAAAAACAGCGGGAACACCGACAGCAGGGCGGCGATCGTCAAAAAGGCGTAGATGGGGACGCGGCGCAGTATCTTAATCACGGCGATCACCGACCCTCATCTGGATGAGCGCCAGGATGGCGACCATAATCAAGATGGCATACGACACGGCCGAGCCGTAACCGATGTTCGGGTTGTTCTGGAACGACAACTGGTACAGGTAGTGCGACATCGTCATCGAGGTGTTGGCGGGGCCGCCCTGGGTCAGGTTCCAAG
>Ga0123357_10006095_pt1 | contig 14603 bp, 13 predicted proteins | sample TergutEmb28metaG_FD_89873 | JGI IMG/M metagenome (GOLD analysis project Ga0123357, IMG submission 89873) | Embiratermes neotenicus P4 segment gut microbial communities from Petit-Saut dam, French Guiana - Emb289 P4 | ecosystem: Host-associated > Arthropoda: Insects > Digestive system > Gut ...
ATGAAATCCGTAACAACAAAACGCTGTAGTTTACGTCACACATATAGAACAACTGCAGTCCCACAACAAAAATAAAACTTTCCGCCACACAACAAGACGGATGACGTACGATAAATTCCAACTGTAAAACTCTAACACAACTCGCCCATACTTGAACTACACAGTGAAGTAGCCGTCTTGTGATTGGTTGTGGCCGCAGCACAGCCGATCATGTGACTCGCGACAATTCTGACACCTGTTATCATCGGCAAAAACTACCTGCCTCTGAATCCAATGGCTAGTACCATTGTTTACCAGTAGGAGTCACAACGTGGATGCCCACTAGCAAAGCGCACAAATTAGTCAAAGACTTATATATATATATATATATAAGTCTTTGACTAATTTGTGCGCTTATATATAAATATATAAATAAATATTACTAACTCTTTTCGGATGTGATACTGTAGTTCGGAATTTTAGCGGCATGTGGCGCGCACAGCACCACGAATGAACGTGCTACGTCATCCGTGGTGATGTGCTCGCCACAAGCTGACGTGATGTTGGCGGCGACTGGTCTGCAGTGTGGGGCGACGGCGAGTTACGTAGTGACATTACGTGATGGTAGGGAGGCGTGGCGCTGCATTCTATACTTGCAACAATGCCGATGAACGTGGTGAACTGGTCCACGTTGTCGGGTCGGCACCCCGCAGCAAACATGTAGTGGGCCAGGTGACTGATGTAGTCTCCCTCGCGATTGTGGAGATTATGGCATGCATTCACATGCAGCCACGTGCTCTCGATCGTGTTCGCACATAAAAGGAACCGATCGTGTGGTTGACGGTTTGGTGTGTGTAGCTGTGTGTTTCGAGGTGCCGTTACGCCGACCACCACTTACACCACACCATGCTGCTTCTAATTAGCCCAATATCCTTCAAGAACTGGACGCCGACGTCGGGGTCGCTGAACAGGAATGCGAGAAACAACTTATTAACAACACTGTTGGCGCCCAGCGTCGCGCGCTCGAACGTAGAGGAAGGAACGTACAGCTTGGAATTGAGGCGTGTTTCAATTACAGAAGTAACACATATATTCGCCATAGGCATTATAAATATACAATTTTTGTCAGAACGCGAAAAAAAATTCCAAACACACAACAGCACAGCACTCAGAGCAAAAACCAATGGGATACTGACGTCCAGCGCGAAGATGACGAAATGTAACGCGCAGCCCGGTGCGGAAAGAGGAAACACTATGAATAATTCAAAAGGCTAACCGTTGTCCGTCTCGTCAGAGGAATATCAGGGAACATAGGGAGGGTGAAACGAAAGGTAATGAAGTGCCACATACTTTGAAAGAAAACGAGAGGGAAAGAAATTGTATGAATCTCTAAGAATAACCTGAACGACTAACCTAAGTCAGTATGGACTATGTCGGAATGAAGCAATAAAGGAACGCCAACGACTAACCTTAGTCTCAATAGTAATGCGGAGTGGTAGGAATGGAGGGAATTGGGAACGCGGGAAATATTTCGAAGGACTAACCGTCGTATCTCTCGTCATATGCAGTAGGCGGAATGGTTGGAGTAGGAGACTAATGTGCGTTGCATAGGAAGGAAAAGGAGGAACTACAGCGCCACACGCGGCAGACCTGCGTTAATACGGAGGAGAAATAGAAGCGGCACACACGGTAGGTGTGCAGAACTAACGTACCATACCCGGAGAGAGAGTGGTGTGGAACTTCTCTGTAGCTCGTACAATCACATGTCTGGTTCTGCGGGGGGGACCAAACAGTGCAGCCAATATACTGTGACTCTGTGACTATGCAGCTGCGCAAGTTGCCCCTCCTGTTTGCCGGTTGTTGGAGATCTATATATATGATCTGTGGCGTCAACTGATCCGTCATCTGTGATATGTGCCACAAGCAACTCGGGATTAATTTGTGCAAGCATCACTGCCAACCTCACGTACGTATTGTATTTTGTTGCGTACTCAGGGGCGTTGATCTGTGCTCAGGGACAAAGATCCCTCAGGGGGGAACTTGCGCAGATTGGCTGAGCTGTCGGTGCCGGTAGTTAGAATTGGAACTATTGTGTCCAATTTTGGGCAAGCTACGCAGACAAATACAAGGTGCAGCTGGTCGTAGTTAGTACTAAGTAGTAAAGGCAAAGTAGTTTTGTTATATATTTTACTTTCACAAATCTGCAGCTATATTTGCAGTTATCTGTGCTATCTAGAATATGTGGAGTCACTTCCAAGGCCCTGCATGAGAAGGTTGAAAGGTGAAACAAATACTTTGCTTATCTAGCACTTTGGACCGTTACTGGACTTAGTAAATGTAACTTCCCTGCCACGCGAAGAAATTTATTTGGAGTGTTCCTCAAATAAGTGTTAATGCGATTGACCATATCGAAACAATTTTCAGGTTCATAGACGTCATTTACCATGGCTCTCCCATTTCTTGTGCTGAATAGGTATTTGACCACCTCACCAGCGATGGCAGCTGCTATTAAAAATGTTACGGTGATTGGTGGTGGTTTGATGGGCTCTGGAATTGCTCAGGTAAGAAGTTTGGGATTAGGACTGGTAGGACTACCTTTTATTTGGTGATAATGCAACAGTATATTGGTTCATTTCTTATTGAAAAAGGTTTAAAAAGTGACGACTTTTTCTGCTAGTTTACAGTTTGCATACATTACTGTTTTTTTTTTTCAGCTAGTTTGCATACATTACTATCTTAATAATTCATGACTGTATTAAGGTTTAAGTCTTCTCCCTAGGTGGCAGCCCAGACAGGCCATCATGTTACCATTGTTGAAATTAATGAAGATGCAATAAAGAAGGCAAGGATTGGAATTGGAAGTAGCCTGCAAAGAGTGGCGAAGAAACTGTACAAGGTAATCACTCTTAAGGTTATGTTTATTATAAACATTTGCACTAGTTAACAAATACAAGATTCTGACTCCATGTTTCAGCTATTGATATTTGTCATCTCCAGGAAATAGCATTACAGAAAGGAATTGTATGGTGTTAAAATATACTGTCACAAATAGTAAGTGGTAAGTAGTCCATTACAATGCAACATACCTACTGTTTTAATGTATATTATCTGATAACATTGCTAATATTATGCACTAAGACTTCGTATAATTTTAACCACTTTTTAGATAATACCATATCAATCTTGCAGTTGTGTTACATTCTGATGGACAGCTTACCATTTATTATTAACGATGGTATATTTTAACACTATATACTTTCTTCATGTAATGGTGCACCCTGGAGATGGCTAATAAAAGTAGTTGAAACATGTTGGAGTAATAATCTTATATTAAATAGTGCAATTGTTGGTAATAAATGTAGTCTTATATACTGTTGCATGGAAAATGTGTAATATTGAGAGTTTGTGATCATTGTTGTTTACCTGAAGTGTTGAAAAGACAGAAGTTGCAATCCATTATAAAAGTGTGTGTACAAAGCTCTCTTCTCAGGTCAGCATGTTAAGGATGGTTGGGAAACGTATGGTGTAAATGGAATTAATTTTTTTTACACCAGTCTATCATACTTGGTTTTCTGTGTGGTTATTTTATGATTAAACTGAATTGATTTAATGACAATGTTTTACAACATTGAATGGAACATGGTGGGACAGATAAGAGTGATGAATTAGTAGGAAATTACAAGGATGAGGCCATGGTTGGTTTCAAGATTTTGCCATCTTATTTGGTGAATGGTGAAAACCACAAATAACTTAAAGATATCCAGTCACCCCTTGAGTGAGTGAGACATAACTTCTGTAGTGACAAGGCATATAACATAATTGCTTTTATTACAGGAAATACGTTTTTTTAAATGAATTTGGAGCACCCACTGCTTCATAACTTACAATGAATAATTATAATGAAAAATACAGCCTCTGAAGGAAGTAGACTGAAGAATAATTCGAAGCATCTCTCTGTTATTTGTAGGTTAGGGCAATGAGGTGGGGAGGTCTCCCCCACAATTAAACAGTAAACACTTTGTAATCCAAGAGGGCAGTGATAATGAAATGAGTCATACCATTCCCATGTTTGTTTTCATAAGATAGAATAACCTTTCTTGTATTGCATAAATTCCCTGTTACAATTGAATTTTCCATTTGATTGCCAATGTTTAACCCTTGGGTAATATAACAGAAATGTTAAATGTTGCATGACATTGACAAAACCCGTATCTTAGTATCCAAATGTATATTTGTATTTTTTATTTTTTTTATTGAGTGGCCTTTTTCAGATTCTTCTTCTTAGTACGGCTCTACAGCTCTTAGTGCAAAGTTTTGGCCTTCCCAACCACTTCTTTCCATCTTCTTCTATCCTGGACAAGAGTCTTCCATTCTGGCACTTTCTCTGTATATCTTTTTTAACATCATCCTCCCAGCATATCTTTGGTCTCCCCATTGGCTTCTTTGAAATGTGTTTCCAGGCATGTATTGCTTTGACCATTCTTGTTTCTTGCTTTCTTTCAATATGACCATACCATCCTAAACTTTGCACTCTGGCGAAGTTTATTATGTTCTTATGTTTATCCAATTCCTGATTGGTTTTTTTCTCCAGGATCCATTTTCATAGGTTGGGCCAAATATTTTCCTCAAAATTTTCCTTTCAAAAACCGTTAGTCTATTGGTAATTGTTTCTTTTAATATCCATGTTTCGCATGCATATGTGACTACTGGTCTAATTACTGAGAAGTATAATTTCAGTTTTGCATTTTTAGATATAAGCTTGCTTTGAAATATCTTTTTATTTGCAAAGAAGACTTTATTTCCTAGAGCAATTCTTTCCTTTATTTCCTCTTCCATTGTATTGTCTGTATTTACTGTTGATCCAAGATATTTAAATGATCTAACTTGTTCAATTTCTTTGTTTTCAATATTTATGGCTTTTAATTATAATATATAATAATATAGTTAATAAAATTAATAGCATTAACACTCTCGGGAACAAGCGTAATGGTAAAAATAAACAATGAACTCACTGGAAAATTTGATGTTCAAACAGGGGTAAAACAGGGAGACCCCCTATCAGCTACACTCTTTAATATTGCCATGGACTGTATATTACAGAAAATGGACTTGAGAGGAAACATCTCCACCAGACTAAAGCAATGCATTGCTTATGCAAATGATATTTTAATAACTGCTAGAACAACACAAGCAATGATAGACACATTTGTAAAATTGAAAAATGAATCTCTAAAATATGGCCTAACAGTAAATGTACACAAAACAAAATATCTGAAATGTTCCAGGAGACAAGACCAATTAAAAGCCTTTTTCAGATTCTTCCTCTAAAATTCTTTATACATTCTTGTCTGCAACATCCAGCTGTGTATCCAATCCAGTGTAGGTGTTAAAAACTGCTGCATGATCTGCATAAATGATGTTTGTAGTTCCTTCATATGGGATACTTTTTATTTTTCTTGTTGTTATGCAATAAAATGTGGTTAATTCGCAGGACAAACCAGGTGATGCAGAGACATTTGTGAAGGAGACGCTGAGCCGGTTGAGTACTTCCCTAGACCTGAAGGAAGCAGTGAAGAACGCTGACCTTGTAGTTGAAGCAGTTGTTGAGAATCTTGATCTGAAACATAAGGTTTTCTCAAGCATTGATTCGGTATGTACCATATTATTTATAATATCTCCACATAAGTGTATCTAATATGTATGAGATGTCACTGCATGTTGTTGTAGGTGCATTCACATACATCCCTGCACAGCATCTATTACAATTAGCGTGTCTGTATGTCCGTCTCCCTGTTTAAATTGTTGTGTAAAAACCCTAAAAATCTCACAAAAATGAGTTTACTAATTATACCAAGAAGTGTGAAGGGAGTGGGCAATTTTCATTGCCCAGAATAGAAACAAAAATTGATACTTTTAATTTACCTGTTGTCTAATTTAAAAGCACCTCATATTTCAGGTTGCGCCAGAACATACAATATTTGCTTCCAATACATCGTCTTTTTCCATTCAAGACATTGCTTCTGTTACAAAGAGGAAAGATAGGTTTGGAGGATTACATTTCTTCAATCCAGCTCCAGTCTTGAAACTTTTAGAGGTAAACAGTGAAATAGTGCGCACTAGTTTAAGTTAGTAATATAAATTTCCTGATATAATCCTTCTGTGATGAAAGTAAGGTGCCTCGGAGTGGTGGGCATTCAAATTTAAAGCATTCAGTAACTTTCTACCACATTCTTAGATTTCTGTTGCTATGTAGAATTACAGAAAAAACTAAATCTAGCTTATATTCATGTTTTGTCTTGAGAGTGATGGGCATGATCATAATTTAAAGATAGTTAATAACTTCTTCAGAACTGTGGCAAAGATAAATCACTTGGGAATACACTATCAAATCAGCATGCTATATTTCCGGGTGAAAGACATGTTTTTACTTGTAAAAGTTGCCATAGGAATTACAGTATGTCTTTGATATCAGTGTTTAGAAGTGAATGTTATCTCAATTTCTCCATTCAAAGTCATTATACTTCTTGTACAATGAAAATTACAGTATATTTACAGGGAAATTTACAATAGAATACATCTGGGACATAACTGCAACTATTCATACAGAATCTTATGTTCAATTGTCACCTATTTAAATATTAAAGATTAAACCATAGAAGACTATAGTTTGATTTATTTTGTATGCATATGCAACTTGGCGTGTCAACGCAATATATGGACAAAAATTGAAGGCGGTGGAGAAGAGGGTGTTGAGAAGAATATTTTTTACATAACACAGGGGAAGTAAGTGGTGGCTGGAAGGAAACCACTTAATAAGGAGCATCTTAATTTGTAGTCTTTGCGAGATATTATTAGGCCATTTGATGGTCATGACATGTAGCATGCATGGGATAGCTGAGAAATACATACAAAATTCTGAATGGTGGGGCAGAGACCATTTGGGAAACATATGGATAGTTTGGAGGATAATATTAAAATGCATTCTTCATAGGTTTTGAGAATGTGAGCTAAAATGGCCCAGGGCAGGTTCCAAAGGTAAACACTTCTGACCAAAGTAATAGACCTCTGAGTTCCATAAAAGGTAGGGAATTTTCTGACTCCCTAAGTGACTGTTAGCTTCTCAGTAAGGACTGTGCTCCTTGTAGTAAGGTGGTTTTAGTACTGCAAATGACTATAACTGAATTTACTTCCAAAGTTCTTTTCAGAATGGTACTATTATTCCAGTTGATGTGTTTAGTTTATAGTTATGGGAAAAATTCTTGGAGAAGTAAATTGTGTGAGTTTATCATAAAGGTTGTCCGTATACCCGAGACCTCTGATGAAACATATGAGAAAATAACAGCATGGGGAAAGGCTCTTGGAAAGACAATAATCACATGCAAAGACACCCCTGGATTTGTGGTTAACAGACTACTGGTTCCACTGCTGGCAGAGGCTGTTCGAATGTTGGAAAGGGGTAAGATATTTGATGCAACATAATTGTACCACCAGTGTGAAAACACTAAATTACAAGAAAGAATGAATAAAGAACTTAAGGCTCTGCGAAGATGCTTATTTTGACCATAAGCTGTGCATACATCCAGATAAATATTAGTGGTGCAGAACAAAAATTACAATTTATGAAATGGTACAGTGCTAACTGCATTGTATTCTGTATAGTATTTTACTGAATTGGAATGAAAATCTAGATTTTTCATTATGTTAAAACACAGTTTGTGAGAATTTTCCTTTTTAGTGTTAAATTACTTCAAACATACTTAGATAAAAATAGATATATTCAGCCATTTGAACTTTTAATTCAGGAGATTTTATGGCATGTAGGATTGAATACAGAGATGGCTAGAAGAGTAAACTTAGCATTTAGTACTTGTATGTTGAAGTCTCTGCCCTGGAAGTATGGATATTAACTGAAACTCCTGCAGAACTGTTGTTTTTATTTCACACATCCTTATTTTTGTGTCACTTCTAGAATGTTGTGTATACTTTTAATGTGTAATGCAGCCTCTCTGTAAAAATGAGCTTAAAAGTTTGTGATATGCAGCAGTCATCAACATTACTTGATATTGTGTTGGTTGCAGTAATACAGATTAAAGGAATGTGTTTATTACTGTCTCAAAGATGAAATACAGTACTTTAATTTTGGAATTTAGTTGATTCTGAAAGAGGCATTTGTGTTGGTATAAACAAAGCAAGTAGCAGGCACACCGATTTTTACAAGTTTCCTTTATATTGCCAGGTGATGCTACGGCAAGGGATATTGACACTGCTTTGAAACTGGGTGCTAGCCATCCTATGGGACCATTAGAACTTGCAGATTATATTGGTCTTGACACAACCAAGTTTATTCTTGATGGTAAGGGAGATATTTCTCTGTATGCTATGACAATGACATGTATAACTCGACCCATTTTTTTATGGGTAGCATAAATTGTATGATACCAGAGTTTGCTGCATTAAGTGACCACATAAATCACATTGATTTTGTGGTGTGACTTGCTCCTTACATGTGTGTTCTTGTGGAAGAGATGATAATGTTTGCCATTTGAAGATTACATAGGTTGATGGTAAAAATTTAACATAATACTTACAAAGTATAAATTATTTTGTAATTTTTCTTCTACACATGATACCAGCATGCTAACCTGTCATCTGTATTACATTTTACCAAGAGACTGTAGACTTACATTGTTGAAATACAACACTAATCCTCATTAACCTGCTACCTGTTTCCATTCTGACAGCTGTACTTTATCCCCTCTTCTAAGTATGGAATGCATTATGATAGGAAAAATTGCCAAAATATTGCATCAGAACAGTATTAAGAGTGACAGATTTTCAGTAATAAAGCACTGAAAACAGTCGAGGAAGATGACTAAGACTGTAGGCTTGTGCAATGGGAATGTAGGATTTGTGAGTTTTCATTAAACTGGTTTTCCAGAGTTTGCAATGAACTGCAATATGATTGGTGAGTTGGACTGAAAAACATTTGGTACTTCATTTGCTTTAGGTAGATTTTTTTGTTGTAGGTTGGCATCAGAAGTACCCAGATGTTCAATTGTTCAAGCCAGTTCCTCTGCTGAATAAATTAGTGGAGGAGGGGAAACTGGGAATGAAGACTGGAGAAGGAATCTATAAACATGACAAGGGCATGGGCACAAAATAATATCTTCTCAGTTTTGGATTTCAAGGTGCGCAAGATAAGCAAACAGTGCAAAATAGCTGTGGATAAGGATATTCATTTCACTACAACATAATTTGATCAACATCATGATGTTAATGAGCCATTTATGTAATGTATTTACATTTCAGAGTGCCATGTTACTGGCTGATGGGATGTAGATTTTGTTTATATTTTTTCCAGTTTAGCCAAGTTTCACAAATGTAAAAAATACAAAATAAATGGTTTGGCTGTGGGTTTTAACAGGTGATTGGCTTTTTACATATAACACTGGTAAATTTTTATAAACGTTATGATGCCAATTTCCTGTTACATAACATTGTTTAAATGAAGTATAGCACATATTTTTACAAAGAAATGGGCAAACAGGCTTAGGGACATAGGATTTTGACCTGTAGTAGGACTGAATTGTTTTTGTCTGGATGTGAACTATTTTTATAACAGGATAATAAAATGTGTTACTTGAATAAAGTAAAATGCTACAAGTAAGACTGGTGGTTGGTTAATGCATCCTGATCTAACTGATAGCAATGGACTTTTGAATCTTCCAAAGAGCTGCAGAAAAAGTATGTGTGGCAACCTGGATTTTGATTGATTGGCTGTTTATAAGTAGCTGTGTATCAACTGTTCAAGTCATGTGGCTTCAGGACATCCCCCTCTTCACTGCTGTGCTTGTGACAGCATTACATTTCTGTGCTAACTCCTGCTGTGTGGGTTGGTACATGATGAAGGAAAATTACTTCAGTAGAAGTGTGTAATCAACAATGCAGTTTGTAAAACATTTCATATAATAGTTAATAGGAATAAAATTAAAATGTATAGTGAAGGTAATTTGCATGTCATCATTAATTCAGATGTTAATGGATTCAAGTCTTGTCACAAGTATGTACGGTACTCAGTATTTTTTTTAACAAATATTCAGGTGCAGCAAGTCTGTATGAGGAGAGTTTTGAAGGTACTGTGTTTTGGTGATGACTGTTTTTATACGCAACAAATTTTGGAATATATTTTTATATTCAGCATCAACTTTAAATAAATCAGTACAGTAAGTGTTTGTTGTCATTAATATCATAACCATTGTATCATGCATGACTAAATCAATTACTTGCCATTCGTTGTGGTATTTGGTGGAGAGATCTCAACACAAACTTACTCCATGGGTTGGAGTTCCTCAGGCTGTTACAGAATTTCCCACATCTAATACAACCAAAAGTTCTTTACTGTGTTCACAACAGCCTATCATTTTTCCCTGTCCGGAGTCAGATAAATGCAGTTTATACCATCCCATCCTATTTGTTTAAGGTACGTGTTAATAATGTTTTCCCATCTATTCCTAGGCTTTCCATGTGGTCCCATTCCTGTTCTGTTTTGTTCTGCCCCATAACTGTCACAATCCCCACCCATCTCATCATCCTTGGTTTTATGCCCTAGTAGTATTTGGTGAGTACAATTCCTGAAGCTTCACACTTCGCAATTTTGTCTAGTGTGATATTACTTCCTTCTTTTTAGGCCCAAATATCTTGCTCAGCACACTTTTCTTAGCATGTCCTTAGTCTGTGTTCTGCCCTTAATACAAGAGATGAATTTTCACACCTATATAAAGCAGTGAGCAAAATTATAGTGTATTTAACCTTTGTATTTGTAGACAACAAATGGTAGGACAAAAGGTTTTGGATTGAATGGTAGCAGGAATTCCCCAAATCTACTCTGAATTTCTCCATGAATGCATTTTTTATTTGTTATTGGAACATGTCTCGTATTTTTTAATTACTTCCTTAATATATTCTAGTGTATGGCATAGTCATGTCAGTTTTCTATTTTGTACAACCATCCTAACAGAGAATACCCAGGCATTTTAAAGTTTACTCTGTATTTTTCTAATATGTAGGATAATCAAGGGTGTTCAGATCCTCATTCCTGAGTTTTCCTTGTTTAACTACATGAGTATACTCTAATTGCTTGTTTCATGTATGAGGCCTTTAAAGTCTACCCCTGTCCTTATGAATTTTTTCCAGTAGTACCATAAAATTTCCAGATGCATGTTGCAGAAATAAGTATTGTGTTACAACAGTATGATACAAATACACAACTAAAATGTGTATCACTACAAAGCAGCATTTTTGCAAACACATTTAAAATGCCTTTAACCTGTTCTCTCACTTATGTCTATTTTGTCTCTCTTGCTGTTAGTCCATATAGTTAGGTCATTTATTACCTCTTTGATTTGTATGATTACTGCACGAAGGTGTGAGCCACTTCTTTTCTGTATATTAAAAATTAAATCTGATACCATTTTATTTTACTACCTTTGAGTGAGGGGAGACTACTTTTTCTAATTTTCCTATATTCCTGTAGCCAGTCTAACGACAGGTCCATATCTCTTCCAAAGCACATTCTCCACACAGTGGGATCTAGTGCTTCCACTCTCAATTTCCAGTATCCTTTATTTTCCTTAAGGGTCATCCAGTAGTTTCTTATGTCTTCTTCCTCTTCTTCCCATTATTTCTATCCTTTCCTCTATCTTTCCTTTAGTAAAATATTTTAGAAGGCAGTTCCTGTGCAAGATGTGACCAATCCCATTAGACTTCCCTTTTTTTACTGTTTGTAGGATATTCCTCTCCTCCATGACCCTTTGTAATACTTCATTTTTCACAATCAGTTCAACTTATTATCGCCATCCTTCTCCAGCTTCACATTTCAAAACTTCCCAAGTATTTCTGATCAATGATTGGGAGTGTCCAAGTTTCAGCACATATGAAGCTGTGCTCCAAATGTTTGTTCCTCAAATTTAAGTCCAATTTGCTGGTGAAGAGAGACTTTTTCTTGTGGAATGCTCCTTTTGCCATGGCAGTCCTGGTTTTGATTTAACATGTACATCTTGCATTACTGATTATTGTACTCCCCAAGTAGTTGAAATATTCCTCATTCTCTGGTTTTTTTCAGCTATCATAATCTATATTGGGAATGGTTGCTTTGAGATTCTCATTACCTTATGCTGTGCTAGAAAGGGAAGAGGGTCGAAATATTCTGACTGCAAGGTGTAATCCCATACATATAATTTTTTGTGTTCATTTTAGATTAGAATGTTATTAATAATTATTTTTTATCTAGTTTGTTTTGTGAAGCTGCTTTCTGCAAATAAATGCATAATGGAAATCATGAATACTGGTAGTTGAAGAAATATCATGATGTTATCATATAATTTACTCTAGATTAGAAGGTGGTTCATCTCTGCAGGGTTCCATTTATTCATTGATTAATTGGCACTGCAACACATGTATGATCTTTACGAATTACTGTACTACTTATATTAGATGGTTGCAGTTGTTGAAGAAATGAGTATAAGATACGAGTCATAATGGTTACATGGCTACATTGACCACAAAAACTGAATAAATACTGAAACACCTCAAGATTGGCATGGTCAGCAAAGATTCAAACCTTGTACCTTCAAAATACAATTTCCTGCAGATAGTGTTTCATTAGGTGGTACTACAATATACAGAGAAACAAGAGATGGTCTTTTAAAATCAGGCAGTGCAGTTAAAATATGCAGATGAATTTTTCCCACACAATGCAAGTCATTCTTATACTTTATTTATTTGAAAAAGCAAAATGGCAAAAATAACTTATGAGCATCTAGACAGAAACAGCCTAAAAGAAATGTATGTTACGAGAATTCTCGTAAGTTAAAGAAGGCTCATTAATATTCCTCAAGGACTCTGTAAACAACTCTGTAAAGCTCTTATCTAATTAGAATGCTGCTGTTAACCACAACCAGAAGTAGTTGCTGAGTCATAGTTACATAATGCAGTCTCACTCCCAGTCCAAACTGTTTGCAGTATCTATCTCTTGCTTTCAGTAAACACAGTGGACTGCTGACTGACAGATACCAGCAATGCCAAACTCTTGACTTGTGGACTGTAGGCATGTTTAGTGAATATCTGCATATTTTGTGCTCTGTTTTACCTTGACGGCTTATAGGGATCAGTATCACAGATCAGCAGAATTTGCCAAAATGGCACAAGTTCTCATGTTAAATAGGTGTTTTTCAACTTCACCATTAGCCATGTCAGCAATAAAACATGTCACTGTAATTGGAGGTGGACTTATGGGTTCTGGAATTGCTCAGGTAACAACAGCATACTGTACTTTAGTTCTAACAACAGCATACTGTACTTTAGTTCTAACAACAGTATACTGTATTTTAATTGTAATCTTGGGCACAAATCAAGTAAAGATACTTACTTATCTGATGGGATATGTTTAAGTTTCACTGCCTGATTGGAAACTTGGCTGAGGCACTGGTTATCTGAAGGAGATCCATGGTTTTCCTAAGTACCTTCATGCAAGTGCCAGGGCAATATCTCAGTTATGCCATGATCACTTATTTTTACATCCTTTCCAATTATTCATTATCATCCTACTATATAACACTATGTTGTCTTTGCTATTGACAAGAACATTAAGTAAAATGTAAATAAATACTTGTACATAGTTTCATGGCCACATTTATAAACCAGTGGTCACTCCTCCAAGCTTTTGTTGCCAAGCTTGCTAACAGTAGTAATTTAAAAATTGGCAAGGAAAAATATATTAATATCCAATCAAACAACATGTATGTTGTGTGTGGTTTTTTAATATATTTTTCCTTGAAGCTATATAAAATTGGATGTGTTCCTTTAAATTAAAAATTATCCTTATAAAGTTTGGTAATATGAAGAGCATGCTTTGATTCCAAGTGCTGTAATGATGTTTAAATTAGGAATTTAGGCCGTGTGCCAATTGGAAAACCAGTCACCTGAATGTAATGGTTTTTACACTGCTATTTGTTTCTTCTGTTCTATAAGAGGGAGATCACAAATTGTCTAAACATTTTAGGATATTTGTAGGCAGATATAAAATTGCTGGATTAGTTTGGGTCCAGTGAAAGAAGTGAGAAGGTTTTGAAACACTGTCATGACATGCCTCCTCCCTTCCTTCTTCGACTATACTGCCATGGCTAGTAAAACAGGCTGCAAAAACTGATAGTCTGATTTACAGAAAATGAATGCTTACAATGGACCCGGCTGGTCAAGATACAAAAGAGGAAGTTTTTAAAAAAATTTTGCATGATTATGTCTCTCTCTGTCTCTCTCACCTTATGTGAGGACCATTATGTGTAACGTCTTCAATAGCAATAGAAAACGTGACTGATTTTTAGGCACATTTACAAAATTTGAAAAGTGACTATTAGCTTATTCATGTATCTGTCCATCCACATGGAACAACTTGGCTCCCAGTGGATAGATTTTCATGAAATGTTATATTGTGTGTTGCACACCTAGCCACTGCTCCACAACACATTCCCACACAACATGATATGCTGCCACAACACCTCGTTTGCAAATACGAATAGAATTGTGAATACTGTAATATAACTTTAGCAAGGAACAAAGCTCCCTGA
>Ga0123357_10006096_pt1 | contig 14601 bp, 14 predicted proteins | sample TergutEmb28metaG_FD_89873 | JGI IMG/M metagenome (GOLD analysis project Ga0123357, IMG submission 89873) | Embiratermes neotenicus P4 segment gut microbial communities from Petit-Saut dam, French Guiana - Emb289 P4 | ecosystem: Host-associated > Arthropoda: Insects > Digestive system > Gut ...
CGCCAGTTGCGGAAGACGCATCCGCACCTGCCCGTGCTGGTCGTCAGCGGAGCCGAGGACGCAGAGGCAGAGTATCAAGGGTTAGGCGTGGAGTTCAGAACGAAGCCACTGATGCCGGATTTACTGCTTCAATGCGTTCATCGGCTGGTGCACGCGGCGTCTTCGGTGTCATGAGAAAATAGGGGGTAGAGGGATTCATGCATTCACATCCGATGCCCGATTTCGGCAGCTTTTCCCTTCTGTTGGCTCTACTTTTAAGTGGGTATAATCTGATTTTCGGCGCGGTGGCGCTGTTGCTGGCTCGATCGGGCAGAGGAGCATATGCATGGCTGGGAGAGACGGCCAGGCGCGCTGGGATTGCCAGTTTTATAGCTCTGACAGCAGCCGCGTTTGCGTTGGTGTGGGCTGCGTTTACGAACGACTATTCTGTCTCCTATGTCCTCCACGAAACCAACCGCAGCCTGAGTCTGCCTTACAAGTTCGCGGCGCTCTGGAGCGGACAGGAAGGCTCGCTGCTGTTCTGGGCGTTGCTGCTGGCGGGCTTCGGATTCGTTCTGCGGCTGCGCTACAAGGTCGATGCTCGGCTCACGGCCTACGCTTCGACGATCCTGGCTGGCGTGCAGGTCTTCTTCATTCTTCTGCTTAACTTCGTGGTGCATCCTTTTGCGATTCAGCCGGGCCCGGTGGCTCAGGACGGATTCGGCCTCAATCCGCTGCTGCAGTACTGGGAGATGGTGATTCATCCGCCGCTGCTGTACATGGGATACGTCGGGTTCGCCGTGCCCTTTGCCTTTGCGCTGGGCGCGCTGATGATGCGCTACCCCGGCGAGAAGTGGATCAGGATCACGCGCCGCTGGACCATGGTGACATGGCTGCTGCTGACCTGCGGCATCTTTCTGGGAGCGCACTGGGCCTATAGCGTGCTGGGCTGGGGCGGCTACTGGGGATGGGACCCGGTCGAAAACGCCAGCCTCATGCCGTGGCTGACTGGAACCGCCTTTCTGCACTCGGTGGTTATGCAGGAGAAGCGCGGCATGATGAAGAGCTGGAACGTATGGCTCATCTTCACTACGTTTCTGCTGACGATTCTAGGCACGATGCTGACGCGCTCCGGCATCGTAAGCTCGGTTCATGCCTTTGCCGCGTCGTCGATTGGCGGCTGGTTCTATGCATTTCTGCTGATTGTGCTCGTGGTGTGCTTGATTACTTACTTTGCGCAGCGCGATCATCTGAAGACTGAAAACAGGTTCGTATCGCTGGCCAGCCGCGAGTCTGGATTTCTGTTCAACAACCTGATACTGCTGCTGGCCTGCCTTGTGGTGGTAGGCGGAACACTGCTGCCCGTCGTGACCGAGTACATGGGAACGAAGCTCACCATGAAGCCGGAATACTACAGCGTCGTGACCTATCCCATCGGAGTGTTTCTGCTGTTTCTGACCGGTGTTGGACCGCTGCTGGCGTGGAGGTCCACCTCGTTCCGCGCCATCCGCAGGAACTTCGTACTTCCGGGACTGGTGACGGTGGCGGCGCTGGCGCTGATGATGATCTTCGGCCTGAGGCCGTGGCGAGCGGGAGACGATGCCAGGGATCAGTTTTATGCTCTTATCGCGCTGGCCCTTGCGGCGGGCGTTATCACGGCGATCAAGCTGGAGTTTCTGCGCGGCGCGCGCGTCATACGCAGGCAGACGGGCAAAAATCTGCTGACCTCAAGCCTGCTGCTGATGCGGCGCAACTCGCGGCGATACGGCGGCTATATTGTTCACTTCGGTATCGTGCTGATCTTTGTCGGAATCGCCGGCGGAGCGTTCAACCAGTCGCGCGAGCAGAGGATGGGCTTCGGCGACTCGATGCAGCTTGGACGCTACAAGCTCGTATGCCAGAGCTACTCACAGGATTCGACCGCGAACTACGATACGGAGTTTGCGCTGCTCGATGTCTATCGCGGAGAGAAGCACATCACCGAGCTCGCGCCGGAGCAGAGGTTCTATACGGCAAGCCAGCAGGGTATTACCAGACCGGCTATGCACTCGACGCTGCTGCGTGATCTGTACGTGGTCTACGAGGGCAGAGACCCGGATACGGACGAGCCTATCATCAAGGCGATGCTGCATCCGCTGATTAGCTGGATATGGATCGGCGTTCTGGTCGTGGCCTTGGGAACACTGCTGGCTCTGGTGCCCAATCCCGAGCCGGGAGCAGTTCGCGTAAGAGCAAGCGTATCGGTGCCGGTGCTCAAGCCGGAGACGGAGTTCTGATGGGCTTTCTAACTGCAATTTTTTTTACGATAGGGCTATTGGTCTATGTCTTCTGGCCGGTGAAGAATCCATTCGTTCAGCCGGCAAAGACTCGCGCCGACTACCTGCGCGAGCGCAAGGAAGCCATCGACGCCAATCTGCGCGACCTGAACTTCGAGTACCAGGCAGGGAAGTATCCTGACGAGGACTACCTCAGGCAGAAGGCAGACCTTGAGAATGAAGCATCGCGAGTCAGCACTGAGCTGGAAGAGCCATCGCTGAAATGACGTACACTTGAAGGGTGATCTACTTCCTCCCCAGCCTTCGCCGCATGGGAATCGCCGCTGCTCTGGCGGCGATCTCGGTTTATACCTCTGCCGGACCCATTACCGGAACCGTAACCAACAAGACGACCAATAAGCCCTCTGCCGGTGACGAAGTGGTTCTCATCGACATGTCGCAGGGGATGTCCGAGGCGGCACAGGCGAAGACCGATTCCAAGGGTCACTTCACCCTCGAAGGCACGATTGCTGATCCGCAGATGGCGCTGGTTCGCGTCACACATCAGGGGACGACCTACTACAGCCACATGCAGCAAGGTGGAGCTCCCATTGCCGTAGACGTATTCGATTCCGCGCCTAAGGTCGATGGCATCAGCACGGCGGCCAATGTGATGCGGATCGAGACGGACCCGGATGGCAGGAACCTGCACGTCATCGAGAACTTCTTCGTGACGAATCCATCCGCTCCGCCGCGCACGCAGGCGGGCGAACATGCCTTTCAGTTTTATCTTCCGCAGGGGGCCGTGGTGGAGGGTGCCGCCGCGACGTTTTCCAGCGGAGTGCCTCTGCAAACCATGCCTACGCCGATGGGCGATGCCAACCACTTCGCCTTCTCGTACCCGATTCGTCCAGGCAACACCATGTTTCAGGTTGCCTACACGCTGCCATACAGCGGAAGCCTGAAGTTCACGCCCAGAATGGCGAACCCGACCGACACGCTTGCAGTCATGCTGCCAAAGTCGATGACCTTCAAGGCAGAGGCCTCATCCCCTTTCACTCAGATACCGGACGATCCATCTTTTCAAACCATAGCTGCCAGAAACATTACAGCTTCGCAGCCGCTGGAGTTTACCGTCTCCGGAACTGGACAGTTGCCCCGCAGCCAGTCAGCGGCGAGCGGAGATAACAACGGAGACACCGCGATGAGCGGCGATGCGCGTCCCGGCGGCGGACTTGGGAACCCGCTCGATCCCGGTGGCGCAAACGATCCGTGGGCGAAATACAAGTTATGGATTCTGGGAGGACTTGGCCTAGTAATGGCTCTTGCCGGAATAGGCGTGGCGTTCAAGGGTGGCAGCGGACCGCGGCCTGCTGTAGCCGCAGCAAGCGGATCAGGCGCGTTGATTGCTTCGCTCAAGGAAGAGCTGTTTGCCATGGAGTCGGATCGCGTTCAGGGTAAGATCGGCGAAGCAGAGTACGCCGAACAGAAGGCGGCTCTGGAGAAGGTGATCCGCCGGGCAGTGTCTCGCAATGAATAGTTTTGTATCGATAATGGTGGAGGGCGTCAGATGAACACATTCAAATCTACCTTTCTGCTCGTCGCATTGACCTTGCTGCTGCTTTTTGTTGGAGACAGATTCGGCGGCACGAACGGTATCGTGATCGCTTTCGTGTTCTCGGTCATCTTCAACTTTGGGACCTACTTCTTCTCCGACAAGCTGGCGCTGGCGATGTACCGGGCGCAGCCGGTCACGCGGGAGCAGTTGCCGCGCGCCTACGAGGTGTTGGAGCGCCTGAGTGCCAAGCAGGGCCTGCCCATGCCGAAGGTCTACGTCATTCCGACGGACTCTCCCAACGCATTTGCGACGGGCAGAAATCCGAAGCACGCTTCTGTGGCGGTTACGCAGGGCATCCTGCAACTGCTCAACGACGAGGAACTGGAGGGCGTGCTGGCGCATGAGCTTGGTCATGTGCGCAACCGCGACATTCTGACCAGCTCAATTGCCGCGACGCTGGCGGGCGCGATCACTATGGCGGCTCGCATGGCTGGATGGGCCATGATGTTTGGCGGATTCGGCGGCGGCGGAGACCGCCGAGAGCGTGGTGGGGGAGGACTGAGCGCCCTGCTGATGCTGATTCTGGCTCCGATTGCCGCCATGCTGATCCAGTTGGCGATCTCGCGCTCGCGCGAGTACGCGGCGGACGCGACCGGCGCCAAGGAGACGGGAAATCCCTACGCTCTTGCCAGCGCGTTGCAGAAGCTGGATGCCTACTCGCGGAGGATTCCCATGCAGGCGTCTCCGACGACGGCGCATCTGTTTATCGTCGCTCCGCTTCTGGGCAGCGGCGGCTTTGCAAATCTGTTCTCGACGCATCCTCCTATCAAGGACCGGATCGCGCGCCTGATAGGAAGGGACTTCGTATAGAGTGCGTTTTTTAGAGTTGAGTCTTTTGCTGGGCCTGATTGCGGGCTTTGCGGATTATCTTGGAGGAGTTCTGCTGGTGCGGCGTTCGCCTACGGGGCGGTCGCTGCGCTACTTCGTGGCGTTGGGCGCGGGCTTTATGCTGGCGGTCGCCCTGCTGGAGATGGCTCCGGAGAGCATTCGCCTCAACGCCAGGTGGGCTCCGTTGCTTATGCTCGTCGGATACTGCGCCATCCACCTGCTGGAGCACACGCTGGTTCCGCACTTCCACTTTGGCGAAGAGACGCACGCAGGCGAATTTCTCTCGGCGCGCAAGAGCTACTCGGTACTGCTGGGGCTGGCGGCGCATACGTTTTTCGATGGCATCGCCATTGGTTCCGGCTTTGTGGTGTCGTCGTGGCTGGGATGGCTGCTCTTTTTCGCCGTATTTCTGCATAAGCTGCCAGAGGGTTTTACCGTAGCCAGCGTAATGCTCGCCGGAGGGCAGGGAAAGCGCGCGGCGTTGAACTCCGCCATGGTTCTTGGAGCGACGACGGTACTGGGAGTTCTGGTGATTAACTTTGAACCCGGATGGGTAGGAATCGGCCTGCCGCTCTCGGCGGGCGTGACTATCTATGTCGCGGCCTCCGATCTGGTGCCGGAGGTGAACCGCGAGCCGGGAATCAGAATGGCTCTGGTCTTCTTTCTCGGAGTGCTGATCTTCCTGCTGGCGCGGCTTCTTGTTCCGGCCTGAGTCAGCGGCTGGTTACAGTGGTCTGCTTGTTCTTATTGATCGCATACGGTTTGATATCAACCGTATGATTGGTGCGGATGTTGGTGTAAAATGCAGTCCGCGTGTTTCCCGATGCTGTGAAGAATTGTTGCTTCAGAGAGACTCCGCGAGCCGGGTCCACCCAGATGGTGACGTGGCTAAACATGTTGCGCACATTGGCGTCCTTCGAGACCAGATCGAGCTTGCGTGTTTCCACCTGTTTCTGGCCGTCGTTCATGCTCTCGGTCCCTTGATCGGAGATCGTCCATGCCTTGGCGAGGTCGCCGCCGCTGCCGCCAAAGCCCAGCGTGAGAAAGCTCTCATACTGAGCCTGGTTCTTGCCCGCGTTGAAGATGGTGAGCTGATTCGGCTTGGGATCAAACATGCGCAGCACGCCGTTGCGGTAGTCAACTAACTTATCAACTAACTTAGTCTCCGGAGATATAATCTTGAGTCCCATCTCCAGCTTGCCGTTGTTCTTCAGGAAATAGACGGTACCGCTTTGCGTGGTCGTTTCTCTGACGACGCGCTCGTAGTTATCAAACCGGAAGCTGGCTTCGGCGGACTTGAACTTAGTGCTGGCCGTGTCCATCTGGCGCAGCACGGCATCGAGATCAGCGGGCTTGGTCTGGGCAACAGCGGGCACAAAAAGGATGGCGGCAAAAAGGACCGTGGCAAGGCGTCGGAGGACAGGCATTCAGTAGCTCCCTGTGAATATCAGCCTAGCGGAGAATCCAGGCGTTGTAAGCGATGATCTTGCCCTGAGCGTCGCGGACAGGCTCGTAGTGATCTATCTTGACCTCGCCGGAGATCGGCTCGACCACGCGCAGAATGGCCGCCTGACGCTCGGCGTCGTTGGCCGCTCCGCGCATGTCGTCGGCGCGGACCTGGAACATGAAGCGGCTCCTCTCGCCTCTGGTTCCGGCCTCGCGGACCAGAACCTCGGAGGAGTGCAGGGCCACAGTCTCGACAGGCCGGTCATGAAAGTTAATTACGAACGGGCCCACGAAGAGAAACAGCAGAATAATCGAGACCATAACATCGTAATGAAGCGTGCCGCGCTCATAGGTCCACCAGAAGTAGGAACGAAGAAGTTTAAACATCATGCACGCTCCTGTTTGGTGATGACGGTTTCGCCGTTCATGTAGGGGACGAGGGCTTCGGGAATGCGGATGCTGCCGTCGGCCTGCTGGTAGTTTTCAAGAACAGCGACGTACGTTCTCCCCACGGCCAGCCCGCTGCCGTTGAGCGTATGCAGGTATTCGGACTTCTTGGCTCCCGCCGGACGATAGCGGATGTTGGCGCGGCGGGCCTGGAAGTCGAGGAAGTTGGAGCAGGAGCTGATCTCGCGATAGAGGCTCTGTCCCGGCAGCCAGACCTCCAGGTCGTAGGTCTTGGACGAGCTGAAGCCCATGTCGCCGGTCGAAAGAAGCATCCGGCGGTAGGGCAAGCCCAGTATCTCCAATACGCGCTCGGCGTGATGCGTGAGCGCCTCGTGCTCCTCGTCGGATTTGGCCGGAGTGGTGAACTTCACCAGCTCCACCTTCTGGAACTGGTGCTGGCGGATCATGCCGCGAACGTCCTTTCCGTAGCTTCCCGCCTCGCTGCGGAAGCAGGGCGTGTAGGCACAGAAGGAGATGGAGAGTTGCGACTCGTCCAGCGTCTCGTCGCGAAAGAGGTTCGTCACCGGAACCTCGGCGGTGGGAATCATCCAGTGGTCGCCGTCCTGAAGCTCGCCCGTGTAGGGGCCTTTGTCGTCGCAGTGAAAGAGGTCCGCTGCAAACTTGGGCAACTGGCCGGTTCCGAAGAGCGTGCGCGAGTTGACCATGTAGGGAGGCAGAACCTCCGTGTATCCATGCTCGCGGACGTGCAGGTCGAGCATGAAGTTGGCCAGTGCCCGCTCCAGACGCGCTCCGGGGCCGTAGTGGACGACGAAGCGCGCGCCGGAGATCTTGGCCGCGCGATTGAAGTCGAGGATGTTGAGATTCTCGCCCAGCTCCCAGTGCGCCTTGGGCGTGAAGTCGAAGGCGGGCTTCGTGCCCCAGAGCTTTACCTCGCGGTTGGCCTGCTCGTCCGCACCCACGGGCACGGAGTCCTGCGGAAGGTTGGGAAGGGTCTGCAGGATCGTCTTCAGGCGCTCGTCGGCGGCTACGGCGCGAGCCTCAAGCTCATCGACCCGGGTCTTGAGGACGCGGGTCTGCTCGGTCTGTGCCGTGGCGTCTGCCTTGGCCTTGCGCAGGCTGGCGATCTCTTCGGTGAGCTTATTGCGCTGGGCTTTGAGGGTCTCCACCTCGGTGATAGCCTCGCGGCGCTCGCGGTCGATGGCGACGAAGTCAGCAAGAACAACAGCAGGATCCATGCCGCGGGTACGCAGCTTTTCCTCAACGATGGGCAGATTGGCCCGGATAAACGCTAAATCGATCATTTGTATCTATTTTATAGGGTTTGAACCTGAACAGGCAGATTTATCGTCGGAGCGGAAGCTACAGGTCTTCCGGTTTCAATCCGGTATGTCTGGCGATTCTGGCTAGCATCTTCGGACCGATCTCTTCGCTGTCGCTGAACGACCAGATGTAATTCGGCCATCCTTCTCGAATCAGCTTCCTATGGGAGCCGCCTCTGATTGCGTCGGGGTCCTCGGTCCACCCGATACGTTCCAAAGCTCGCAGCACTTTTCTGCCTCTGGAGCCGGGCCACGAACTCAAGCGATGGCGAACTGAACAGAGTTCTGGATTGTTCGTTCGCGCTCGATTTCATCGGCAACCACACGTAATGCAATTGCTTCCACCTTGGAGGCAGCTTCTTCCTTTGTGGCTCCATACGCCATGACGCCGGGCAGGGAGGGAATCTCTGCTATCCAGCGGCCATCGTCTTCCCGCTCAAACTCAACTTCAAGCGTATATGCCATGGAACTCTCCTGGTTAGATGATACCTCAGGCGGGCAAACCAGAATACTACTGTTTCGCTACTGAAAAATTGCGTAACCTAGACTCATGCGAAGAATGATTGTTCTGGTGCTGTCTCTGATCCTGCTTGTGCCCGCGGCTTCGATTCCGGCGCGAGCCGACGCTTATGACGCCAAACCGAAGCTGGTCGTGGTGCTGGTGCTCGACCAGTTCCGCGAGGATTATCTGGAACGCTACCGCAGCGATTTCAAGACGCCCAGCGGCTTCAACCTGTTTCTGAAGCGCGGCGCGAATTTTACGGACTGCTACTTCAACTACGCCAACACGATGACCGGCCCAGGACACGCGACCATCGGCACCGGAGCTTACACGAACGGCCACGGCATCCTGCTGAACGAGTGGTGGGACTTGACGCGCTCCACGAAGCATCCGGTCACTTCGGTGGAGGACGAGCGCTATGCGGTTGTAGGCGATCCCGCGAGCACCGAGACGGGGGCCTCGCCCCGGAACCTGCTGGCCTCGACACTCGGCGACGAGGTCGTGCTCGATACCAAAGGACAATCCAGGCTGTTTGGGATATCCATGAAGGACCGGGCGGCGATTCTCCTCTCGGGCCATGCCTCGCGTGGGGCCTTCTGGCTGGACCACGCCAGCGGCAGGTTCATCACCTCAACCTACTGGATGAAGCAGCTTCCCGCGTGGGCTGAAGAGTTCAATCGCAGCGGGCGCGTGGATGAAGCCATCCAGGAAGCAGGCGCAAAGCCGGGAGACTTCTATGGAGCGGTTGGATCGAAGCCAGCTTCGGTCTCCTATCTGCTGGACTTCGCTAAAGCTCTGGTTGAAGGCGAGCAGATGGGCAGGCACGATGTGACGGATGTGCTGACCATCAGCATCTCTTCGACCGACATTCTCGGCCACGCGGTTGGCCCGGACGCTCCGGAGCAGCGGGCCATGGTCGATGCCGTCGATGTCGATCTGAACGACTTCTTCACCTGGCTGGACAAGCACGTCGATGGCGGCATGGCGAACGTGTGGGTGGCGCTGACGGCTGACCACGGCATCGCTCCGCTGCCTTCGGTCGCGGCAAAGCTGGGAATGCCTGCGGCGACCTTCAATGGCATGAAGCTGATTTCGGCGCTGAACGCCGCGCTCAATGAACGGTTCTCTTCGGGGAAGTCCACCAGGTATGTGCTGGGAGGGGACGCTCCTTATATCGAGCTTGATCCGCGCGAGTTCGAAGCTCTGAAGGTGAGCGAGGCAGAGGCTGAGAATGCAGCCGCAGAGCTTCTGCCCCAGGCGCTGGAGTCGATTCTGCCTCCCGCGCCGACCGGTGTTTCGCAGGAGAGACTACCCGAGAGACCTGCGATTCGCAATGTCTATACAAAGGTCCAGATGGCCGAAGGGCGGGTTCCGGCGACGGCGGAGGGCGAGCGCGTGCTGCATAGCTACTCGCCCAACGGAGAGTGGTACGTGATGATCTCGCTGGGGATGTATCAGATGCCGCAGATGTCAGGCACGAACCATTTCACGACGTACTCTTATGACCGGCATGTTCCGCTGGCGTTTTATGGCGCTCCGTTTGTGCCGGGAACGTATCATGGCAGGGTCGAGCCGGTGGATCTGGCGGCTACATTCGCGTCTCTGTTGCGGATCAACCAGCCCACGGCGTCTATCGGACATGTACTTACAGAGGCGATTCGTCCTGAGCGCGCCACTACAAACAAGACAGCAACAACAGGAGCAGGCAAGTGAAAAAAGGACCGGATATGCGTGTCCGGATTGCAGGCGTGGAGCTAAGCTCGCCTGTAATCGCGGCCAGCGGGACCTTCGGCTACGGCGTGGAGTTTGCCGATGTCGTAGCGCTCGACAGGATTGGAGCGTTTGTGTCGAAGGGGCTCTCCATCGAGCCGATGGAAGGCAATCCAGCGCCGCGCGTCATCGAGACCGCCAGCGGCATGATGAACGCCATCGGCCTGCAAAATATGGGCGTGCGCGAGTTTGCCGAGGAAAAGCTGCCCTATCTGAGGAAGATCAAGGGCGCGGTCACCATTGCCAACGTCTTCGGGCACACGATCGCCGAGTACACCGAGGTAATCCGCGTGCTGAACAACGAGCCGGGAGTCGCCATGTACGAGGTGAACGCAAGCTGTCCGAATACGAGCGAGGGCGGCATGGTCTTCGGAACCGACGCCGCGATGCTCTCTGAGCTGGTCTCGCGGTGCAAGACGGCTTCGAGGAGGCCGCTGATGGTGAAGCTCTCGCCGAACGTCACGGATATCGCCGCCATGGCGCGCGTGGCCGAGGACGCCGGAGCCGACGCCGTATCTCTGGTGAATACGTTTCTGGCGCTTGCCATTGACGTAAAAACCAGGAAATCGCGGATAGCTCATGGAACTGGAGGGCTTTCAGGCCCGGCGATCAAACCGATTGCCGTGCGCATGGTCTACGAGGTTGCGAAGGCCGTGAAGGTTCCCGTCGTAGGGATGGGCGGAATCGTGCGGGCCGAGGATGCAGTGGAGTTCATGCTGGCGGGAGCCACGGCGGTGCAGGTAGGCACGGCGAGCTTTGCCGATCCTCGCGCCGTGGAGAACATCGCCACCGGCCTGCGCCGCTGGTGCGTTGACAACCACGTTGGTGAGGTCAGTTCGCTGACGGGAGCAGCGCTTCTTTAGCGACCGCTCCCCTCGGACAATTACTGACGGTTAATGTTGCGCGGCTTCGGCGGCCTCGGCATCTTCGTGTGTCTTGTGAATGGTTCCGTGGGGATGATGCACGGGCGCATAGATGGAATACAGCTTCAACGGTTTATCGCCTGTATTGATGATGTTGTGCCATTTGCCCGCAGGAACCAGTATGGCGGAGTCCTTCCCCGCCGCCTGAGCGAACGTGAGCGAGTCTTTGGCGTCGCCCATGAGCACCTTGACATGTCCGTCCTCGACGCGCAAAAACTGGTCGGTGTCGGGATGCACTTCCAGGCCAACCTCGCCGCCTGCGGGAATCGACATCAGAGTCACCTGAAGATAAGTTCCCGTCCAAAGCGCCGTTCTGAAATTGGGGTTCGACGTGGTGTATTCATCGATATTCAGCACCGTAGGCGCCGGGCCGTAGTCTTGCAGCGCAACATTTGCTTTTTCAGCGGGCTGCGCGGCGGAACCGACTTGCGCATTCTGGTTGTCTTGTGGATTCTTATGACATGCCGCAACGCCCCATCCGAGCAGCGATGCACATGCAAATATCAGAATTGATCTGCTTTTCATCTTCCGAAACCCTCTGTAGCTTGTTTTCCGATCATCATACACCCGGCCAGAGTTAGTGATTGCAAGGAATTAGACCCCTGAAATCCACATTTTTGTGTTTGTCCTGACGCATAAAATGTTAGGTAATGACTACATCGAGCGCTTTTTCTATACCTTCTGTTGATTTGCGTCCTGTTCGCCGCGCGCTGCTCTCTGTGACCGATAAGTCCGGTCTGGTGGAGTTTGCCGAGGCTCTTACCTCGCATGGAGTCGAGCTGGTCTCTACCGGAGGCACAGCCAGGGCGCTGCGCGACGCCGGCCTCGCCGTGCGCGACATCAGCGACCTGACCGGATTTCCCGAGATGCTCGATGGCCGCGTGAAGACGCTGCATCCGAAGGTGCACGGCGGCATCCTGCACGTTCGCGGCAATCCGGAGCACGTCCAGGCGGTCGCTGAACATGGAATCGAGCCGGTCGATATGGTGGTAGTGAACCTCTACGCCTTTGAAAAGACAGCGCAGAAACCGGGCGTGGCGTTCGGTGAGGTCATCGAGAACATTGATATTGGCGGCCCTTCGATGGTGCGCTCGGCGGCGAAGAACTTTGAGGATGTTGCCATTGTGACCTCCGTAAAAGACTATGTATCCCTGGCTGAGGAGTTGAAGCAGAACGGCGGCAGTCTGAGCCGCTCCACGCGCTGGAGACTGGCAAAGCAGGCATTTGCGACCACGGCGGCTTATGATGCTGCCATTGCCACGGCGCTCGAAAGCATTAAAGCTCCTGAAGGCAAGCTGGAGTTCTGTGATTCTCTTCCGTCCACGCTGCGGGTGATCGATCCGCTGGCCATGACGCTGCGTTATGGAGAGAATCCTCACCAGCGAGCAGCGCTCTATGTGGATGGCAGCGGCAAGGGAGTTGCAGCCGGACAACAGCTTCAGGGCAAGGAACTCAGCTATAACAATCTGGTCGATCTGGACGCCTGCTGGGAGCTGGCCAGCGAGTTCGACGAGACGGCCGTAGCGATCATCAAGCACACCAACCCCTGCGGCGCAGCCACGGGAGCGACGGTGCTGGAGGCCTACCAGCGCGCGCTTGAAGCTGATCCGGTCTCGGCCTACGGTGGCGTGATCGGGATCAATCGCGAGGTGGACCGCGCCGCAGCCGAAGAGATTGCAAAGCTATTTGTAGAGGCCATCGTCGCGCCCAGCTTTACGAAGGAGGCGCTGGAGCGCTTCGCCACCAAGAAGAATCTGCGGCTGATTAAGATCGATCCCGCCAACTCGCCGCGCGTGATTAAGCAGGTCTCCGGCGGGATGCTGGTGCAGGACGCCGACCGGCTCAGGATTACCGAAGCCGATCTGAAGGTGGTCACCGAGCGTAAGCCCTCTGCCGAGGAGATGCGCGCTCTGCTGTTTGCCTGGAGCGTCTGCAAGCATGTGAAGTCCAATGCGATTCTGTATGCCCGTTACGAGTCGGGCCACGGGCAGACGGTCGGCGTCGGCGCCGGACAGATGAGCCGGGTCGATTCGGCGCGTTTTGGAGCGATGAAGGCCGTGCTTCCGCTGGCCGGTTCGGTGGCCGCGTCGGACGCCTTCTTCCCGTTCCCGGACGGGCTGGAAGAGGTGGCGAAGGCAGGCGCAAAGGCAGTGATTCAGCCGGGAGGCTCGGTGCGCGACGCCGAGGTCATTGAAACCGCCAACCGCCTTGGCGTAGCGATGGTGTTCACCGGAGTCCGCCACTTCCGGCACGGTTAATTTGCGGTGACACTCCGGGTGCACCATTCATGACGCAGTTTTATCGCGTCATGGGTGGGGGCTTCTCTCCACAGACATCTCCCCCACCCATGACGATAAAACCGTCATGAGTGGGGCACCCAGATGGGGTGTCCGTCACCTCTGACACGGTTAATCTGGCTCTGCATCCAAAGGGCGTGCGTCGCGCGTCTAAAGAAATGACCATTTTGACGCGGCTGAGGAGCTTACAATCTCTTATGACCATGCTCGATAGAGCCTTTACGCTTCGTATACTCTGGACGCTGCCAGCAATGGCGGCACTGGCGGTTACTGCCAGCGCGTCTCAGACGGCAGCCTCGGCGGTTCCTGACCGGTCCGCTGCGTACTACCACTACGGCCTCTCGCATCTGTACGAAGAGATGGCGGTCAACGCGGGCCGCACCGACTACGCTACGCAGGCTATCGAAGAGTACAAGCTGGCACTCAACGCCGATCCCAACTCGGCGTTGCTGCAGAACGGCCTGGCCGACCTCTACTTCAAGCTCGGACGCATCCGCGAAGCCGTCAGCACGGCGCAGGAGCAGGTCAGCAGGAACCCTGACAACATCGCCGCGCACGAACTGCTGGGGAAGGTCTACCTGCGTTCGCTGGGCGACATGCAGAGCCAGCAGGCCGGACAGATGCTCGCGCTCGCCATCGCCGAGTACGAGAAGCTGGCGCAACTGAAGCCGAACGATGTCGAGACGCATCTGCTGCTGGGCCAGCTTTACAGCCTGAATCACGATTCAGCCAAGGCCGAGGCGCAGTTCAAGGCCGCGCAGAAGATCGACGGCAACTCGGAAGATGTCGTGCTGAACATGTTCCGCATGTAGCGAGCAGGGTGAGTTCAAGCAGGCCGCCGAGATGCTCGCGGCCATTCCCGTCGCCGACCGCAGTGCGCGCATGGAGATGGCGCTAGCCTCGGCCTACGACCAGTTGAAGGACACCAAGAACGCGATCGCAGCCTATCGCCGCGCGCTCGCTCTGGACTCGGACAATCTTGACATCAAGCGCGGGCTGGCCAGCGCTCTGCTTACCGACGGGCAACTGGTCGAGGCGCAGAAGCTCTACACCGAGATCCTGGCGGCGGAGCCGCAGGATGCGCAGTCGCAGATTCGTCTTTCGGAGACGCAGCGCCGCCAGGGGCACTACGATCAGGCGCTGGAAACGCTGGAGAAGGCCAAGCCGCAAGCTCCCGATTCGATGGAACTGAGCTACAACGAAGCTCTGCTCTACGACGCTCTAGGCCGTTACGACGATGCCACGGCGCTGCTCAA
>Ga0123357_10006097_pt1 | contig 14600 bp, 11 predicted proteins | sample TergutEmb28metaG_FD_89873 | JGI IMG/M metagenome (GOLD analysis project Ga0123357, IMG submission 89873) | Embiratermes neotenicus P4 segment gut microbial communities from Petit-Saut dam, French Guiana - Emb289 P4 | ecosystem: Host-associated > Arthropoda: Insects > Digestive system > Gut ...
CCTCTTCCAAATCGAGCTCTCCACATAGTGCGATCTAGAGCTTCCTCCTTCAAATGTGAGTATTCTCTCCTTTCCTTAAGGTCATCCAGTAGCTTCCTACGTTTTATTCCTCGTCTTCCTGTCACTTCTATACCTCATTTTATCTTTCCTTCAATAACCCATTGTAGTAGGCAGTTTCTACACAAAATGTGAACTGGTATTTATTGTTCAAGTGACAGAATTGGTACAGTTTATAATAAATGTTTGAAAATTCCGTCAACATCAATGCACTTTGCAACTTGTGTGAAGTACAGTACGTACATGTAATATCTCCTTCTTATCAACAATTTTGCAGTTGTACTTTCAAATAGCTCTATCTCGGAAACCGTTCTGAATAAGACACATGTTCACATAAAAATTTTTGCTTAGAATGAACGATACTATGACCTCCCAGAATATTGACCTTTCCTCCTGGGACACCCTGTATACTTACTGGGTATTTTCATGTCATCCCCTAGTTTCATCAAGCAAATGCTGGTGTATCAAAACAAGTCAGTAAATGGAGACATAACATACCTGTTATGACAAATTCACTCACCTGTACACCTATAAAACAGGTACCCCTGACAGTTTCTGTTTTCCAGACACTTAGCAACAGTGATACAATCAAGCACAATCAAAATTCCACATATACACATGTTAAATGTTGTACTGGACTGTATATATCACTACAAAATATACCTGAACCAATGTGTCATGTGAGCGGCATGCCCACCATGCCTACAAGACTGACACCACGTGAACCAAGATGAAAATTCTGCTATTTTATTACTGGAAGCAGCTGAACGCCCATTGCTGTTGGTATTGTTGTTGTCTTGAAGTCCTGAAGATGTCCCCATATGGACAAGGCAGATGGCACAGCGAGGCAAAGGCTTACGACACTGTGGACATGATGACATCTGCAAAATATTATTTTGACGCATCTAGAAACACTGTATATATGTACGTGTGTGTGTGTGTGTGTGTGTATATATATATATCAAATCTGAAAGGAATGAGTTACTGTAGGATGCACCATGTACCACAACTGTACATTTTTGTTTATTTGTGAGACCTGCCCATACTATGAACAGCTCTGTAAGTCATTGTTTTGCAGATATTTCACTGCAATGACTTTAAATTTTAAGAATGTCTATCAGTCATACAGAGCAGCCCATGTTGTGTGTATTGTTAACAATATTTTTGCAACAACAACTATACAACATAATGATCATAGAATTATAAGTACGTAATTAGAATATGAATGACTGCTCTCCTATTCTGTATTTTCCACTCTTCAGTGACAATTTTCTGTGCTAAAATTGTGTTAGTAAATAACCTGCATTCGCTGTAAGAAATTTTCAGCCTTGCAGAAGTCATACATTACTTTGGTGTGAATGTGGGCAAACAACAACTAATATGCACGCTTCCCCTTTGCTGGAAACTCCTACCAAACAATCATCATGTCATTAACCTTTTGGGAACAAATCTGATATTATCCAATTGTTACATATGTAAGTGTGTGTGTGTGTAAACATTTTAACTACTTATGTAGAAAAATTATGTTATTGTAAAACCTTGTTAAATCAAAGTTCTCAGGACCAGAAAAGGGTTTCAAATCATGCAACTTCCAACTATCCAATTCTCTCTGTGCACATTTACTTGTTATTTGGTTGGGTGAAGTTCTGATGTTAAGATGTACGCTATACTTTACTTGTTTAAGTAATATGAAGATCCCTTTTTTGTATTTATGTTGTAAATGCCTACTAAGTAGTGTAACACAATTTGCATCAAAATGCAAACCATAAAGCAATAATTTATGTTTGTCAAATTCTGATCTTAGTACACTGATTCTTACAACAAAATTCAAATGATTTTTGTTTTAGAGTGCTGTTATATGCTTTCAACAAAGTCTTGAAGTTCACCCAAGGCTTTGATGATACTGTCATTACCATTACTTCAATACAGTTTACATCAAACTGCAAGCCAGCGAGCAATAATGTCTGTCAAACTCTGATCTTAGTTAATACTTTCCTAAAACAAGACTCAAATTATGTTTTTTCAGAGTGCTTTTACATACTCTTCACACAAAATCTTGAATTTCATTCATGGCTTTGATGATTTTGTCACTGGAATCACTTAACTAATAACAGTGTCCAGCAGAACAGATGAAACAAGGTGTATGTCTAGTTAAATACACAAACGTACAAGCAAAACCACCTTTTGCTTCTCATTAAACTGCATATCACTTGCATTCAGAGAGACCAGGTGACAGCCCTAAGTATGCTAATTTCATAATGTATGTCAGACTCACTGATGACGGTAAATTAAATGAGGAATTGCTCTCCTGTCAAGAGAGTAAAAGGAGATACAGCTAAGGACCTTTCTACTATTAGTGATAGCTGTATTAATGCAAATTTCTTGTGAGTGGTCAAACTGCATGGGTATATGGACTGGTGGAGCACAATATATGTCAGGTTATCACAGAGACTTCAAGCTCGAATGCACTGAAAGCCTCCTGGTGCTATATGGCCCACTGTGTGATAAACTGGCAAGTTATTGTTTTGAAAGATTTAAGCCTACCACTGGATAAGGTTCTACTAACAGATACAATCTTTTTCATATACATCAAAGCCAGGTCTGAAAAGGTAAGGCAATCATGGTATTGTGAAGATGGCAATGAACACAATTATTTACTGTTTTACTGAAAATGAATGTCCTGGGGAAACGTGTTTGAACTGAGAAATTAACTTTACCAGCATTCATCTGAGGAAAGGTACACTAGTGCACACATGTTCACTGCCTGTGATTTTGACACATAGTTATCATATTTAAATTGCATATTTGATAATATGGTGATAAAAATATTTTTCAATTCAATGAAAATATAATTGAGTAGGGAGGTTAACCTGTTGCACAGCAAAGTGGAAAATGAACATTTATATACTTTTCTACTTTAAATAACTTACTGAAAGGCATAACAAATGAGTTAGAAAAGATGTGAAAGTTGGTATTTTCAGTCATATTTTTTCTTAAACTTTACTTTGAGAACTACTTCTCAAGTGTGGAAGCAGAAACATTTGACTGGAAAAGGAACCCATTTGATGCTAATCTGATAGCTGTTACACTCACCACTACTGAGGAGAAGCAATTCACTGATGTCTCTACTGACACTTATTTCAAGATAACATTCCTGACAATGCCTCTCCCAAAATTTTGGATTAATGTGTAAAATGTGTACAAAGAATTAAGCAAGAAGGCTATCAGCTGCAATGAGAATTGACAGTAGCCATCTCGAAAATAAAACCAATATTTTACGAATTATGCAGAGGTAACAGAGCTCATCCTTCACATTAAAAAATATTTGTTCAACTTCATTTGTTCTTTTGTTCACTTCAAATGTAGTGGTTTCATTTTATATGGTAATAAGGTAATCAGTTATTACCTTGTAACAGATCACCATAGGTTTGAGACACGAGGCAACTTGATTGAGATCTGTAGAGAGGCTAAGATATTCAGACAGTGGGGTGAGTGGCTGCTCCTCCCCACTCACATAGCTTATATGTAGCCCTAGGGTGAGAGAAAGACAGAACTCTACATCCAATGACATACCCGCAAATAGGGTGTGAAACTTGTTCTGTTGTACTGAGAGAGGAAACAGCCAATACAAGTTTAGATAGGGGGGGGGGAAGCTTCTAGTAATTTCAGTGGAAAAGGAAGGATTCTGCAAGCAGGAAGAAGGAAGGCAGTTTTTGGTTGAGGAGGAAGACATATTGTGAGGTGACAAAACATACATTCATAAGATGGTGTACTTTTTTATATGTGTGCAAAATTAATTGTTAATCTGTTAGTGCCTGAAAAGCTATGTGTTTGTGAGACATCTGGATTCAACATGCATGTCTGCGATTAAATGATGCAAGGAAATGAACCAGTGATATGACTTGCAGTGTAGTTCAATTTTCCTGAAGCTACACAAGACATACATTCTTTGGAAGAGAGGTTTCTCTAGGTCACAGAGGGAATTCCACAAAATTTTGAAAGAAATTGTAAAGGGATAGTTACATCACACACAGATTATAATTTAATTATTAAAATAAGGTGGTATATTTATTCCTCATCCAACCCTAACCACAAAATGGTATAGCAAAATTTCAGAACCCCTAGTTAAGGAATAAATGGGGATTCCAGTGCACATTCAAACAATGACATTGAGGTTATACACAGTAGAAAACTGCCCCTTTCACTGAAGTCATTATGAAAATTACTTCTGTAAAATACACAGTTTCAAGCAGAATGTAATTGTGTCAATGCAGATACTATTTGGACACTTTACATCTATCCTTCTAGCACAGGAAAGAGATATCTGGAGGTAAACTATTAAAGAGGCCAGGGCCTGACCAGGTTCTTGTTCTGATGACGACAATGATGATGATGATGATGAAGAAGAAGAAGAAGAAGAAGAAGAGGTGGAGGAGGAGTAGGAGAAGAAGCAGTAGGAGGAGTAGTAGTAGGGGAATGAGGAGAAGGAGGAGGATAAGGAGGAGGTGGAGGAGAAGGAGGAGGAGCAGCAGGAGGAGAAGGAGGAGGAGAAGAAGAAGAAGAAGAAGAAGAAGAAGAGGAGGAGGAGGAGGAGGAGATGCTTACCCTTCAAAGTATGAGGGAAGGTCAGTGGACACAAAAGATAAAAATCATATTCTCTTAATATGGGTTCAGAAGTCACACTTCCACCAGACATATTCAGGCCCCACATAACGAAAGCTAGTGAAGTATACTGATGGATACTCACTTTCAGCTTCTGTGAAGTTGTTCCTAGGCGAGCATAAGCACCTCTGTTTCTGATGATTCCCTGCATTTGGGCTGTAATGCTTTTGCCACAAAAACTGCATGACACAAATACTTGCTGTGGTGGTTTATCATTCGGAGAACAAGCACTTAATAGCATATCAAAATGGGCTCTTTGGTGCCAAAGATGCCAAGCATCAAGTAGGATACGATAACTGCAAGCATAAAAACACAAGTTTCACTAAGTAACAGGATTGTTTAATTTTTGCACGTTTGCCTGATTCGTCTACAGTTCAGGTTTCAGCGGGAAGCCAGAAACATAGTACCAATACAGTCTGTTATTTTACTTCAGCACTGAATCTTGTTCTTTCAGTTTCATAGACAGTCTTTTATTGATGATTTACACTATGTAGGAACAGTTTTAATAGTTCAGATTACATAGCACTGAATTCTAGTATAATTATTTAATTTGTCTACTTGGTTCTGATATATGACTGGCATTGTTTTACATAATATTTTTATAGCATTATGACTTGTTTCATATAAAAATGCCATATGGCTGACTGACAGATCAAGGGAAAGTATGTAGGTAGATACATATGTATTTATGCATGTATGTATAACCTACCTCATATAATGCATTTAGGTTGTGAAATGTGTGTGAAGTTAGTGGGTGAACCTAGCTGTGTTACTACTATACACATGTCCCTGGGCATGGCAGCTCTATCACACACATAAAAGGGATGCCACAGCTGCTCATTATTACCACTATGTTAACACATGACCATATGTATAGTACAGGTACCTTATTTATACTAAATATAAAAAAGTAACCAAGAGGAGAGTTCCATTGACACTAACAGATTACATGTCATGACTTCCCCCCTTATACCTGTATTTACTGAGTCAGGATCAGTCTGTCTTGACATAATGAAGTGGAACACCAACACAGTGAATGACAGAACATTGCACATGCTGTCCAACACCTGCATTACTACACACGCTTTCTGAGATAAACAAGCAACTTATTGCAAGTTATTCTTTACTGCATGTTTTGTATCCTCTCCCTCTTTCCTTTTGCCATCACCTCCCTGCCCTTCCCTTCAGGTACCTAGGTACACATATAAGTGGATTCATGTACACATATTCTGCAAGTTGATCACGTACAAATGCTTGTTTGCATTATTTTGGAAGCCTCAACATGTCTGTTTGAGAACTGACTACATGCGAAGAACATGACAATGTGCAAACTGGATACTGTAAAATTAATTACTAAAGGTTGAAGTAAAAAATGTTATTCAATTTTTTTCTTAAATTTTATCTGTGAAGTAAGGGTACACAATTATGTGAGTAAACAACAACTCAGTAAAAACTAACACAATACAGTAACCCATTAACATGTATTCTAAATACCTTACATTTTCCCAATGCAACCTAAGTTTAGCAATGGTGCCATGTCTGCATTTATTTCTAAAACTGAAAAAAAAATCTTATAAAATTTGTAGGTACATTTTGTACCTATTTTCATAAACAATTTCATATGCCTGGCTGCACTATTTCATTAGTTATCACTATCTATACAGTAAAGTTTAGTCATAAAATCATCAACTTGCCTTTCAAAAACTGAGCATATTCTTCAAAGATTTACCACACAAAATTTCAGGAATTTCACAATTTCAAAGTGACATAAGTAGAATACTTTTTGAATATCTAGTATGATACATCATTTTCAGGACCTTACCTTACATGGCACTAGTGTCACCCCACCTCACAGGTCAGCATCTGTGAAACTGTTATTACCAACACTAGGAAATTGTAAAAGCATATCCCTTCCCCTTCTGTTGCTCCAACTCTTCTACCCCGAAAAAGGGGAGATCAGGTTCCTCCAGAATGTTGGTACCTACCTAATGAACTACATGGCATCACATCCCAGAATACCACAGCCATCACAGTCATTGCCATGAGAATTTCATCTTCCATACAAAAGTATCACTCTGGGATGGCCTCCAACAGCACAACGTTTATCAAATTTAGTCAAAATCTGTCCAGTTGTTCTTGACTTGAAATGTGTGACCACAGACATCTATGACCTTCCCTCTAAGTGTCTTACTACTGACACTGTGCAAAGTACACAAAAGAAGGGGCAAGTAAGCTTAGTATTACAGTAAAAGATACCTAGCAATCCACGCCTGCACTGCTGAGTCGAGTAGCAATTCTCGAGGGAATACACGGATAGCCAATAAGCTGACACTCTGCACATCTCCTGTCACATCCAAATACCTCTGCAGGAGTTGTACACCTTCACTGCTTGTCCCTAAACATCATGCAACCATAACACTTAGGTTGCAAAACAAGCAGAAATATTATGTCCAAAAAGTCTCATATTAACAGAATATGCATGAAAGACAGAACCATTCATTCACTGTGTTAACCACACATACAACCAAGACTAAATTTAATCAGTCATTAATGACTTTGGCAAAAGAATCTGTAAAACCAATAATGCCAACATAAAAATGTTACAATTTTACAATTAATTTTTTGACACAATTATATATTCTTTCACATCCTTTTTGGTTTTCCAATGGAGCATTTTCAAACAGTTGTCCCATCCCTCCATAATATGGCAGGATAGTGCCTCAAATTAGACCACAACTGCTCCATCCACATCCTTTCCAATTCACTATCATCCCATCACTCTTAAAGCAGGGATATCACAGTGAAATTATACATGTACTGAAGAGGCAATTCTTAAATTCAGAGCAGGTAACATTTTAAGCAATCACGGTTTGTACTTTCTTTCAATTTGAACAGAGTAGTAAGTGGTGTGTCACATGCAGCCGGCAAATTCAGTAGCAAATCCTGAACCAGAAGTCACATTTAGCAGTTGGCCACACAATGTAGCCTCTGGATCAGGATTCACCACTATAAAGAGGTGATTCAGGATCCCTTCTATATACAGTGAAATCTCTATTTGACATTTTTGTGAGGATCACCTCAAACTAAACTTTAAAACAAGGAAAGTGTAAAATCTGGGTAAAGAAAACTATGCAGTCTAAAAAAAATGGTTACCTTAAACAAATTTCTGCAATACACTTAAAATATGGATCTTTGAATACTAACTATGTATATACAACCAGAGGAAAATCTGATCTGGAGGCCAGGATTCACTACTGTGCTACAGGAAACTATTTCTGACAGTATTATCACAACACATTACCATTACAAACAACACCATGATAGATGGATAACTCATATAAAAACCTAATATATTTTAAAGTTACAACAGTGTCTCTCTCTCTCTCTCTATATATATATATATATTTGTTTATTTATTTATTTGTGTGTGAAGAGAGAGAAAGATGAAGGGAGGGGGAACAATTGCTATTCACAAAAAAAAAAGATCCTAACAAAGCAATTCATTGTGATGATAATGCACAGAATTGAGGAAATCAAGCAACATACAGCCTAGTCTATACAGTTCACTTTCTACTACTGTGCACATTACAATAATATATTACCTCAGCATAAAGTTGGCACACATATTTTCTGGCCCCTTACAGCACATTGCTGGATACCATTTTCACTCAACAGCAGAAGTACTGCACTTGGGCTTCTACTTGTTACATTAACCTAACCTTTAGCAGTGTATCTTGATCAGAAGACAAATCCTCAGATTAAAATTATGAAATATAAGATGAGGTTAATATGTGTAGTAAGAACTGAAAAATGAAACTCGTATTCCAGAACAATTTAAAGTTTATGAAATGTAAAATCCATTAAAATTTAATACTGTTCCTACAGGACTTTAGCTGGGACCTTATGCAAGTGTGCAAAGTCATGTAAAATGCAAAAAGCAGGAATATGATTTAGGGGTTTCATTGTGGTCTGAGTTACTGACAGAACCATTCAGAAAAAAGTACAAATACATACATTCTCAAAGCCCACAGAAAATTCTGTATCAAGACAAATCCAAAGCACAAAACTGAAGAAATGCCATACAAACCTGTAAGTAAGATTCCAGCCAAGTCCCCTTCCTCAGTTAGTCTGGCTGTTAACTGCTTCAAATATTCTTGTAGTTTTGCATCAGAAAGAAAAGTGCAAGCAAAAGCAACTCTGTCCTCCACAGCAACACCACTTTCATTCTAAAATGAGAAGTTCAGTATATAAAATACTGGTTTAATGATCACTGAACACGGACAATAAATGGAAATAGAAAAGCATCCTAAACTTTGCACCCTGGAATTAACAAAGTTTCTTGGCAGTGCATATGGCAATGATTGTGTAACAGCAGATACATTTCAGCCATACAGAACCACCCTTAGTATCATGCTAGCACACAAATTATAATAATGTTGGAAGTTTTAATGCACATGATTTCATACATTGATTGTGCATAGTGTATGGAATGCATAATCTATAGATAATTCTAGTCCACATATACATTTATTAAGTTACGTAATTAACTGCAGACAGGATAGTGGATGTTATCTTTCATTACAGCTACTGTTATGTATTGATATCTACAGATTTTCTTGAATTGTAACACTTCAGGTGAGATTACAGTCTTCTAAACAAAACGCTGGCATTTCAGGAAGTTATGGACTAGAAACCCATACATGGAACACATCTGACACTTTGCCTTTTGTATAAGAATAGCTGGACAGACCTTATATGTGACAGATATTACTATGGACTATGTACCTTTGAAATATAATATAACTATGTTGCATGTAACATCATACTATCTACTTTCCAAAACAAGATATAAAAAGAATGGTCCTGCCAGTTGTTCTATATGGGTATGAAATATGTTATACATTTTTGGGTGGGAAAACACATACAATACAAATGCTTGAAAAAAAGGGTAAGATAAGGCAAGGCTAGGTAAAACTGTCCCACTGTTTAACTGAGCACCACATGAAAAAGGCCTTGGAGGGAGATGATGTAAAAGTCCAAGCATTTTCAACCCTGGTACAAGTAGGAGTGACAGAACGTGCTTAGGAAAATTTTTGAATCATAATAAGGATGAAGGAAATGAACAATTTAGCCCCTTCCAAACCAGTAAAGTTAATCCTTTACAACAGTCAACTAGTATTGTTAGGACCACAAAATCTACACCGTAACAAGACTGGACATGTGATACATGTGGGGAAGACACAAAATTCATACAGAATTTTGGTGGCAAAGCTTTTGCAAAATGTCCACTTGAAAGACCAAGAACAGATGAGTGTCTCAATCCTATGGATCCTAGGGAGATGAGTTGTGACGGCTGAAGATAGAGGGAAGTGGCACAGGATCATGAGCAATGGCAATGGTCAACATTTGGGTTTTGCTACTCCCGGTATTAAAAACTTAAATACAACATATAGTACACGTTGAAGACATAAGAATTTTCTAGCCCAGGAATGGGCCACAAATATTTTCTTGACTTACCATGTCTGACTACTGATGATTCTATACTAGTACTTTACACTAATTTACACACTTACAAAGACATATGAAACTATGAATGACAGATAATATAATACACTGAAACTCATATACATTGTTTCTCAAGAGGCTGGGGAAAGAGAATGATAAATGTGAGAAAACAATGGTTTTGGAAGACCAATGAAATGTATCAAACACACCAGAAAAAATGAAAATCAATTCCACTATGGCCTAAAAAAAGGGGGGGGGGGGGGGGGGTACGTTAATATCTGCAAACAAGACACTTTTTCTACAAAAATCTTTACCTGACAACTGTTCATAAAAAGACTTAGGTTTTAAAATAAAACAGTTCTAATTCCAAGTTCAAAACACTCGGTTTGTCAGGATCGCCAATGCTGTGCAAATAAAAGAATGATAAGACAGTTCTATTAGCAGTCTGCCCTTTGGTAAAACTCAGTACTTGTGCAAGGTCATGTTTGTCTTCCTCTTCATCTCTGTGTCTGTTCCCCCAGCCATATAATCATCACACAACTGTGGATGCTGGAAAAGCCATATGTTGCAAGGTCACCGTCCACAGATATGTACGAACTGAAGTCGGCATCCTCAGAGTCCAGCCAAATCCAGTCCTAGTGGAAGGGACCACCACCGCCGCCTCCGCCACCGCCACCGCCACCACCACCACCACCACCACCACCACCACCACCACCACCACTACCGCTGCCGCCGCCACCCCCACCCATACTAAATGTAAGTCAGCTTCTATGTGAAGGTTGTGTCCACAGCTGCACAGATGAAAGCAATGCATAATTGTTCTTGGCATGACTTGTTTTTCAAGCTGCTACTGTGAAATGCAATGCTTGCAGAACATTTATTTTCGGTTTTGATGTTTTTCTTTGGGCCCATCAAGCACACAGAAATTAGCAGCAGGTGCTTCCTGTAAACCTGCTTGAAGCGTCTTATAATGTACAATTCAAGCGGCTGTAACATACTTGTGCAGACTGTTGGATTACACACAACTTTCACATTCCTTAGCAATAATGTACCTTGTGGATGTATAGCACCATTGTCCATAAACAAAAAACATTTCTACCTTGCACACCCATTGAGGCACTGACCACAGTTAAAAACAGTGACAATGGTTGCTCAACTAACACTCCACACTTGACTGATGCATGGCTACATTTCACAAATACAGTTATGACTACAATGATAATTATGAGTACAGGCTGGTTAATGCTACTCTACCTTCCACATAATCACATTATTTTCATTCTACAATTGGTTGATGCATTCTATTACTGTACATTACAAAAACAATATGCTACTTTCACAATTTTTTTTTTTCAAAAATGATTATTGCAGAAACACTGTGGGCCAGGACAGGAATTCTGAATGACTGACACAGGAAACAAAAATGTGAGGAATGATGCAACCAATATAATACACTGTTTATATGGGTTTTTTTTTGGGACCAGAAGAAATGAACAACAACTGTGGGAAAACAATGCATATGGTAAAAATGGATATGGGTTTCACTGTATTTAAAACTTCCAAGATAATATTCACATATAATTATTAAAACAGGCTCACCAGCACACTTTCATAGTTGTCTGTTTCTGCAGTAAGGAATGAAAATGTTGCTCTGAGGTAGGGCTCAGACAACTGGGAACGAGAGGCAAGGCAAAACTCACGCCACATGCTGCTTCTGTCATCGGAAAATCCTGAGGAAAGTTAAAAGAATATTTCAGAGTTTATAATGTAACTTTTACCACCCAGACACCATATAAATATAGAATATGATATTGGTTTTTATACAAGAAATTTAAATGTAATAAAAATAGCAATTTAAGATGTTTAAGTTCTTTGCCAGTATCTGCATTTCTAACAAAACAAAGTTGTGAACATCACTAACGCAGCATATGCATCTACTGCACCTTCTAGTGTGTGGACGGTTGAGAGAGAGAGAGAGAGTGGGGGGTGGGGGGTATGGAATACCAATAATGAAATTCATACAGTAAGGTTATTTGCACTAATCTGCTAGTCAGATCATACACATAATGTCACATGACAAAGTTGTTACTTCAATTCAGCCATCATTCTCACAGTCACACAACGTTCTTCTTGTATTCATTTTCTCACTTTCACAATGAGGCCCTCATTACGAACAGAAAATGGATGCCCAGGCCTGGCTTCATCTTCAATCGTTCCCACACCACTTTTGAATCATGCATACCACCTGAATATCTGTGCACGAGATAAACAATTATCCCCGTACACTTGTCTCATCAATTCCACAGTCTCTGCTGCAGTTTTCCCGAGTTTAAAACATTATTTAATGTTCGTCCTCTGCCCCATGCTGCTACTGTGACCACGTCCTCTCACTACCTGCATAACATGGCGCCGTATTTTCAGTCATGCTCAGTGTGGGGTGTTGCGGTGTTGCCTGATTACAGATGAAGGTTGGTCACATGGATGGCATGCATTGCTTCATAGGTAGCACTTTTATCTTGGTCAAAATAAAATCAGTCTCATTATATAATTGTCAGACAGTGTATATTCTTCTGTTATTAAACTTGTGCCCTCTCACTTGTAGTACAAGTGGTGGGAGTTTTTGGTAAGTTGCTAACTCATTTCCCAACATGAAATACCATACACTGTACATGCCTCCCCGACATGGCCACAAGGGGGTGCCTGGTACATGCACCTTCCACAGCAAGGAGGTAACCTTCCCTCAAGATGAGCTACGAGAAGCACCATCTACATTCTCTGACCCTAGCCATTTCCCCAGGGTGATCAAGAAACACATCTAATCCAGCAGAGCAAGCTAAATGATCTAGTTCACAACTTGAAACTTTCCAAGCAACAGCAAAACTTCTAAAATCAAGAGTGCTACAGTGGAATTTGCTGTCTAATGAAACAAGAATATCCAATTCAGGAACAGGTACAAACAATTTTCTGGATATTATAAAATGTAGGATTCTCTCTGTTTCCACAGTGATGTAAATATTATGATGGATGTACTGGGATTTCCACATCCCAAACCATGGCAACTTTTCACAGATGCACCAAAACTAAGCTTAAAATTGGTTTGCCATTTAACGGCAACTTAAAACCATCAATACCTGTTGCCCATTCAGTGGCTAAGAAAGAATCATACTAATCTCACTTGTACTAAATGCAATCAATTACAAGAAGCACTGTTGGCAGATGTGTGGGCATATTAAAGTTACTAGAGACTATTACTCAGACTGCAGAATTTTTTAAGTACCCCAATTTCATACTGTATTTGAATGAGTGCAAAACATGAACAAAAATTATAATATTATAATTATTTATAATTACTATATTATTAAAAACTAGTAATTTGTGCATATTTTAGGTTGTGTTTACCATTTTTCAAGTACAAAATATATGCTTTGTGCTCTCAAACCCCTTACTCTTTTGAGATAAGATTTACTGTTTTTATGAATTCACAGCATATCTCTATTACATAATATCTGTGTCTGTTACAGTATCTGCCTATTATTTTCGTTGCCAGCACACCTGATTTAGTAAAATCAGCTAATTTCATCCACATTGCCAGAAAAAATTTCAAAATTGCTGACTAGTGTAATGCATGCAAATAAACAAAAACTCTGCAAGACAAAAGTGAAACAAGATAATAAAAGAGGACTTAAAAGTTTATTTCTATAAGTTTGTGTACGATGCTTCTACAAGTCTAAATAATGCCAAGACTGTTTTTCTGTCAGTCTTTTGTTCTCTTCACCTACAAATATCCAAAAATCCAGCCAAGAAATTGCACATTTAGAACAGCAGCGACCATTCTGTTATATGACCAGGTGTCAAAGTACTTAGCACATAAAATCCCCTGCACTCAAGTGTTCAAGAAATAAAAACAAGTTATTCACCTGACAGTGCCATAGCAACAATATTCAAGTTGGTAGGAAGCTGCTGCCTATTCTGTGAAGCAGCACCCCGCTTTAAAATGTCAATAGCTTTCCGTAGTTTCAAGTTAAATACAGCAATGGCAGCAGCTCTTGCGTAAGATCCTTCAGACTCCAATCGATCCAGGAATGAAGTTAAGGATGCTTCTTTGTCAAATTTCCAACCACAAAGCTGAAGAGCCTTTTCACGATCTTCATTTCTGGAAAATGACATTACTTATTGAAAATATGAATACAAACTGAATACAGTGTAATATTCTCTACTATTTAATATTTGCAATGACAAACTAACAGAATGCCCCAACTTCTTAGCTGTTACAGTTTAAACCTGCCACACTTGCAGCCTTAATCTTCAACAGTTAAACAGCTAGGGTGAGCACAAAAAAAAAAAAAAAAAAATTGTTTGCTAAGAGAAAAGTAAAA
>Ga0123357_10006098_pt1 | contig 14600 bp, 4 predicted proteins | sample TergutEmb28metaG_FD_89873 | JGI IMG/M metagenome (GOLD analysis project Ga0123357, IMG submission 89873) | Embiratermes neotenicus P4 segment gut microbial communities from Petit-Saut dam, French Guiana - Emb289 P4 | ecosystem: Host-associated > Arthropoda: Insects > Digestive system > Gut ...
AAAAAAATTTAAGGTTTGTTTTTTTTTTTTATGTTAATAATTACGTATACAGACGATCCGGTTTGTTTCAAACTTTAAAAAGAGTTAAAAATAGGGGTCAAAGTTTTTTTTTTTTTTTTTTTTGGTTACCTGGACTGATTATGGAGCCCACTCACAATCTTTGATTCAGTGGGTGCAGAGTGTTGCTAACTCTGGGTAAAGCAGGAGGAAGGTGAAGCTGGTCACTCACTTCCACGTCTGTCTAAGGTGTACTCTTAAACTAAAATATTGGCATATTTTTTTTTATATCGGATATCACGTATTGATGAAGATACACAGATGGATAATAGCCGTCAATCACACATCTTTTGTATACTGGAGAGTTTGCAGCAACATGTTGCGGCTTAACATGAAGCCATCACCAGGAAGATGAGACACAAAATAAATTATTTTATAAGTTACTGTAGAAATTATTTTGTTAGTAACTCTACAACTTACATAATAATTTCTTTTGTGTCTTATTTTCTTGATGATGGCTGCATGTTAAGTCGAAACGTGTTGCGTTGAGCTGTCCATTATACAAGAAGAGTTGTGATTGACAGTTATTATCCACCTGTCAAATATTGGCAGCAAATTACATGAAATAGGCCAAATTTAAAAGAAAAAATAGTTTTTGAGTAAATTCTGATATACCAGTGACCATATTGTGCAATGAATTGTGCATCACGTCGCACTTTTAAAGAGTATTGTAATGGCCAACTTTAGTGCGCCCTTTCAAAATACCTCTCTTAGAGGCTGCGTATTACGCGAGAATGTAAGGAAACGATATTTTATTGCAGAATGAAAGTTCATTCCCATTTAAATAACGAATAAAAGTTTATTCTCATTTAAATAGTCATTCTTTTAAATCGCAAAACGTGTGGTTCTTACTAAGTTTATTATAAATAACAGGAATTTCCGTCAACAAAAATACAAAAATGAAAAACAATACGACAAAAACAGTTGTAAAATAGGTTCCTAAGCTCAACCTGAAGATGACCCCAAGGGTCGAAACATGTTGTAGTAGTAATTATAACCTACATAATTATAGTTGTGTTGACAGAAATTTCTGTTATTTATAATAAACTTAATGGTTTTTCACACAACGGGATGAATTCTATTCGTGTGGTTCTTACGTTCATTCGTCTTGAACAGAAACAGAAACAGAGGATTAAAGAAGAAACTGTGCTTGTTACAGTTTTTACTGTCGTCTGTAACTGTCTGTCAAGTGCAGCTAATTTCGTAAACATTATAGAGAAAATGTGCAAATTTATGTGCCATGATTATTTTCTGCACCGAACACGTAACAGGATTGTGAGAAGTAAAGTTTGTGTGCTGTGTGAGAACTGGAAATTGGCCGGTAGAAGTGGTTCTGGCAAGAACAAGCTCTTAAATTTGAGAAACTTGTTTTGGTTACGACTGGAAATAACAGATCTGTCTGATTAGAATAAAATGTGAAATCAACTGCAGAGTCAGAAAATAAATAAGAAACATTATTAAGTATGAAGATTAAGTTGATTTATCATACTTCAAACTATCACGAACTCGGAGAAAATGTAAGCATGAAGAAGATGAGTGTCATTTAAAGTCTATTACTAATTTTAACTCAAGGCAATAATGAAGGCATTTTTCACGTTTACTGTTTTTGAACTAATTGCTTCAAATTAAAACAGTGGTTTTCATTAGCTAGTCCTTAGCGGAACGACTTGGAAGGGAGCCCATAATTTGCAGTTCTGGACAAAGAAAAAGCTACTTCATTCCGGCCTGTAAATTCCAAACTGCTTTTAGAAAACATCGGATCTTTCATCATTCTAAATATTACTCTCTTCTGCGTACGACGTAACTGTTACGTGGACGTGTGGAATACTAGTGGCCAAAGTATCACTCGGAGTGCTTATAAGAGTACTTAGGCTAATTTAATTTAATTTAGCACTTAGGTTCTCCCTGTCAGTATTATGTCAGTATTATTTTACCACTACTGCATACTCACATAGACGCTATATAATCTCAGGAATTCATAGCGTCGTTAATTAGGACTTGAGGTTCTCACAGTGACGTTTACGAACCTAATCTTCTGGGATGTGACGACGCTTTATTCGGCATGCGCCAAAGTTTCGGACAAAAATGGTGCCTCCATCTTCCAACGTGCAGATTAAGACAGGACATTCCTCTGAAATCTTGGTATCTATCTACGAAATTACACGCAGTCATACACCAAAAGGTTGTCTATTTCAGTGGCCGCGCAGTCTAGGGCGTGTGTCTATGACCATTCGTTTGCTGCGATTGCGGGTTCGAATTTCACCGGGGACATGGATATCATTCCCTTGTAAATGTTATGTGTTGACAGGCAGAGGTCTCTGTGACAGGCCGATCAATCGTCCGGAGGAGTTCTACCGAGCGTGATGTGTCTGTGTGATCCCGAAACCTCAATAATGAGGAGGCCTAGACCCACTAGGGCTGTCAAGGCATAAAAAATATACATATGCCAGAAGATTAATATTCGGTCAGACTATCTTATAGTGTTATTACTCTACACAGTTGTCAATGGAAATTATGGCTATAAAACCTGCACTGTCTGGTTTTATAACAACATGAACCAAGGTTATTTCTCCCGGAATCGACGATAGATTGTTTAATGAGCAGATGCATTTATTTGTAGCATGAAGTATTTGTTTTCGTGTGCACCTGTACAATTTTGGGCGTAACAGTGTGTGCCCTGAAGAGTGCTTCATTCGGAGACTTTGTGTGGCAACCGGTTTCTAAGCTGCCGCTCGGTTACACCCAGGAGCCAGCACGTTTCAATTATTACCGAGAAATGAATGATGGAGCCCTTATTAATGTGGCAGCAGCTGCCGCCATTCTAGAACTGCTGTTAAAGACATGGGCGCTCATGTGTTCCAAATGTTGTTTTATAATTAATTTTCTTTTATGTTTAACACTTTGAACATGAATTTCATATGAATAATATATAAGATATAATTTTCTATCCCATAATACCTATTCTGCATGTCCACAACAGAATCCAGTCCGGTAATTTTGTTTAAGGAAATTATCGAATGTTTATTCTGAGAATCAAATGAAACCCATAAATATACTTGTGGGGAAATGCGAAAGCAGGTTGTAAATATGGTTTTGCTATGCTTAAGTGTTAAAATATTTGCTTTTATATGCAATAGCGATTATGTAATATCAATTTTTTCCAATAAGTAGCCAAAAGAAATGTGCTTCATTTCCCCTTACTCTGAGCCATAGTGTTTTAATGTCTCATACACAAACAAGTCTGTGCTGAAGTGTGTAATTAACCTAAAATAAGAAGTACTTTTCGCCCTTAAAGAGTGAGGAAGAAAGTTTAAGCATGAGACACAACGCTGGAGTTTCCATGGAAAGTCGTCGAAGATGAAAATATGGCGTCGCCATACATTTGAGAGTGACAGCAATGTTTGAATCTTCAGATAAAATATTATTAATATTCCAGCTATTTCACTCTATATAAACCACATACTCTTATTTCGAGATGAATTGTGAAGTAAAAATATAAAACTGATTTTTATATTAAAGCGTTTCCACACAAGAGGATTATCAGCCAGTGTCGAATTCTGTTGGGGAAAAATTATTGCACTTTTCGCATTCATTCAGGTTGGGTTTTTGTGCGTCTATAAAACAAACAAGGCGATAGTGATGATTACGTAATGAACCATCCCAAAAGACTGCTAGAGGGTATGTATAGTTAAATGAATCTCACAGGCGCCTTCCGCCATTGCTTTCAATATAACTTATTGGCCTGAAGCCATACAATTTATTGAGCAATCAAACTGAATGGCAAATTAAGTATTTTACAGGTCGTGATATTCATCTAAATATAACAGAAAGGATACCGACTTAAGAAAGGGAGCACATCCAAGGTACGATCACTACAAGTGCAGATTTGCACATCACATATGAAACAAGCGTTTTGCTGCTTTGAATACCCTTAGGCTAACGGAAGGCTTTCTAATTATTACCCGCTAACAGCTGGTTGACTGTTCTGAGTTTTCAGTGGCAGCAGCAGCAGTAACCTCTAGATTTCAGGGTTGGCCAACAAGCGGCCTTTTTCTTATTCGTTTAATCATCTAATAGAAAGAACTGGGTAAATAGTAGCTAATTACCAGTTAAGAATTCGTTACAATTACGAGTTTGGTTTGTTTATGGAGTTCTGAGGCAAGCTGTTATTTGTTCAATGGGAGTTAACTCTTACATCAATATAAATTATTTTAATTCCATATAAATCTCACGCCAGTTTTTCGCATACAAGCAAGATTTCCTTCATGAACTAATTAAATGCAGATTCACGTCTTCTGGGATGTTACGCCATATCAACTGGTAAATAGTTACTGACGTTTCAAAGGATCATGTTCAGGGTGAAACTGTATAAGAAGGGTGGACTTTGACTGCTGGACCCAGAATACAAGGGCACTACGATTCTTCGAAAAGTTGACAACTATTTACCATTGACATGACATGACATGACATGACATCACAAGACAAATAGCTTCAGCATGTGCGGGTTTGTCATTTCAATATAATATTCCAGCAGCTATATTTATACACACCACAACTAAATATCCTGAAGTGACTCGTACATTCTGAAAGAAACTGTCAACTGTATTTAGGTATTATAAGTGCCGTACGTGTATGTAAAATATTTTATTTTGTTCTTAACACTTGTCTTATTTTGGGTTCCGAATCATTCAATTTTCGCAGCTTCGTAAAGAATTATTTTCCTACTTCTTGCCCAGCTGCATGCGTCTCTCTTCGCACAGCTCTTCGCTTATCATGCTCTGTTAAACCACTCTTCCGAGAAAGTTATTTCATTTTAAAAACATCTATACCAATCCTTTACGTTCTTTTTACCGTCAGAGGTAATTGAGAAAGACAACCATTAAATAACCCATCATTTGGCAGCTAAATAAAGGACAAAATACGTTTCAGAACTGGGCTGTTCTGGACTACTAAGCAGCGAATAGTGGCAATTCCTTCCGACGTTTCGGGACAACCTATCGGTCTCATCTTCAAGGCCTCTTGGATTCTTGACCCTTAAAATGGGACCGATAGGTTGTCCCGAAGCTTCGATACGGAATTATCAATTCTAGCTGCGTAATAGCCCAGAGGAGCGCAGTTCTCATGTGCTTCGAGGCGGAAGCTTGAAGTTGCGCAAAATATGTTTGGTTCATGTTCACAAAAATCTTGTCCTTTTTGTTTATTAGTTACTTGATTATTCGTTACACATTAAAAAATCACAACTGCTTGTAGGTAAGATAAAGGTAAAGGTAAAGCAGTCCCGTTACAGGCCTTCAGGGGCCCAGAGGGTTCCAGGAAGTTAAGGCTCCCAGATTTCATGACAACGGCACAGGATGGTGGTAAGGTTGTCAGCCCTACGCACCGGCCGCCTTTACGCCCAGAAAATGCTCCTGGTACCCATTTCTGTTAGAGGCTGAGTCGACCCCAGGGCCATAGTGCGATCGGAAGGATTATGTCAATGAAAAATTCCAATGACACCATCTGGAATCGAACCAGCGACCTTCTGATGTGTAACACAGCACCTTAACCACTGTGCTACCGCGGTCCGGTAAGATAGGGGGAAAAAATGCAAAAATAAAAAAATGGCCTGCAAATTGCCCCAAAGTCGCTAATTGTCGCATAATGACGCAATTAATGCCTTCGGAACGACCCTAATCATTAAAAAGGAAAAGGCCCTCCTGATACTGCGTTCTATTAACAAACGTATTGCTCAGTTATGTACTGCAGCAAATGTATTTAAGAGGACATCACTGACGTATATATTCTTCTCCATCATGAACTTCTCGTTTAATCACAAATATTATGGACCCATACTACATTGTCCCGCCTTCACTTGTCGAATTGCGCGCCGAATTCGCAGCCGATTGGACAGCACCCTGCTCCGTTCCCAGTTTCAAACTTCAACACGGACGCTGGCTATCCTGCCGGAGATTTATATTAATGTCCCAGTTCCTTTAGGCTGTTGGCACTCAACATTTCAGACTAGACATCGGTCGCCTCCCTTCAAATTATTTGCACTTCACAGTTAACTGACTATACATTACATCAAACAATAATATACAAGACTGGAAAAGTTCCTTTAATAAACAAAGAATATGGAAAACAGCGCTGAGGCAGTCTTTCTTGGACTACTGCTTATTCATTCTCTCAAAAGCATGGAGACTCATACACATGGAGCGCTGTTAACAAGTCGGGTCATGTCTGGCCGGAAGATGTAAGATTTTTCATCACCAGTTTCACTGCAGCTGCCCTCGACTCCAGCTGCTACCCAGCTCCAGCAACTGCATGACGTCACATAACCACTCTCACTTTGTTGTAACACACCCGCACGCCTTCTTCATCTACAGTTCGATCTTACCTATCGGGCGGAACCACAAGTTCCAGTGCCTGACATGAGGACTGGACAACCATCTTTGTCCAGAGAGTGAACAAACGCTTTCTCGTTTTAGTTGTAGCTTGCATTAAAAAAAAAAAAAGCCACAGTTTATATAAATTGTTTTGAAATTACATCTGGTCGCTGAATCTGCAGAAACGTTTTTCAAAACAGTGTTTAAAACGGGTGTTGCTATAATCTATAACCCGAAAAGATCCCATGTACCTCTGCAGAAGTTGACAGTCCTGCCAGTGCTATTAATATCTATAAATTTTATACGAGTCAGTTTCAAATCATCCCTTAAGTAAGGCCACAGCCCTTGAAATAGGCCTAAACACTTTTTATTATTTGTAATTAATAGTACAATGGTTTCACGGAGTGTTTATTGCGGTTACGGATTCAAATGGTGTCTGCAATCAAATTTAATAAGTTTTGAATGCAGTAGTTACCTCGTTAGCAAAACACTAATGGAGAATATCCCTTGCACCGGTCCCTTGTTGGTTACATCTTATGAAGGGTGAAAGTAAATTAATCCGTTCTCATGTACTAAAGTTTTATTTCAATGACTGTTCCAGCTGTTTTGAGCGCAGGTCTGAACTAGAATAAAATAAACAGTAAATAGATTTGAAGTACCCAGATGTTACCCGAGTTTTTATGCCTAACCCCTGTACATCGGGCAGGCAATCTTCTTTAATGGACGAAAAAGCATGGAATATACTACGAAGGAACACAGCGTGAAGACACGAAATACTGATTCGTTGCTTCTTAAAACAAGCTAGGATCTTTAAATTTAAAATTATTCATGTTCCGTTCAGTAAGGGAAATCGCCATACATATTCCAACAACTACACTACAATTAGCTACAACAGTATACAAACATGTGGTAATCCTCCTACATGTTTCGGCCCTTCTCGGCCATCTGCAGGGATTCAAGCAGCAAGCAAAAGAGCAATAATGGACAGTTCTAACATACATGTGAAATCATGAAATTGAAATACAAACATTAATATGGTTAAAAGGATTAAAGAGCGTAGCACAGTGTGTGTCATAATAGATAGTGATTGCGAACAAATATCTATCGCAGAAATTCATCTTCGTTTTCATAGATGTTTATATTTTAACTGTTATTAGTTCACATCTGTAACATAACTAGCAATTATTATGTACTTCTTTGTTGAATACGTCTTTCAAGTTGGTCGAAAAAGGCCGAAACTTGTAGGTGAGTTACCACATATTTGTACATTTTTGTTATCTACTTAGAGTGCAATAGTTGGAATATATATATATATATATCAAGCTAGGATCTCTTTCTGAAATTTGTTCAGCCCTGCGTTGCACAAAACTATTAGATCCTTCGTCTTCCCAGAAAGAGCGGAACACTGGCAGACGTGATCAGTTCAACATCAGCCTTTCTGACGACCATCACGACCGCCGAGAAATGAGGCTTAGAACCTTATGAGTAGCAGAGTTCAAAAGTGTGTTGCCAAAGCCCTGCGTGAATCATGATGTCATGTAGACCTCCTACACGCTATTCTGCTACGGCAAGCATAGCGCCAGACAGGCATATTAACTCTTGAAAGACAAGTGACCGCTTTGTATATCACCAGGTTTAGCATTAACAATTTCTACATTCTGCCCACAGAATTCGTTTGTGGGTTCTGTATGGTTCTCAGGACAAACATCAATTTTTTTTCTTTTACGTCATTAACTGATTGGCTTTTATAACCAAGTCGGAGTGTTTCCTGCGCGGTACAGACTGAGTCTTTAAATATATTCTAGGTTAATCGCAGTCTTTAAATGGTTAAAGGTTAGAAAATTAAACGTACGTTCCTCATGTAGTACCAATGCAAATTTTTCCCCTGTGGCGCTGCGGCCCAACGCGGGCCATGGCCTCCTCATTCTTGAGGTTTGTAGATCACACACAGCGACGCATCACAGTCGGTAGGACTCTTCTGGACGAGTGATCAGCTCGTCGCAGAGACCTCTACCTGACAACACACAACACTCACAAGAGACAATCATCCATGCCCACGGTGGGATTCGAACCCACGATCTCAGCAGGCGAGCGGCCGTAGACCTACGCCTTAGACCGCGCGGCCACTGGGACCAGCTACCAATGCAAATAGTACCTCAATAATACGAGACGTCAGGTAGGCTGGTATAAAGATAATAATTTACACTTGTATTCTGGGTGTTCCGATTCGAATATGAGCATGGACACCTGCAAATCTGAAGTTTATCATGGTCCTACTTAGTTCATCCGATGTATTGCCAAAAAACATTACAGCTTCCTTCCGAAGTTTCCAATTAGTATTTCACACATCATTCAACCATCGGATAAAAACGTCGTAAAATACACAAACAAGAAGCAATAACTTGTACATCCAGTCTATTGGAATACAGCTTCATAATACCTGTCCCAACAATAAGAAGGGAGAGAAAGTATAATTTTATACCAACCTTAATAACTGTATTTCCTTCTGTGTTTTAAATACAATGGCAACTGACGTGTGATTTAAGTAATATTTAAGATAGAATTGTGAAAATTTATGTCATTTTTTATGGGAGTGAAACTTACTTTCATACCCTAAGACAATAACACGAATTAAGTGAGGTGGAAACTACGTGACTGGAACATACAAAAATTTATGTATCCTAAGTGTTGTAGCATACACCTTTTGCATTGTCACGTGTGTTAATCAGGAAGGTTTAAATGGTGTGGAGGACATGTAATGCGCGTGGAATCACTGGTAAGGACCTCAGTTGGCCTTAGAGAAGTACTGTGAGCCGGAGCAGCATAGTCAGTGTCCTGATTAGGAAACGGGCTGGACAATCCAAGTCTCGAATCCCGGTACGGGTAAGAAATTTTTCCCTTCTTCAAAACCTCCAGATCTATTGTGGGTTCCACCCAGTCACCTATTCTATTGGTACCATTGCTCTTTCCCGGAGGTTCAAGTTATCCGACCGCTAACTTCCATCTAGATCAGACGTTAAGAATGAACAGAGCTATACTTCTCCTCACCCTATTTGCCTTCGTGGAGTGGAAAGGGAAGATTTTTACCTTTTTCTTAGAGATCTTGGAGGTGGTTGTCGCGTCTTTTAAAGCTAGAAAATTGTGAAGACAAGCAAATCAGTGTACCGTTAAAGTACCTCACTGGTAACAAACAGTACTCTAGGATTAAGCGAGATAATATTGAATGTTTACTCTGAATACTTACTCACTCTACAGAGCAGAGTCCTTCTTGAGAAGCTAACCGGTTCTCAGCCAGTCACGAAATTCCCCACATTTTATGGAACCCGAAAGTTCATTACCGCGCTTACAAGTGCCCGATTTATTCTGAATTATTTATAAAATACTGCTCCACTTGGAAGGAGGTTTCTAAGTATCGGCATTTCCGGATGCAAGATTGTAACGACGCGTGCATTTTTTGACAGACAAACTGGAAAATGTTTGAGAAAAATTATAGCTGAATCGTGACGGCGGTTATTCGTCAGGTGCGTTACAGTGCAGTTAATTAACTTTAGACTCCGCTATTGTTTTACACCTTCGTACAATGACATATTTTACATTTACTGTATATGCAGGATTGTGTGATGTGCGACCCTCTTTGTCTACAGCATTCAATACGGATGTGTAACAAACGGGTTTGTTTTAATCAACAGTACCAGCTGCAACAAAATGCCGTATGGTAGTCTTCAAATGTAAAAGACGCATGCGTACTTTTAGGTCATACCTAACTACCCAACAGAAAGATTCATGTCAGCACATTTAACAAGTATAGAACGAAATAAACATTTAAAATTTCCTTGCGTCAATTCACAGCACTTAACTGTCTTAAATCAAAACTTTCGTGACGTCTGCAGTCGTGACCGTCTTTGTGACTACTTCTGTTGTACACACAAGACCAGTACTTCATAGTTTTGTTGCATTTTACGAAGATTAGTTCTTGCTGTTTTGTTCCTAAAGTACAATCCTAAATTTTACGACAGAATTATGAGAGAGTGTTTGCGTTCCACTACAAGTGCTAGGGAGGCAACATTTTTCTTCCGAAATGTTTATATTCATTTACCAGTCCACCGAGAAACACAACTTAGGGAAACATAACCTTAATGTTCACCACCGTCACAACCTTAAATCTCACCCATGTAATGTGGAACTGTCAAAAAAAACTGAGTATAATGGCTTTAAACACGTGTTTGATTGACATACACAGCGATACTGATTGTTAAATACATGTTGAATTTATTGTCCTGTAGCATGGAGATTAATTCACCGAAGCTAGAAGCGGCAAGTGGCGTTGTAAAGGATGATTGGCCCTAAACGCGAACTTCTTTCTGTGAACTACACAACAGCTGACCTTAGCTATCATTAAAGTCTAGTGGATGTGGGGCTTCAATAGAAGCTTTCGTTTGGAATTTTGACTTGCAGTTCAAGGGCATCGAAACAATGGAACCTTCTGATTAACTAGGCCTCACTACAGGGCATTCTGTTTCTGTACGTCAGACTACTATCTTAAGTTCCATCGCGATTTATAATGCGTATAGCATTTTGAAAGCCGACTCCAGTAGCCGCGCGAACTAAGGCGTGGGTCTGCGGCTGCTCGCTTTCTGGGAATACATGTTCGAAGCCCGCCGAGACCATGGACGTCCGTCTCTTGTGAGTGTTTTGTTGTCAGGTAGAGGTCTCTGCGTCGGACTGATCACTCGTCCAGAGGAGTCCTACTGAGTATGGTGTGTCTGAGTGTGATAATGAAGCCTGAATAACAAGGCGCTGGCCCAGTAAGGGCTGCTGCACCATTACAAATAACATTTTGAAATACATAATGATCTCAGTCCCACCCGGTTTGCTTGGAACTTCCACGAGCAACGTCCAAGAAAACCAGGAGGAACTGAAACTGAATGGGGCACATAATTTCTGGTCTACACTGACGGCTTTAGTTTACTGGACGAAAACCAACTGTACATATGTGCTATAAAGAAAAACACAGTTTTCTAGTCATTAGTGAGGAGCTTGCTCTAAAAGTAAATAATGGAAAACTAATTAATTACACACACCAACAAATGCACATGTAAATATTATTTAAGAATTCTAAAATTTACATTAAAACACTTAAAACGCTCCTACATGTTTCGATCACACGATCATCCTCAGGGAGCATACGTTGCTCCTTGCTAAAGCTACAAAATTAAAACACCCAGTAATTTACTTCATTACGCTAACTTTGGTGCTGTGGCAGCATGTCGTGTGTTTGTGTGTGTGTCTTACGCTGTTCAATGTGAGATGGCTATGGATGTGCGTCGTATGCTGTATGGCGTGACCTCACGCCATACAGCATATACATGTGCATTTGTTGGTGTGTGTAATTAAATAAACTACAGAATACACGGTGCAACGATAAAGATAATGAAAAACTAAGTATACATTCATGTCTTGTCAACAGACTTTAGGAAAAATAGCAGCATAAAGATAGCTAATAGATCCTTTGATAAAGTGGCTAATTCGAATATTTCTATTGGAAATGTGTGAATACATTAAAAGCAGATTAAATAGGGGAATTATTGCTACCATTCGATCAGGAACTTTTTAGTTTCCCCATTTTCTTAAGAATGTAGAGATTGAAACATATGGAATGATAATTTTGCCTGTGGTTTTGTATGGGTGAGACGTAGTCGCTCATACTGAAAATTAATCAAAGGCTAAGCATATGCGAGAAGATGTATGGGCCTAAGTGGGGCGGATTAAATTGCGTTGTTAGGGGTGTGATGATTTACACTTCTCACCAAATATTACTTTAATGGTCAAGTCAATGAGGGTGATATGGCAGCAGCAGGTAGAAAGGTGGGGGAAGGGGGGGGAGGAAGTGCGTGCAGGCTTTCGGTGGGGAAATCGGAAGGAAAAAGACCATTTGGAAGACACAGACACAGACGGAAGGATAATATTTCGGTGGTAATTAAAAAAAATAGGGTGATGGATTTTGCGTTGGATAAAAGTGATTTGAGGTTAGGGACAAGCGGCGGGGCAGGTTCTTTTGGACAGGGTAATGACACTTGGGGCTAAATAAAATGCGCGGACTTTCATTTCCTGAGGAGCTATCAACTTGGGAAGGACTCTGTTCCGTGGAGGTTAACATGAGTCACTTTAACGCTTTCAGACACAGTGAATACTATGCATGCTACCGGCTTTAACGTTATGAATTTCTACGTTCTTCTCACAGAAGCCGGAGTAGCGTAGTCTTATAGCGAATAGCCTACGGGCTGGACGGTCAGGTGCTCGAGCTCGAATCCCGGGAGAGGCAAAAGATTTTTCTGTCCTCCAAAAGTCCATCCCGGCTCTGGGGACCACCCAGCCTCCTATTCAATGGTTACCAGGAGTAAAGCGGCCGGAGCGTGACGTTAACCACTGACCTGTATCTAGTGCCGAGGTTAGGAAATGACGGAACTACGTCTCTACCACCCCCCACATATCTTCATGGCGTAGAGAGGTAAAACTGAACTTTTACTTTCGTCTCACAAAGTGTTTTATTCTTTCAGGGAAGTTTTGCAATAAACAAATTAAAAACAAAAGTAGAAATACACAAAATGTTAGTAAGGAAATCTGAAGAGACCACTTGGAATACCAAGGGCCAGATGGGAAGCGAATATTAAAAATCGTATTAAATGTGTAACGATGGGTGGTGTAGACTGAATTGTTTGAGGAATATGGTGTTCCGGCATCATAACAAATGGAGAATTTCTTGATATGTTGTGCAACCGCTGAGAGGGGGAGCTACATGAAGTTCATCCTTTATGAACGCAAATCACGCCCAAATGCTTCGTCCTGTTTCAGTGACTAGACGAGTCTAATCATAAGGATCCGCAACTGTCACTTATGATCGTATTTATTCCACAAGCAGGTCTGTATTTAGATAGATGTATTCAATGTTTGATGGTCGCGCCATCGGTCTTCTTCTGCTTGTAAAACAATGTCTTTGAAAGCAAAATAATTCCTCAAAACGTAGCAGAAAGTAACAGGCCTACTATTGCCTGGTGTATGACCGATAAATTTGTAACACGGAGATAATAAGATTTACTGCAACAAGGAAATCAGAAACGTGCAATTGTACAAGAAAATTGCCGGAGTTTTATTGTATCTGTTACATGTTTGCAGAGAGGCGGGCCTTACGCTGCCAGCACAAAATGCAAGAAAACAATGAAAACTCTCAGACTGGAGGGTTGCCTGCAATTTAATATCAGGGAACGGCAAATCAGACATCTTTACCGTCTCAGTTTATTAGAATTTATGATTTTGGGTTGATTTAGGAGCGCTTTATGAACAGCGTAGTTTATAGGACTCCAAATAATGTGATTATTGTGAGTGACGAATTCGATTTTCGAGGTTCTGTATACACAGAGAGGTTCAGCGAAATAAATGTAGATTCTATAGTGCACAGAAATGTTCAGGAAATTGAATGGAGAGCGCTTAGGGACTGTAGCGCGCAGAGACGTTCAGCGAACTGAATGGAGAAAGCTTAGGTTTTGTAGTGCACAGAAAAGCTTATGAAATTGAAAGCTTAGAGTCTGTAGTGCACAGAAATGTTCAGGAAATTGAATGGAGAAAGCTTAGGGTCTGTAGTACACAGAAATATTCAGGAAGTTGGAAGCTTAGAGTCTGTAGTGCACAGAAATGTTCAGGAAATTGAATGGATAAAGCTTAGGGTCTGTAGTGCACAGAAATATTAAGGAAATTGAACGCTTAGGGTTTGTAGTGCACAGAAATGTTAAGGAAATTGAGTGGAGAAAGCTTAGGGTCTGTAGTACACAGAAATAGTCAGAAAATTGAAAGCTTAGAATCTGTAGTGCACATCATTTTTTTGGAAATTGAATGGAGAAAGCCTAGGTTCTATAGTGCACAGAAATGTTCAGGAAATTGAATGGAGAAAGCTTAGGGTCTGTAGTGTACAGAAATATTCAGGAAATTGAGAGTTTAGGGTCTGTAGTGAACAGAAATGTTCAGGTAATTGAATGGAGAAAGCTTAGGTTCTGCAGTGCACAGAAATGTTCAGGAAATTGAAAGCTTAGAGTCTGTAGTGCACATAGTTGTTCAGCGAATCTAATGGAGAAAGCTTAGGTTCTGTAGTGCACAGAAATGTTCAGAAAATTGAAAACTTAGGGT
>Ga0123357_10006099_pt1 | contig 14599 bp, 8 predicted proteins | sample TergutEmb28metaG_FD_89873 | JGI IMG/M metagenome (GOLD analysis project Ga0123357, IMG submission 89873) | Embiratermes neotenicus P4 segment gut microbial communities from Petit-Saut dam, French Guiana - Emb289 P4 | ecosystem: Host-associated > Arthropoda: Insects > Digestive system > Gut ...
AACCGACCTGCCCCTCTTCCGCAAACTCTTGGGCGATGGCACCCAATTCGGCGTGCAATTCAGCTACGCCGAGCAACCCAGCCCCGACGGACTCGCCCAAGCCTTCACCATCGCCGCCGATTGCGGCTTCCTGAAAGACGAACCCGCCGCGCTAGTCCTGGGAGATAATCTCTTTTATGGAAACGACCTGACCCGCAGCCTCACCACCGCCGCCAGCCGCGCGGAAGGCGCGACCATCTTTGGTTATCACGTGACAGACCCCACCAGTTACGGCGTGGTTGAATTTGACGCCACCAATCGCGTCCTCAGCCTTGAGGAAAAACCCCGTCACCCCAAATCCAACTATGCCATCCCCGGCCTGTATTTTTATGATTCGCAAGTAGTCGCGTTGGCGCGAGCCCTGAAACCCTCTGCGCGCGGAGAACTGGAAATCACGGACCTGAACCGCCTCTATCTGGAACGCGACGCCCTGCATGTGGAAATCCTGGGCCGAGGCACCGCCTGGCTGGACACCGGCACGCACGACAGCCTGATTGAAGCCGCGACCTTTGTGCAAGTGATAGAAAACCGCCAAGGCCTGCAAATCGCCTGCCTTGAAGAAATAGCGTGGAAACAAGGCTGGATCGACCAAGCTGCCTTGGAAGCGCAAATCAAAAAACTAGGAAAATCCAACTACGGCGCATATCTGCGCAATCTGCGATAAAAAAGGTTAAGGGGAAAGGTTAAGGTTAAGGCCAAGCCCACGTAGCCAAAATCTCAATCTTCATCCTTAACCTTAACCTTTAACCTTAACCTTAACCTTAACCTTAATCTTTTTCGTGAAAAATAAAAATTTCCAATTATGGTGGCAATTCACCCTGCGAGACATCGAATCGCGACACAAAGGCAGCTATCTGGGATTCCTGTGGATGCTGATCAGCCCGTTATTGGAGTTTGCCATATATACCATAGTATTCGGTTTGATATTTCAAGGCCACTACGGCGTGGTGGAAACGGAAACGCCTGCAATTTATGCGCTCGGCATATTCCTGAGCCTGACCCTGTTTCGCTTTGTTGCGGAAACGCTGGCAACGGCGCCTGGCATCATAGTCAACCAGCCCAATCTGGTGAAAAAAGTGGTGTTTCCTGTTCAGGTTTTGCCCCTGTGCTCATTGGGAAGTATTTTATTGCGAGTAAGCGTCAGCCTAGTGCTTTTTTTAATAGGTTTTCTGATTTGGGGGCCAGGTCTGTGCGTGACAAACCTATGGCTGCCTCTGGTCATGCTGCCTGTTGTGGCATTATCGCTGGGCCTGTCATGGTTTCTTGCGGCGCTCGGAGTGTTTTTGCGAGACATCACGCAAATCACCAGTGCGCTCAGCCTCCTAATATTATACACCAGCGCCATCTTCTATTCGGAGAAAATGGTGGTGACCAAAAGCCCGCTTATATGGAGCATCCTTCGCTTCAACCCCCTCTTGCATACAGTTGAGGATTCCCGCCGAGTCATGCTCTGGCAACTCCCCCCGCAAGCAGCCTCCCTTGCCTATGCCTGGATATTCGGCCTAGCCATCGCTTATCTGGGCTACATAACCTTCCGCAAACTCCGCCCCGCCTTCGCTGACGTCATCTGACCTTTCGCCGTCCGCCTCGCGGACGGCGAAAAAGGTTAAGCTGAAAGGTTAAGCTGAAGCCCAAACCAAAACCAAAACTCTTCAAAGTCCCAAACCAAAACCAAAATTAAAACCAAAACCTTAATCTTAACCTTAACCTTAACCTTAACCTCCTAACCTTAACCTTAACCTCCTAACCTTAACCTAATTCCTAACCTTCACCTTAACCTTTAACCTTAACCTTTCATCTTAACCTGAATACAAAACCCACAATTCCCGCCGAAAACGACATCGCCATCGAAGTGAAAGGCGTCAGCAAAGCCTATCGCATCTGGCGCAACCCTGTTGCGCGCCTCAAATATCCGATTTTTCAAGCACTGGGTGGTGTGATACCCCGCGCCTTGCAACCCCGTGCATTGAAACGCCGCATAAGCGACGCGCATGAGACGCTCTATTACAAGGACTTTTATGCGTTAAAGGACATCAACCTGACCGTGCGCCGCGGCGAATCTGTCGGCATTGTGGGAAGAAACGGATCGGGCAAAAGCACCCTGCTGCAGATCGTCGCTGGCACGCTCACCCCGACATCAGGCACTGCGAAAATAAACGGTCGCGTGGCCGCATTGCTGGAATTGGGCAGTGGCTTCAACCCCGAGTTCACCGGTCGGGAAAACGTATATCTCAACGCGAGCATCCTTGGACTCACGCGAGATGAAGTCAGGCAGCGCTTTGACGCCATAGAGGATTTTGCGGACATCGGCGATTTCATAGACCAACCAGTAAAAACCTACTCCAGCGGCATGGTGATGCGCCTCGCCTTTGCCGTGGTGGCTCACGTCGACGCGGATATTCTCATAGTTGATGAGGCGCTTGCGGTCGGCGACGCCTTTTTTGTCCAGAAATGCATGCGCTTCATCAGGGAGTTTCAAAAAAACAACACCCTGCTTTTTGTGACGCACGACACATCGACGGTCACATCGTTATGCCAGGACGCCTTATGGCTGCATCATGGCGAGGTCAGGGGAATGGGAACCGCGAAATACATAGCCGAGCAATACTTGGAGGCCACGTATGCTGAAAAGCAAGGCGTGGTATTGTTTAACAGCAACAAGTCTAGGAAACCGGCCTCGGAAAGGCCGTTGCAAACGGAACATGTGGTGGACCAGAGGGCGGCTTTCATCAACCACAGTAATTTGCGTAATGACATCGAAGTGTTCAAATTCAACCCGGATTCCGCGTCGTTCGGCGCGGGCGGGGCGGAAATTGAGCAAGTCCGGCTCCTTGATGCCGGTTCCGGCAATCTTCTGGCCTACGGGGTTGGCGGGGAGGATGTAGTTCTTGAGGTAATCACCTGCGCCAAAATCAAATTGGATCGCCCCATATTGGGCTTTTTCCTAAAAAACAAACTCGGCCAGGAGCTTTTTGGCGATAATACTTACTTGAGTTATCGAGACGCGCCTCTGACAGTGGAGGCAGGGGAAACCTTTACAGTCAGGTTTCGTTTCCAGATGCCATACCTGCCAGCGGGGGATTATATGTTTTGCGTGGCTTGCGCCAACGGGACGCAACAGGATCACGTGCAGCACCACTGGATGCACGAAGCCATGACTTTTCATTCGCAATCATCCCACGCCGTGGGCGGCTTAATTGGCTTGCCAATGCTGTCAATCCAGATGACGAAAGGAGGAAATGCCTGACATGGAAAACCACGAATTACTGCGAGGCATCTCCACGGCTCTTAACTTCAAGCCTGAGTATATCGCCCAACCTTCCGGCTGGATCGCTCACATACCCTTTGCCGCCGCGCTGGTGAGTGAGATGAAGCCCAAGTTAATCGTTGAACTCGGCGCCCATTATGGACATTCATACTTTGCATTCTGCCAGTCCGTCAAGGAAGCGCGGTTGGATGCAGGCACCCGTTGCTATGCCGTTGACACTTGGCGAGGCGATGCGCAAGCGGGCTGGTATGGTGAGGAAGTTTACCAATCAGTGCTTGCTCGCAATAATGAACATTATTCGAAATTTTCTTATCTACTGCGCAGCACATTTGACAACGCCGTGTCGCAATTCGCAGATGAGAGTATAGACATCTTGCATATTGACGGCTTGCATGCCTACGAGGCTTGCAAGCATGATTATGAAACATGGTTGCCAAAGGTCAAAAAGGGCGGAGTAATTTTGTTCCACGACATTTGCGTGAGGCATGATGATTTCGGTGTTTGGAAGCTGTGGGAGGAAATCAAAAGCGTATTTTCCCACACACTGTCGTTCAGTTACGGCAACGGACTTGGCGTTCTGATCAATGATCAAAAACTGTCGGAAAACAAATTTCTTGCCGGCTTGTTGAAGCCGGATTTCCAGCATTACATTCAAATATTTGAGATGCTTGGCAATCGCACTCTGAGCGAGGCGGATGCCGAACGCGCGAAAACGAATATCCATGCCCAGCTTTATATCGCAAGTGGGGAAGAGGAGTTTGCAGAAGAACGTTCAGTGCGGCGCATTTATACTGCTGGAAAAACTGGGACACTGAGGTTTGAAAACATCAAACAGTTTTTGCATGGAGACACATTGCGACTCCGGTTTGACCCTGCCGACCGCCCGTGTCAGGTGCAAATTAATCGGGCAACACTTTATTCAGTCAATAAAGATTCACAAGTCGTGCGTTTGGCTGATTTTGAAACGACGGAAAATATTGCAAACTCTGAGAATGCCATTTTTATCAATGACACCCCCATTGATCTCATTTCTCAAGGCGAGGATCCCCAATTATATCTACCCTCGGTTCCAATTGTGTCACAAGACGACTTGGTTTTTGAAGTGAAGTTAGTCGCGACAACTGGCGGATGGCAGGAGATTGCCCAATGCATAAAGCAAATTGCGGACGAGCGCTCCGTGACAAGAAAGAAATTGGCGGATAGTCAGGAAGAACTGGGAAAATCGCATGTATTGGAAAAAGAACAGGCCGGGCAGATCGCCTTTCTTGAGCAGCAGTCCTCCACGATGCAGTCCGCGCAGAAGGAACTCACCGAAAAGCTGAAAGACAAAAATGACGAAATTGAAGCATCGAAGCGACAATCGGAAATAGATAAAAATGAGATCGAAAATGCATGGCACAAAAAATCGGAAGAAGCCTTGAAAGAAGCTCAAGAAGCAAAAGATGCCGAAGTCAGCGCGTTGCGCCAGCAAATGCAGGACATGACGGCAAAGTCATCCCAGAGAACCGAGGAACTGAATAAAGCCTTAAAAGAAGCTCAAAAAACAAAGGATGTCGAGGTCAGTGCACTGCGTGGACAAATGCAGAACATAGTGGCGGAGACATCCCAGAGAATTGCGGAACTGGATAATGCCTTGAAGGAAGCCCAGAAAGCGAGAAGCGTCGAGGTCGAAACGTTACAACGAAAAATGCGAGAAATGGAAGTTGAGTCATCACAGAGAATAAGAGAATTGGATGAAAAGGCAGAACAACATCAGAAAGCGACTCTTTCGGTGGAAAAGAAGGTTGCGTGCCTCAATCGACTGCTGGATGAACTTCGTGGCAACGTGGAGAGAATGAATGCTGCGGTGTCTTGGAGGATGCTCGCACCGTTTCGAGCTTTGGCGCGCTGTTTTTTTTCAAGAGCAGGCAGGCCGCCCCAGGATCATTTTTGTCTGGATACCCCTCGTGTTAAATTTTTTGGAAAAAGCAAAAACCCGCTCCAAATCGCAGGTTGGTTTGTTGATGCAAAAGCACGGCCCGCTGTTGCAGTCCGGATACGGGTTGGCAAACATATTGTCACTTGCGGAAGCGTAACGCGTCCCGATGTTGCGGCTCATTTTAAATCGCAAGGAATTGAGATTTCTAATGACCGAGTTGGTTTTAGCGGAGAAATCAAAACAGGCCATGGTGTGAAATACCTTGTGGTGGAAGCCAAACGACAGACGGGAGAGTGGGTGGTGCTTAAACGTGTTTATCTTTGGATGGCAGACACGCGAAAATATGAGGAAAACCGCAAACAGGCCGAACTTGGCTACAAGTTCACTTTGGATTCAGCGCCGAGTAAGTTTTTCGAGAAAAATCCCTTCACCTTGATTGGCTGGTTTTTTGACAAGGACGGACGGGAAGCCCGGCAAATCCGTATAAAGATTGGCAAACGAACAATAATCTGCAAACCAAGGCTGCGGCCCGATGTGCATGCAGGCTTCCCTGCGTTGAAACCGTTTTTCCATTGCGGATTCCACCAGAGCATCAAAACTGGCGCGGGGCCGAAGCTCGTTGTTTTGGAAGCCGAGATGCAGTCGGGAAAGACAGTTGAACTTTTTCGCCGCTTGCTCTGGCAGAAACCGTGGCAAGATCGAACAACCGTTCCTGATTACAAAACATGGTCGCGAGAGAGCGAAAAAATAAATCCACCGGCGATGCCTCCAAAAAATGGCCCTCTCATTTCAGTTCTGATGCCTGTCTACAACACGCCCGAAAAGTGGCTGCGGGCAGTAATCGAAAGCGTGAGAAGGCAGACATATACCAACTGGGAGCTTTGCATTGCCGATGACGCATCGCCGGAGCCGCACGTTAAAACAATATTGGCAGAATACGCCAAAGTAGATCCGCGCATACGGGTTGTTTATCGTGAAAAGAACGGGCATATTTGCGCGTCCTCAAATTCCGCTTTGGAGATTTGCCAGGGCGAATTTACTGTCTTGCTGGATCATGACGATGAGCTGGTGCCTCATGCGCTTGCCGAGGTCGCAAGCGTTATTGTCAGTAAAGGCAAGGCTGTTTCATTGATATATTCTGATGAGGATAAAATTGATGAGGAGGGGCACATTATGCAACCCTATTTCAAGTCCGGCTGGAATTATCACTTGTTTCTGTCGCACAACATGATTTCCCACTTGGGCGCATACCGAACCTCGCTCATTAAGAAGGTTGGGGGATTCAGGCAAGGCATGCATGGTTCACAAGATTATGACCTGGCTCTTCGTGTGTTGGAACAACTTGAAGATTCGGGAATTTACCATATCCCCAAAATTCTCTATCACTGGCGGGTGATTCCCGGCAGCACATCCCTGAACGCCGAGGAAAAACCCTATGCAATGATTGCCGGGGAACGCGCCTTGAACGAGCATTTTAAGAGAATCGGATGTAATGCCAGAAGCGAATTGATAGGGTTTGGCTACAGGACCCATTTTGAACCTCCGAAAAACGCATTGGTCAGCATAATTATTCCCACCAAGAACAATTTACAATATGCGCAGAAATGCCTCGAAAGCCTCACGCAACTGACAAGCTATACGAATTACAAGATTCTCGTTGTTGATAATGGCTCAACAGATGCCGCCTTTATTGAATACCTTGATATGATTGCCAAGAAGCCGGACGGCAAAGTGCGCGTATTGCGATACGACAAGCCATTTAATTTTTCTGCAATCAACAACTTCGCAGTAAAACAAGCAAAGGGCAATTATCTTTGTTTTATGAATGACGATATCGAAATCACGTCACCTGAATGGCTTTCAGAAATGGTTTCAATCGCCGCGCAAAAAAAAGTGGGAGCAGTGGGCGCGGCGCTTTGGTATCCGGACGGCACGCTCCAGCATGGCGGAATAATTCTCGGTCTGGGCGCGCACGGCAGCGCGGGACACTCCCACCACAGGATGAGCGAGACACACAAGGGTTACTTTGGCAGGGGGGCATTGCTGCAAGAATTCAGCGCTGTCACTGCCGCATGTCTCGTTGTGAAAAAATCAATTTTTGACGAGGTAAAGGGCTTTGATGAGGAAAACCTGAAAGTGGGATTGAATGACGTGGACTTTTGCCTCAGGCTGCGCGAACGAGGCTATAAAAACGTCTGGACGCCTTATGCGAGGCTCACGCATCACGAATCTATATCTAGGGGAGCAGAGGATACTGTTGAGAAAAAGGAGAGATATTCAATGGAGGTTGCCTATCTGAAAAAACGGTGGGGTGGCATTATAGCTGATGACCCCGACTACAACCCCAACTTGACTTTGACCACTGCTGATTTCTCATTGGCGTGGCCTCCTAGGAAAATCATAAGATAGAATAAATCAAATATGCTAAATATAGCCATAGCTGTTCCAACCTATAACGAGTCAAAAAATATCAGACGACTTTTGAAGGCCATTTACAATGTGGTCAAAGACCAACGCGTTGCGCAAATCGGAGTTTATGTGGTGGACGATTCATCACCTGACGGCACGGCGGAAGTCGCCACTGCAACTGCCGAAGAATTTAAAAATGAGGTTTTTGAAGCGCACCTTTTAAAGCGTCCAAAAAAGGAAGGCTTGGGAAAAGCTTATATCGACGCATTTCAAAGAATTCTAGCCGAAAATAAATGGGATTACATACTCCAAATGGATGCGGATTTGTCACACGATCCATCCTATATCCTGCAGTTCATAGCTAAGGCCTCCGAGGGGGCAGAGTTTGTTGTCGCCAGCCGGTATGCCAAGGGAGGGGGGGCACCGGAGTGGGGCTGGTTCAGAAAATTTCTAAGTCGCGGGGGCAATGCCTATGCTCGGATCGTGTTGGGACGCCAGCTGTCTGACTATACAGGTGGTTTTAATATGTTTGGTTCTGATCTGCTAAGGAGGATACAAATGAGCAACATTAGCGCGATGGGTTACGGTTTTCTCGTAGAATTAAAATACAAGGCTCTAAAACACTGCAAAAGCATGGCCGAAATACCAATCATATTTGTCGATAGAACACACGGAAAATCAAAAATTCCCCAAAGCACGATTTTGCGCAATTTCGTGCTTGTGTTCAAGTTGAAGTTTTTTTGATTTATCCAAACAAGTTAATCGAGTGACAATAATTTCAATTTAAAAAACAAAACAATAACCAAACCGATGAAAAATTACAAATTCCTTCTTTTCTCTTTTATAGTATTTATTTTTGTTGTTCATGGCAGCGTGTTGATGGCGGCTGGTTATATGGATGAGTTAAGCATTGCGACTAGGCCCGATGGCAAGCTCACCATTACGGCGAGGGGGTGGGCTGCCAGCAATATAGTCAATGATCCTCTGGTCTCAATAGATATATTTTTGGATAAAAAATTAGTCCTGAGCGGACCTGTCACGCCTTGTGATCGTCCAGATGTTGTTTCAGCGATGGGACGTGACGACTGGCTGAACTCAGGATGGAATTTGGAAGGAATCAGTTCAGATGTGATGCCGGGAAAAAGATACACGGTGACAGCGCTGGCGCATTTTGCGAGCGGCGCAAAATCCGATTTAATTTATATTAAAAAAGAATATGTTAATGAGTTGTCCTCCCGGCACAATTCACACGCACCGCTGGTAATTATTATTTCTATCTTGTTTCTTTTGACATTATGTGGAATTAATTTTGCCATGAAAGGCATGGAATGTCATCCAAAAAAAATGAGGTATGTGAGCATCCTTGGGAGTCCAGTTTTTTTATTTTTGGCTGTTTTTCTCATTATTTTTTCCGTAAGATTATTGGTGATCGGTCATTATGGTAATCCGACGCCGTATTGGGATGACTGGGATTTTGAGGCAGCCAATTTGTTTAAGCCTTACGAAGAGGGACACTTGCACCTGCTAGATTTCTTGGCTCCCCATAATGAACACCGGATGGCATTGGCGCGCATTGTGGCACTGGCCTCGTTAAAACTGAATAATGACAGGTGGGATGTGATCTGGGAGATGGTTTTTAATGCCACTGTGCTAGCCGCGGTCATTGCCGGTTTCGTGTTGCTCGCAATAAGATGGATCCCTTCTAATGCCAGGAGCATCATGACCGCCTTTGTGCTACTGGCTTTCATACCACCCTTGGCGTGGGAGAATTCACTTGGAAGTTTTTCATACATACCGTATTATCTCACTCTATTGCTGACGCTTGTCAGCATTTGGCTTTGCGTGCGATATCCGGCGCCAACTCCCTTTTGGTGGCTGGGGGTGGGTGTGGCTTTTCTCGGTCTTTTCAACGTCGCGGGAGGTGTGTTTGTCCCACTAGCGCTATTGTTAATGTATATCATCCAATGCGCATTTACTGGTGTTGTTTCCGTAAAGCGAATTCTGAGTATCGCAGTTATGATAATTGCCGTTGCGGTTGGATTTTTGCTTATAAAACGAATTCCGCAGCATGATGTGCTCAGACCTTCAGGAATCTTGGAATTTGTGCGGGCGGCAAGTCATCTGGGAGCTTGGCCGGCCTCCTCCAACTGGCTTGTCATCATAATGCAGGCTCCAATGCTCGCACTGATGCTTCTTCTTTGTTGGAGACGCGCGCCAGAACAGCATGCTATCTGGATCGTTTGCGCACTTGGCATTTGGTCGTGGATCAACATAGCCGCGACTGCCTTTGCAAGAGGCGCGGTGAATGAAACCGTGATAACAAGCCGGTATATTGACGGCTTGGCACTATCGTTATGCTTGCAGTTTTGCGCATTGGTGATTCTCACGGTCAAGTGCGTCAAATCCCGCCGCTGGACAACGGCATGCTTTGCTTTTGCCGCCATTTGGCTCGTCATTGCCATAACGGGATGGGTAAAATACACAAGTCTCCTCCCAGAAGAATTATCCATCAAACTTAATAAAAGTCTGATTGAAGAAAAAAACGTCAAAGCATATCTTGCAACCGGTGATGCCTCAAATCTCTATGACAAGCCGTTTGAGCATATTCCGTATCCAGTGGCCGAGAGACTAAAAGGGCTTCTTGATGATCCAGTAATACGCAAAATTTTGCCCACAGACCTGCAGCCACCAAATACCACGATAAAAGCGGAAACCAGCGCCCCGCTTTCCACCCTGGCGGAGTGGCTGCTTAAAAACGCCCTCACATTATTGGGATTGGGAGGGGGACTGTTACTTGCCCATTGGCTGTATTGTGCTTTCCATAACGACAGAAATCAAGAAAAAATGATTTTATGATTAACATCACAACTTCGATGGAAAAACACTAGAACTCCAAAATAATGAAAAATAACGAACAGCACGTCATGGCTAAAGCATTTATTCCATTGTTGTCGCATATGCCTCGTATGATGAAAGATTGGCATGAAAAATTAAAAATAATTGGTGTCATTGCGCCAATTCTGGCCTTTATTGTGGCATTTTTTGTTTTTGTATTGCGGCGTCCTGATATTATCATGAATCCCCAATTTTGGGCGGAAGATGGCTCGCGTTGGTTCCAAAGAGTCTTGGACTTGGGTGTGATTAAATCCCTGTTCATTCCGGAAGCAGGATATTTTCAAACAGTCTCAAAAATTACGATGGGAATCGCAACATTGATACCATTGAAATATGCCCCATTATTTTCTAACATGGTGGCATTGTCAATACGGGCGGCTCCGGCATTATTTCTATTCAGCAAGCGCATGTCATTTGTCCCTTGGGTCTCGCGTTGCTTGATATTACTCTATTATGTCTTGATGCCAAACCTGTGGGAAGTGCATGCGAACATCACAAATTCGTTTTGGTATCTATCCTTGTATCTATTTATGACCATCATAGCCACGGCGCCCAATTCTCGCTGGTGGAAGATTCATGATTATTGTTTATTGTTGCTCTCCGGTCTTAGTAGTATAACAATCATATTCATGGCTCCATGTTATATTATGAAATTATGGACGCAATGTGACATGCGCGTGCCGGAGGGAGGGGGACAAACCTTTTCTTCAAAACTCCAAGCTATGCTCGGCAGGCTATTAACTCCTTATTCCATAACATATTTTTTGATATGTCTTATTCAGGGAGGCGCGCTCATATTGACTGGCGACGCTACTCGAGTAAGCATGTCATTGGGCTTGGCGGACATTGTGGTCTCCAACATATTGTCCTCACGCGTGTTTTTGGGGAGCTTTCTACCCAATGCGTGGGTGAGTGTAATATGGGATCAGCATTTCTTGAACTATACGATAACAATTATTTCTTTGGTTGGTTTGATTTTCCTGTTGAGGCGCGGGGATTTCAGGATCAGGGGATTGATTATTTTTGCAGCGGCCACGTTGCTTGCGGCGCTGGCAAGGCCGGCGATTTCAATGACTGAGCCACAATTGCCCTTATTGCGCGACGCATTTTGCGGGGGAAGGTATTTTATCATTCCCTGCATCGCGTGGTTTTGCGTGGTTTTGAAGTTATCATATCATCTTCCTGTGTATTTGAGGCGCATCAGTCATGTGATTATTTTGAGCGCAGTGCTTTGGATGGGGGGCAAGTCATTCACCATCCCGCCACTGATTGACATGCGGTTTGGTGAGTATGTAAAAAAATACGAAGACCTTGACAAGGGGCAGCACATAACCATTCCGATAAACCCGGGTGATGGTTGGAAAATAGAAATGACAAAACGCTGATATGATCAGCATTATTACAGCTTTGCATGGCAGGATTGATTTGACCCGCCAATTTTGGAAAAGTCTGGCGCAAAATCAGCCGCAGTGTGATTGGGAGATTGTGTGGGTGGACGATGGGAGCAGTGATGGCACCAGAGAGTGGTTGCGGAGGTTGGATTCTGCGCATTGCCGTTTTGTGTTTAATGATAAAAATCTAGGGTATGCTGCTAGCAATAATATCGGAGTGCGTGCTGCCTGCGGAGATGTGCTGTTTTTTTTGAATAATGATTTGCTCCTGCAAAAGGACTGGTTTGCTCCGCTTGCGGAGGTTATCAGCTCCACGCAAGACATCGGGATTGCCGGCAATGTGCAGCTTAACGTAACCACGGGGCGCATCGACCATGCGGGAATTTGTTACGATTTGATTGGCAGAGCGGATCATTATCTCAAGGGCAGGGCATTGTCGACTTTACGAGGACAGGGGAGATTTTCCCATGCAGTGACTTCGGCTTGTTGTGCGATTCGGCGGGATTTGTTTCTGTCATCTGGCGGATTTGATGAGGCGTTTCGTAATGGGTGCGAGGATGTGGATTTATGTTTGCGGCTGGGACAGATGGGGTATCGTCATTGGGTGGACTATCGGAGCGTGGTTTATCATCATGTCAGTGCTAGTCCTGGGCGGAAGGATTATGAGATGCAAAATCAGGCGTTGTTTTTGAAGAGGTGGGGGCATCTGACTTCAAAATGGGGGCAGGAAGATTGGCCGCAAAATTATTTATCAAGATATTCGCATTGTCCTTGGAAGCTGAATGGAACCAAGACGGTGGATGCGTTATTGCGTCTGGCTGGACTTAAACATGGGGATTCGAAATGGGTCGCGAAGAAGCGGGAAGAAATTTTGACATGTGTTTCCCTGGCGCAATCGAAAGAAACAGGGTGATGCTTTACGGTTTTCGCGCGATACCAATCAAAAGATTTCCAAGGTTGCGGGTGACAAATGCTGGTTCAATGGCACCAACCCAGTCGGCAAGTTTCCACGAGAGCATCGCATAAAAGGGCGCTGAAAACTGGAATCCGGCAACGTCAACAACTTCAAGGCCGGCTTCCTCAAGGAGTTTGTGGAGGGTGGGCTTCTTGTATTTTGTGATATGCTGGTATTTGTAGGTCACGGGGGTGACGCTGTTCACCACCCACTCCAAAAGGGGCCATGCAGACGAGTAGTTTGGCGTCGTGACAACGAGGCGTCCACCTTTCTTGAGGACGCGTGCACATTCCTTGAGCAGCCGCTGCCCCTCATCCTCCGTAATGTGTTCGACGAGTTCGAGCGATGTGACGACATCAAAAGTTTCATCGGGACAGGGAATCTTGGCTGGTTCCATGGTTTCAAACACCCTGTTCGGAGCTGCGTAAAACTTACGGGCGTATTCGATTTGGGGCAGGGCAATGTCCATCGAGGTGCTGCGGATGGTGGCTGGAAGCGAAGAGGCGAAAGTGCCGGGGCCGCAGCCTACGTCGAGGTGCGCTGATCCAGCGGGGATTTCCCGACCGACTCGGACATACTCCATATGGTGCCATTTACTCTGGGCGCCTTTTCTTCGATGATAGACGCTGTCGTAATACCCTTGGGGGATCGAGTCGTAGTCGTAGGCGGGAGCAGGAGATATGGTGGAATTTGTGTCCATAAGATAGAAGGCGGTCATATCAGGCATAATCGAAATATTTTACCAGCATAATTTTTAGCTGCTTGTTTACGATTTCGGCTTAAATGCAAATTCAGCAAGGCGAGTTGCCATTTGGGTAATAGTAAATTGGGAGGCAACTTGGCGGGCGGTTGCGATGCGGGTGATTTGTGGGCGTAGGTCAAGGTGAGAGGTTAAAGTAAAAGTTTCGGAAGGGAGAAGTGATGGGAGTAATAGCCCTGTTTCAGGGGTGACTATTTCAGGAGTGCCACCGGTGGGGGTGGCGACGACGTAGGTGCCGCAGGACATGGCTTCGGGAATCGTCAGCGCGAAGGGTTCTTCCCATTGGCTGGTGAAGAGGAGGACGCCGGTTTTGTGGTAGAAGTCGGAGGCCAGACGTTCGCGGGGGATTTGGCCAAGGAGGGTCACGCGGCGGGCGAGGAGCGGGGTGGCGGCGATTTTGCGGCGGATTTCGGCGCCGTGCGCGGTGGCGTTCAGGTCCCCGGCGAGGAGGAAGCGCAGGTCGGGGCGGGTTTGCGCGGCTTGAGCGAAGAGGTCAAGGGCTTGCGCGACGCCTTTTTCGGGTTGGATGCGTCCGCTGAAGCCCCAGGTGCGCCAGCGGTCGGACGTCATGGGGGCGAAGGGGAAGAGCGCGGGGTCGATGCCGTTGGGGATGACGGTGGCTTCTTCGAGACGGGGGAAGGCGGGGGCGGTTTTGCGCATGATGTAGTCGCTCACGAAGGCGGCGCGTTTTATGCAGGCGAGGTCGGCGGGGGCAGGGGGATGGTTTTTGTAGTAGCCGCGGACTTTCGCTGCGCCGAGCATGACGGCAGGAGAATAGGAAATGCGCTGCGTTTGAGAGGCTTGCCAGAGCTTGTCGCAATCAGGGTATTCGGCGGGCCAATGGTCGGATACAAATGCGATGGGGTTGCGGGCGGCGGCCATCGCGGGGAGCCATTGCAGGGTGGAGAGGCGGCGGGGGTTGAAGAGGAGGGTGACGTCGGCTGCGGCGGATTCGCGAGTCAGG
>Ga0123357_10006101_pt1 | contig 14599 bp, 17 predicted proteins | sample TergutEmb28metaG_FD_89873 | JGI IMG/M metagenome (GOLD analysis project Ga0123357, IMG submission 89873) | Embiratermes neotenicus P4 segment gut microbial communities from Petit-Saut dam, French Guiana - Emb289 P4 | ecosystem: Host-associated > Arthropoda: Insects > Digestive system > Gut ...
ATTTAGAGAAATTTCTAGAATTTAAAAATTGCCCCCCGAGGCCCCGGGGGGGGGCCCGGCGGGGGGGCCGGGGCAATTCCCCCCCCCCCCCCCCCCCCCCGGACGGGCAACCGCACCCATTGAACGCGGAACGGCCCGGCCAGCCGAAACAAGGCCAAAGGAGATTTCACCATGTCCAAGAGCAAGAAAACCACCAACGCCAAAGCCACCAAGTCGAAAACCACCACCGCGAAGGCCAGCAGCAAGTCCGCCAAGTCCCGGAAACGCGCCAAGGTCGACGACGTCCAGATCGCCGAGGCGACCATTTTGGAGCAGGCCCCCGACACCGCCGCCGCCCCCCCCAATACCGACGCGATGCCCGCCGAAGTCGAAGCCGCCGCGCCGACGAAGTCGGGCAAAGCCAAAAAGAACGCCGGCGAACCCAAAGCCAAAAAGCCCAGCGGCCTCGACGCCGCCTACGAAGTCCTCAAGGCCAACGGCGGCCCCATGACCTGCAAAGCCATCGTCGACGAAATGCTCGCCAAGGGGATGTGGACCACCAACGGACGCACCCCAGCGGCCACGATTTACTCGGCCATGCTTCGCGAGATCGACAACAAGCCCGGCGAGAGCCGCTTCACCAAAACCGGTCGCGGACTCTTCGCCGCCGCCGCCTGAATCACACCGCTCCAACTCACCCCTCCCACCCCGGCTAACGCGACCGGGGTTTTCTGCGTGGCGATAGAAGATAGACCGTGTAGTCATCTCAGCCCCCGAAAAACCGCGAAAAACCATGAAAAAAGAACGAATTAAGCATGAATTGAACTTGATGCGACCGCAAACAAATTGTATTATGTATATACCAAAATTATAAAGGAGATGACAATGCGAGCCACGCAAATAGAACTCACCGGAAAAGCCGGACACGTAGCCATCAAACGAAAAATCGAAGACGCCACCATTCGGATCAACAGCTTCGTCCACAATCCCAAACCCGGCCAAAAGGCTCGGAGGACTTGGAAACTCCCCGCCACCATCACCGACGACGATCTTCTCAAGGTTGCCGCCAAAGTGCAGCGCCGCTGCGACGGATGCGTCGGCACATACTTGATGGTGCTCGAATACTTCGTAGAGATGCAAAAATTCCAGAAATGATTTCCGAGGCCCCGCACAGGGGCCTCGGTTGTTTACGGAGGGGGGGAGGGGAAAGGGGGAAAAAGGGGGGGGGCTCATCGCATGCCCTCCTCGCGCGGCTTCATCGGAATCGGCGAATCCCCCGTGCGAGAAAGCACCGCAGGCTTACCGCTGAAACGCTGGTAACGATCCACAATCAAATCGACGTACAGCGGATCAAGTTCCATGAGAAACGCCCGCCGTCCCGTCTGCTCGGCGGCGATGAGCGTGGAGCCGCTGCCGCCGAAAAGGTCCAGCACATTTTCCCCCGCCAGCGACGAATACTGCATCGCCCGCACCGCCAGCTCGACGGGCTTCTGCGTCAAATGTTCCATGACCTGCGGGCTGACCTTCTTGACCTCCCACACGTCCGTGACGTTATTCGGGCCGTAGAATTTGTGAGCCGCCCCTTCCCGCCAGCAGTAGAAACACCACTCATGGTTGCCCATGAAATCCTTGCGGTTCATCACGGGATACCCTTTGACCCAAATGATAGCCTGGGCAAAAAACAACCCCACCTTCTTCATGACCGCCGGATAGTTGGCACAGTTCGCATACCCGCCCCACAAATATGCCGCCCGCCCCGGCTCAAGCACACGAGCAATATTGCCAAACCACGCATCGAGCATTTCCTCGAACGCTTCGCCGGTCACCGAATCGTTGGCGATAGGCCGATCCTTGGCGCGGAGTTTATGCTGTACGGGCTGCCCATCTTCACCGAGATCGCCCGCCTTCCGCGTACTTTCAAAGCGTGAAAAACCCGCAGCGATGGCATTGTTGCTGCGCGGTTCGAGGCGAACGCCATAAGGCGGATCGGTCACGCACAGGTGCATGGTATTTCCATCGAGCAGGCGGTCCACATCCTCCGCTTTGCCGCTGTCACCGCAGAGTAGCCGGTGGTTGCCGAGTATCCACAAATCGCCCGGCTGGGTGATCGCCTCGTCCGGCGGGGCCGGTACGTCGTCCGGATCGGTCATGCCGCCCTGCACGTCGCCAGACATAATCCGCTGAAGTTCTTCCGGATCGAAGCCCAACAGCCCCAACTCAAAATTCATATCCTTGAGCGCTGTCAATTCAATCGGCAAAAGTTCATAATCCCACTCCGCAATCTCATTGGTCGCGTTGTCACTGATCCTGTACGCCTTCACCTGCGCCGCCGTCAGGTCGGTGGCGACATGCACCGGCACCTGCGTAAGCCCCAGCTTCCGCGCCGCCTTGTACCTGGTATGCCCAACAACAATCACGCCCTCGGCGTCGACCACAATCGGCTGGCGAAACCCAAACTCCTTCAGACTCGCCGCCACAGCATCCACCGCCTCGTCGTTCTGTCTCGGGTTGCCGGGGTAGGGATGAATCGTGCTGATGTCGCGAAGTTCTATGTTCACTTGAAATCTCCTCAAAAAACAAAGTGTCAAAATACGTAGTTTCAAAACTTGCGGCGTAAAAGTATGCTGACGCTCCCGACGAAGTCGGACCCACCACCGATCTGCTGACTCGGAACCCGCACGTCCTGATGTTGCTGGCAGCGATAGCCGTAGACGAAATAAACGGACGCTGGCCTACCGCATACCCCACAAGCGAAGTCTTCCAATCGCGGAATCGCCCGGCAACGAGAGCAATGTTCCCCGCGCCCAGCGACGCGATTCTCACCACATCGACCACACCAAAACGGCAAAAACTCGATGGGTAGGTCGCTGTGACGAGTAACCATCTGCATAAACGAGGGCCTCCGATAAAAACGCCGTTTCAAGATTCACAGAACCAAAATCCGACCGTTTTTTCGATGTTCGCTACGCGCAACAAACAAAAAGAATCAAGCCGACCATTCCCCTGGCCATCTTCGCGCGAAATCGCCCGGAAGGAACCAATTTGCATATCTCTCTGCCATTTCGGCAGACACTTTTGGCAGTCGCGTTTATTCGCCTCACGACGCGCCAGTTCCGCGAGTTGGCGTTGTTGGCCAACTCGTCTCCAACGCCGCGACGTGGGCCAACCGTGCGCGAGTTGTGGCCTATCCGTGGGTTGTCAAAACCCTCACGCCTGTGCAGGTCGGATTCGTGGTGAGTCGTTCCCTTTAGGGAACGACTCACCACGAATCCCGACCAGGCGTGGCGATTCTGTGTGATGAATTTCATATATCGCTCCACGAATACGTTCTGACGTTTTACGAGGCGTTTTTTGTTCCGTTTGCCGGGCGTTCTGCGTCCCATTTCACAGCATTTCATAACGTGTCCTCCTGAAATTCGGACTGACATTTTGGCAGACGAACGTACTCGCAAGGCTGGTTTCGCTTGGGTTCACCGAAGCGGCCAATCAACCCATCTTCCTCAGCTTGACGTAGGAGAATGCGGGAACGGTATTCTGAGATGCCGCCCTGACCGGCGGCGGTGAGAATGTTCGCGCGTGTCATGGGATGTTCCTGCACGAACGTTTGCGCGAACGTCTCCGGCGTCCATTGATCTTTCTTTTCTGTTTTCTTGCGTCCGCTGTCATTCCTGAGTTGCAAAGGATCGAGTTCATCGGCGGGCGACCAGATCGGAAAATTCCAACGCAAGCAACGTGGCGCGACCGGTGGCCATGAACGTACAACCGCGTCCAGGACGACGGTGTCGTCTTCTTCGTGCGGCCGCAACACCATGTGCGTATCCGTGGCGCGGCTCTGGCTGCCGGCACCAGCGCCGACATCGGTCACGGATTTGCCGGACTGGTTGCCCTTGCTGGTGTGATGAATCAATACGAACGAACAGCGGAGCCGATCGGCGTAACGGTCGATGTGGTTGTACAATGCCGCCATTGTGCCGTTGTCGTTTTCGTCCATGTCACGCGGCATGAAGCGGTAAAAAGCATCGAGGATGATGACTTTGAACCGTCCCGGTTTGAGCGTTTGAAAGTATGTATCCAGCGAGAACACGTCCTGCAGATGCCCACGGAGGTTCTGCACGAAAACGTGGTCGGCGTAAGCGTCGACGGGGATTCCGCGAGCGCTTGCTACCTTGGGAATCCGGTGAGCAGACGTTTCGCCGTGGAGTTCGTTGTCGAGGATGAGCACGTCACCGCGCTGGCAATGGAACTGCCCCAGCCAGTCTCGCCCCGTGGCGATGGATAACGCCAAGTCGATGACGAGCCACGATTTTCCCATTTTTGATGCGGAGATCAAGTTCATCGTCTCGCCTTCACGCAAGAGACCGTGTAGAATAGGCTTTCGCAGCTCGGGATACTTTCCGATGAGGCTGCGAATACTCAAAGGTTCCAAGGGCGGGGAGGGAGATGTCGCCGACACCGACGACGGCGACGGAGATGTGGGAAAGGGCGACGCCGACGACGGCGGTGACGGCGACGGAGACGACGGGGGCGACGATCCATAACCTTGCATTCGTAGCGCCGACGCGGCGCGGGTGTAATCACCGTTATGTTCAAGCATCGTGTAGACGGCGAATGGGCCATATGCCTTGGGTCCATCGAACGGCGCGGCGTTGGACGAGAAGACGTAGAAGACGCGATCTTTGAGGGTTGCACTCCAACCTTTGGTTTTGCCGGGCCGTCGCCAATACTGGTTCTCCCCATCGCGGACCAGCATCCAGCCGTGTTGAACGAGCAACGCAGCAATATCGCCACGAGCATTGAACGCATCGCCGGGGCGCTCGCCGTGATTGTGCGGCTGCGGATCGGACGGCACCGCCACCGGCGACGGAATCAACTCATTAAGCGACCACGCCGCCTCAAGCAAAATGTCCCGCTCTTCCGCCGTCAGCAAGGGCGGCTCCGCAATCTTCCCCTGCTGCATCTCGTAGCCCGGCGTGGGATGACACAGAAATAATCCGCCCTCGCCGCGCGTCTCAATGAGCGTGATAACTTTGCCGGCGCGTTGCCGCTGGGCCAGGTGGATACTACCGCAGACTTTCTCCGCGCAGCGATAGATCACATGCCAGCCGCCAGATTGCGAAGTTTCAATCACCAACCGCCCCATCAACCCCGGCATCTCGGCTTCGACCAGTTCCGACCAGCGAGTGAAAAGCTCCCCGCCGTTGTCGAAATCGAGCAACTCAAGATTGCCCGACACCGCGCCCGTCACCAGACACAGCGCATCATGGGCGTTGGCGAACCACGCCATCACCTCCGCCTCCGTCGGCAGGCGGGACTGATAGTCCTTCCACCCCGCCAGCGCCGGTCGCTTTTCGCTCCGGTTCGCTGGCAGCACGGACAGTCCCGCCTGCTGATATTGTCTGGCAACTTCAATCACGCAGAAAAAACCTCACGAACACCCGCTTGTCGCACCACAGCCCGTACAAACAAAACACGTCCCGTTCCGAATGGTCGCACCACCACACTGGTAACAACACGGCCCTTGTGACGGTGGCAACAAACGCATTGGCGCAGGCGTCGTGACCAGATCGGGATCGGACGGCGCGCCGAGCATCGGCACCGGCATCGGCAGCGGAATCGTCGTTTCTTGATTCATGGAAACCTCCTAAAAAAAAAGCATCAAAACGGTATGCCATCGTCTGGCGACATCGGTAACGGCAAACTCTCCTCCCACGCATCAGCGACAACAGCAGCCTCCAACTCCGGCTTCGCCCCCAACACACAATCAACGATCCTGTCGAACTTCTCGCCAGCAACATGACGGACGGTGATCGCAAGCGTCTGTGCCACCGCACCGGATTCCGCCAACGCCACAGCCTCCTCAATCGTCGTCGGCACCGGCGCACAAGACCGCAACCGCCACCACGCTTCGGCTTTCTGCCGTGCATAACCTTTGTGTTCCAGGCACACCCATTCGGATTTGTACAGGTAGTAGCCGATCTCATAATCGACTCGCAGTGTGCGCGGTGCATTTTCGGAAGCGTCACGTTTCACATGCACGCTGTACTTGACGTTTCGCACTTCATATTCGAGGTCCGTGGTTTCGCCGGAGAGTATGCCAGCGGTGCCAGCCTCCGCTTCGTGGCGACCCCGCTCCGGCGGCGGAAAAACAAAACCGCACTCCGGGCACATTGCGTACCCTGTCGCGATCAATGCCTGACAGGACGGACATTCTTTTGCTGGTCGCCCTTGCGGGCCAAAGCGTTTTGCCGCCGGATCGTGGACCCGGATTTGATCCACCGGCCCGTGACGCAGAACATTGCCGGCAAAGTCCAGAACCAAACAGTCTGTTTTACCCGGCGCGATACGGAATCCGCGTCCGACCTCTTGATAATAGAGTCCCGGCGACATCGTTGGCCGCAGCAGCACCACGCAATCAATGCCGGGTGCATCAAACCCTGTCGTCAGCACATTGACGTTCGCCAGATACCGCAACTGCCCCTCACGGAAGCGGCGAAGAATCTGGTCACGAAAAATGCCGGAGGTTTCACCATCAACAAAGCCGCACTCCTCACCGGCAATCTGCTCGATGGTTTTGGCGACGTGCTGGCCGTGCTTGATGCTCGAAGCGAAAATCAAAACCGACTTGCGGTCTTTGGTTAGTTCGACAATCTCCCTGCATGCCGCATGAACCAGCCCGTCCTGATCCATCAACGTTTCGACTTCCGCCGGAACAAACTCACCGCCCCGCACATGCAACCCATCGGTGTTCGCCTTGAATTTCCCACTTTTACTTTTGAGCTTCGAGATATAGCCAGCGGCGATCAGTTCCCTCACCCCGATCTCGTAACAAATGCTATTTAAAATTCCCTCCGGCGGCGGAACACAAATCGGCCCCGACGAAAGACGAAACGGCGTCGCCGTCAAACCAATCACCCGCAACTGCGGGCTGAGGGCGCGGGCGTCATCCAGGAAGCGCCGATACATCCCGTCGCCTTCCATCGGAATCAAATGAGCCTCGTCCACGATCATCAAATCAAATCGCCCCAGCTCCTTCGCTTTTTGATACACCGACTGAATCCCCGCCACGAGAATCGGCTGAGCCGTGTCGCGTTTCGCCAACCCCGCCGAATACACACCAATATGCATCCACAAGTCCGGAGCCATCGCATGCAGCTTGTCGACCGCCTGCGCCAACAACTCCTTCACATGCGCCAGCACCAGCACCCGCCCGCTCCATAGATTCACCACGTCCCGGCAAATCGTGGCTATGCAGGGGGTTTTGCCGGCAGCCGTAGGCAGGACGACGCAAGGATTGTCGTCCCGCCCACGCAGATGCGCATACACCGCCTCGACGGCCTCTTTTTGATAAGGTCGTAATTCCATTATTTCTCGTTAGGCAAGGGGAACTGCTCGGTGGAAACCGCCATCAGCCGATTAAGGTTCTCGCCGCGAATGAAAGCCACCAGCGCCCGCTGCGTCCTGGCATAGCGATCATGACGTGCCAATTCCGTGTTACCGGGGTTCCGCACAAGATGAGCGAACAGCAACACCGCCGGTCGATCTTCCGGAGACGTCGCCACCCCACAGGAAAGCACCTGGCAGAAAGTAGCCAACCGTTCCAAATCGACCGAGTAGTAAGCACGAGCGATAACAGCGCGAATATCACTGGTCGCAACGCCGTTGATCCCCCCACGTCGCACAAGATAAACTGTAGCGAACTCGATGGCTTCTTTATGCCGATGATAAGCATCGGCGGCTTCAGCGGCGGTCATGTTCGGAACCTTGCCCATCCCGCCGAGCATCGCGCGGAGGATGGCAACGTCGTTCCCGTCGATCCCCTTAGCCGCACCGGAAAGCGAGAGCAAATCCACCAGGTCTCGCGGTCGCCCGTTGTTGATCGTCATGAGCGTTTCGGCGGACACGTCGAGCCAAACGAACATCTCAATACTTCTGCCAGCCAGCAAAATAGAGGCGAGGCGATGTTGCCCATCGACCAGTCTTCCATTAGCACTAAACGCGATCCCCTCATGCGTGAGTTTCCATCGCCCCTCCCGCATATCGCGAGCCAGGCGTTCACAATGTGCCTGCGATATCGGACGATTGTGGTCATTGGACTGCTCCAACCAACGCTTCGCCATCTCCGGCGTGATGAGCAGTTTCATCACGTAAGGCTGACGCGACTCTTTGGGGGGGGCGGAGGTGTCGAGAGGAATGGGCGGAATGAGAGGGGGTAGGTTGATACGATGAGTGGCTGCGGGAATTTGGGTAGTGGCCTGAGTCATAATAGAACTCCATGTAAGGGGTGAAAAACGAAACGAAAGATTTCCGTAAAACACAACTACTGAATGAGATGAGCGATGTTCTGCAGCGACGGCGGCGTCCCGGCGGTGCCATCAAGAATGGCACGAACTTCCGCGATGAGAATTTCGAGATACGACCGATCAAAGAGATCAACGAGCGCCCGCGCCCCCATCAGCGGGTCTTTCGACATGCCAATATGCTTACGCTCATCAACCGGACTAAGCCCCCGAATCGGCGTCATCGCCGTCGGCGAAATCGCAGGCTTCGACGAGGTGGCGGACCTCTTGCTCTGCGGCTTGCGAGCCGAATATCTCTTGCCGTCCTTGCCGATCCGCTTGGCCGGGCGGCTCACTTCGCCTCCTGATCCGGGGGCCTGTTGAAAACCTTTATCAACAGCCTTCTTCGCCGCAGCCACTTTTTCCTGACGTTTGCGGGCTTCCTCAATGGATGCGCGGTACTTCGACACCATCGGCTGCGAGACTCCCACATGCCGAGCAATAACGTGGTCAGTGAGGTCCGGTTTCAATTTGATCGCCTTGAGAACCGCCTTGACCTTATCATCATTGGTACGGCGAAGGCCGTGGGTTTTGTTAGCCGTGAGACTCTGCCACTGTGCTTCGGTCTGAACTCCCGTGGCGACCTCGACGGCGATCTGGGCCTTACTCAACTTTTTGTGCGCGTGGTAACGATGGAAGCCATCCACTAGCCAATACGCCGCACCGTCGAACATGACCTGCACCGGCGGGAACTCCGCTCCGCGTTCCATGTCGGCGGCATATTGTTTGACGGTATTTTCATCAATGGCCACGCGCGGCTGCGTATCACCGTCGATCCGTATTTTTTCGATGTCGAGCATTTGTTCGCTCATGGTTATTCTCCTCATTTGAGCGATCTATACTTTTTCTGTAGAGATTTCCGTCGTGGTAACATTCATCTCACACCGCCACCTCCGTGCCGTCGGGCAGAATGCAACGGTTGTCCATGATGGGAATCGTGTAGAGCGTGTCGCTGCGACGGCCCAGGTAGCCGAGGATAAAAGCGTTGACCCATTCGACGGGTCTGCCGGTGCCATAGAGCGGGATGCGTTTGCACAGACATCCGGCACTGCGGGACTCGATCACGCCACCGGACGCCGACGACCATATCCCCTGAACAATGCAAGCGTCGGCACGATGCGTGTGTCCGTGGATGATGCTCTTCCCCTGACTGATATCCAGATGCTGTTTGGTCGCATGCCGGGCGCACGACCAGCCGTGGACCGCCACGATGCGTTTGCTGACGGCGAAATGTGGATACGTGCCCGACACCGTACCGTAGCGAACGTAGGTGAAATTTTTCCGTCGCCCCGTCAACTGCACACGCGGTGCCAGCATCGAATAAGTCCCGCGTCCCTGTGCCGTCGCCGCCGCCCAACGATCAAGACGATATTCGTGGTTCCCCTCCACCATCACCAACCGACCGCAAACCTTCTGCAACCGATCCAACAGCGCGTTCGCCTGCCGCAAATCGTCGAAATAGTCGGACTCCGGCATCCCAAACGTCGGCGGATACGTCGAAAAATGCCCGCAATCCAGCAGATCACCCAAACAAACGATCAAGTCCGGCTTGATCCGTTCCGCCGCCCGACAAAACACCTCCACCGCTTTGGGATTTTGATGTGGAAAATGCACATCACTGAAGGCCAACATTCGATTCGTGCGTTTCGACATGATCAATTGTCCCCCGCCGAAAACGCCGCGCCACACAACGGACAAGCACTCAACGGAAACTCATTGATCCGCACATCAAGCCGCCCACCCTTTACAACCTCACGTCGACGACCAATCAAAATATCGATCTGCTCATCGTCGAAAAAGACACCCGCATGCTGCAGCGAATCAAGCGTCGGCTTCATTAAATTATCGATGTCCCTGACGCGTTTATCCGGGGGAAACGCATCCATCGCCAATGCGATCCTCCCACCCATCGGCGGCTTACGCGGACCATTCCCGCCACCAAGCTGGGCGCAGACTTTCGTGCGAAACTCCCGTCCGCCCCGACTGATCACCACCTTCCTCCCATAGCTTCTCCAGTAGTGATTCGCGCTTGGCGGATATGCTAACGTAGCTGTAAACATATACTTTCCCTTCATACACACATAAATCCCCCCCCCCTCCTCCCGCCGGCACAGAACGCGCCGACGGGAGGCGAGAGAAGTGCAAGTGAATAAACGGAATCACCTCACCGCTTCCACGGCGGCGTGTTGCTGGTCGTGGGAGCCTGTTGTGGCTGACCAACCGCCGGCGCTGCCGTCTTCGGTTCGTAACCCTTGATCTCGTTCGTGAGTTCGCCGTTGTCTTCGCGTTTCTTTTGCTTGACGCTGATCAAGATCGGAAGATTGTGCAAGTCGACGCTATCACGCGGCGTCATCACACCGACCGCGCGACAGATCGCCGAAAGCTCGCCCCGCGCGATCTGCACCGCCGTTGGGCTTGGATTGTGCAAATTCAATCTTGCCCAAACCTGACGCCCTTTGTGCGGCCCCTCAAGAATCTGGAACGTCAATTGCAAGTAACTGCCATCACCGCTCTTCGTCGGCTTCTGCTCCGACTCCGTGATCGCCGCCAGATACTTGCCCGCCGGCAGCGGCTCAAACTCCGTACTCGGCTCGACTTCGTGCGCATTAAATCCGTTGAGATTAGCCATGAGTTTCTCCGTTATTTGAAGTGGTTTGCTCAGCGCTCGCCAGACGTAGCGGCGCACTTGATTCCTGTGTCATCGCCTGCATCAGCGCCGACCACGACAGCGGCAATTCCGACGGCAGGCTGTAACGGTTTTTGGCAACGCAAGCGGGACTGCCGACGGTGCGAAGGATTCGCTCGCCGCCGTCTTGCCCCAAACCGGCAGCGGTTGTGCGGTTACGGCCAAAGCCGCCACTCTCGGTTTTCGTGATGATCTTCCGCGTCGCAAACAACACCGCATCCGACCATTCGGACAGCAGCGCCGTGACGTGTTTATGCAAACGCGGCGAGTAACGGTCGTAAGCGGTGTGCTCCGGGTCTTCGAACTTTTCGACCTTCGCGTGCGCCAGCAAAATCACGCACATGCCACGCTGAATACGAAGCGTATTCAGATCAGCCAGAAGTCGTCGCCAATGAGTGAGAGCATGCGTGTAGCCGCGAGCGTAACCACCGTCGACCTTCTCGATGCTCGTGACGCCGTACTGCTCGCACAACGCATCCCACACGAGACGCTCGGCCCAATCACAACTATCAATCACAACCGTCTCGAACTCGTGCTTCTCCTGAATGAGGGTGCGGAGAGCGTTTTCGATGTCGGTAAAATTCCTGGCCAGTGGGAAGCTGGCACAGTCGATCTGATCCAACCCATCCTCGGTCGGAATGAAAATCGGCGACGGCGCAGCGGCAGCAAGCGTGGTCTTGCCAATACCCTCCGTACCATAAATCAGCAACCGTGGCGGCAGGTGCTTGCGTCCGCGATGGATATTCTGCAAAGTCATCGATAAATCTCCTTGCGTAAGTTCAGTCAAAGGCAGCTACGGGAATCGAACCCGCACCCGAAATAGCCTTGTTGAAAGGCGTCGGGGATACCCAACCAGGGGCCGCCGGAAGCGCCCGGAGTGGCGAAAAGAAGTGGGTGGGGGGGGGGGGGGGAGGGACAGGACACCCGCCACAAGCCACCGGGCGCGGAGAAAGGCTTGGGGGGGCCCCATTGAAAAAGGCCAAAATCTGTACCATTGGCGTAGCTCGGTCCATTCAGCAGAAGAATTTCCGGAGCCTCGACAGCACCTTTTACATGTCCGTTTCCTTGAACGAGCGCCTTGACGACCGGACATTTGCGAACAACGAATTGCGGATAAAGAAGGCGGACCAACGGATGCTCGTAATAACTCACCACCACCCGCGCTTTTTGGAATCGCTTCACACGCTGAGCGAGTACGTAGTGCCATGCGACGCGTTCGATGGGAATATCAAACGTATGCTGGTTGGCAAATTCCAAAGCCGCTATCCATTCGTCCTCCGAAACACACGCGGGTTTTATGTTGTCATCAAAGACGTACCTCGCGCCTTTGACCACGTAAGGCGGATCTACGTAGACGACCACGCCGTCCTCGTCGGAAATCGCATCGAGCAATTTGAACCCGCACCGATTCAGAATCGTCACGCTCGCCAGCCGCCGTCGCCACGCCGGGATGCTCGACACTGCCTGACGCCAGCGCGTTCCACCGTGACCACCGCCGGGCGTATACCGGGCGGCGAATCCCTGGTCGTAACTTTTCGTGCCAACAACACCGTTGCGTCCAACCCAACTGGTGTAAAAGAAATCGATGGCACGTTCGATATCCGGAGTATCCGCCGGCGGGATGCCGCGAACTTTCCATCGTCTCGCAGCCTCTTTGAATAGCGTCTCAACCATCAAGAGCCGCCGACAGCGGCGATACAACCGTTGACCGAGTTTCGGATGCTGCACAACACGAGCAAGGTTGACGAGATCGCCGTGCAGATCGTTGACCGTTTCCATCGCCGCAGGTGCCTTCGCCAGCAGCACGGCCATCGAACCACAGAACGGCTCAAAGTATGCACGATGCACACCAAGCTCCTCGATGATCGCCTGCGCGAGCGTTCGTTTACTACCGAACCACGGCGAGAGAGCTTTTATTTTCATCCTTGGAATAACAGTCAGTTCTGTCATTTCCTCACCTCAGTCACCATTGATTCTCTGGTTACGCGACGTTCAACATGCGGATTTCTTCGTAACCTGTTTTCCATTCATCCGTCTGGCGGCAGTGCAGGAATCGACGGATCGCCGCTTCGTTTTCCTGACGGGCAATCTGCAGCGTGTCATCCGTAACGCGCCACACTCCACAACGAAACGGCTCCTTCTTTTCGATAGCGATCAAATGGACCGGCACCATCATCCCGCCGAGCGCTTGCGCCAGCACCGATTGGTAGAAGGCCATCTGCTTGTGGTAGCCGTAGCGCTTCGCATCGGCCTCAAACCAGGTGAGATCGTCACAGGTTTTGAAATCCACGATGCCACGCTGCGGATGCAGCCAATCGATCCGAATCTGGCACGGCGTCCCGCAATACTCCGCCCGCACCACCCCCTCGCTTCGCCCATAGAGCAGCAAATCGACGGCCTCGTTATTCATCGCAACGCCGCTGGCCATCTGCTCAATGAGTTCCGCCTGCTCATGCGAAAGCACCGGCTTCCCCTGCTCCTGTGCCCACTCACGAAATGCGTTGGTATTCGCACCATAATGCTTGCCCGTCTTCGGATTGATCGGCCCACCCAATGCAAACGTCGCTATATAGTTCTCACGACCTTCAAGAATCCTCACATGCGCAGCCCGCCCAACAAAGTAGCTAACCGAATCGCTATCGCCAATCAGCCCAATCGCCTTCTTGCGATGCAGCCACGGACATTTCATAAAATCCAGCAACTGATGGCTGCTGAGATTCCGATCCGCCTTGGCATGATATTCCTTAGCCGATTCCACTTGAAGAATGCCCAAATCAATATTCATTTCCACGTCGTCCATTTCCATGCGTAACCTCCGAAGAAAAAACTTTTTCAACATTCTGGTAATGGTGCAGTTCTGCCTTGGTAAACGCCTCCCGAATCTCCGCGATCTGCTTGTAGACAACGTCGCGGGCCTTCCCGGTCTGGCGGATGATCTCGTGCGGCGTTTGAGTCTGTAACCGCACACATAACTCCCGCAGCTCCGGCGGCAGCTTCGCCATCACCGCCGCAACATCCGCCTTGAGATTCGCCATCTCCTGATCGCCACGCCTTTCCCCCATTCCCTCATCCGTCCCTCGATGAGCACGGAGCAGATTCGCGTCCATCATGTTATGGCGTCGCGTCCATTCGCCATCCTCATCGAGTACCCAGTCGTCCAGCGAAGGCCCCCTCCCTTCGCCACTATGCCGAGCCGACCAGAACTGGTCGATCATGTTGGAAACTTTGTTGTCAATTACGCGACTAATAAACGTCTTGATGTCCGCTCGCTCGCCGTCGAACTTCGGGAGCCGCCGAAAAACATCCTCCAACAGATCCTGCTGAACATCACCCACCTCCCCAATGTTGTACACACGTCGAACCGTCTGCCTCGCCCTGATCAACGTGCGTTCGATAACGTAATCAACGATCTCCTGCGGGTACTGGCCCGACGGCTCAGGACTGGGGGAGGGAGACGGGTTCGATAACATTGTGACCTCCTCAAAGTGCGGTGACTGACATTGAAAATCACATGGGCGAGGGGGGGGGGGGGCATTGTTTTGGGGGGGGGGGGGGGGGGGGGGGACAAGGTGGGGGTATGGCCGGGGCGCAAAAAACG
>Ga0123357_10006102_pt1 | contig 14598 bp, 9 predicted proteins | sample TergutEmb28metaG_FD_89873 | JGI IMG/M metagenome (GOLD analysis project Ga0123357, IMG submission 89873) | Embiratermes neotenicus P4 segment gut microbial communities from Petit-Saut dam, French Guiana - Emb289 P4 | ecosystem: Host-associated > Arthropoda: Insects > Digestive system > Gut ...
AATCCTGGTCACGTGTTACATGAAGCATAGTACTACATAGTTATGGTGTCAGCCGCTAGATGTAATGCACAGTACTCTTTTAAAACAACTCGTCTAAAGACTTTTGGGTCGCACCTTGTATGTCCAAATAAGATAAACATATTTAAGCTTCACTGATACATCTGCAATAAACAATGTAATTATGACAAAACAATGCACAACCAAATGGCACAAGTAACTGTTCATCACACTGTGAAGATAGACAAGCTCTCAGAATTTAATTTAGGAAACATACTGGAAAGTGGCCTCCAGGAGAACCAAGACGACCCTTAGCGAATGAAATGAAAACGGGTCTGATGTACAACAAGTAATGAGGCTGTGGACTAGCTAAGCATCACATTTGCTTTGCAGTTCACATATGGTGGCTACCTTATATTATTACAATATAACTATGTACTTAAAGTTAAGTTTGAACTACATACAAGCCATGACCATCTCTAAACTACCACACCATGCTGTCTCTCACTGGACTTTGACAAACTGGTCCACCGCTGTAACAACAGACAGCAATTCAGAACAATCTACTCATAACGGGAAGCACCACAGTTACTTACACTGTATGAAACATCAGCAGACTTCAGCTGAGCTGCTTCTTCAATTATTTCTTCAAAATAATCTGATAGAGAGTCCAGTGTTTCATTACACACTTGCTCGTACTTAAGAGGTGTTAGTGGCCTACAAGAGAAAGAGACGAGTTTTTTGCAGTGACTGTATCAAGACTGGCCAAGATAATGTGGTTGTCTAGGCATTACAGCCTCAAGCTGCATTCTGGCCATGTGTGCTGTGTCTTTATAAGACTCCAGACATTAAAGTTTTCATTTTTTTTGGAATGAAAACTATGTAATACCAAAATATAGTGATTATCTATCTCTCCTTCTTATCAACTGAAGATACACAGTCTGGGTTTCCACTCAAGACACTGATGGACCATTCCATGTTAAATGAACACACAAAAATGCAATTTTAATTTGACCCCTTGTGATGTGAATAAAATTTAGTGAACTTGTAAATCCCCTGGATTTACGTGTAAGTTAAAATACAAGATTTTGGTATTATATGTAGTATAAGTGTAACAGGCACATAAATGGCACACATTGGCATAGTGCTGCTTGTTGAAATTGCTCTCACCCTGTCCATACTTGAGTTAACAGCTCATTTTGAAAACATCTGAAAGCCAATGAAATACTGTCTCACAGCATGAGGTGTAATGAAGGCCAGTATCATTATCCCCAAAGTTGACCTTGTAACTGGCATTGCTAAAAGTATGGGTCTTTAATTTAAAAAAGAAGTCATTTAATATCCTAGCAATGCTTCAAATATAAAGCTGCAACCACCTTGGGATCAGCAGTCCCAGATTATGATGTGCAGTAGTGTAAGGCCATTTCAACATGCCAGGCTTGGCTGCATGCTGATAAATGTCTAGAAACATCTGAAACGGCACATATCGGCACATCAGAGCAGTAGAAGAAATCTGTCTACAAGTACTATGGGCTAACATTTCCTTTAAACAAACGCTTGCTATATTATTCAGTTGGGATGACACATTCAATATAGTAACTAGACTATGGGATGAATGATACAACAGGAATTATGGATAAATTCCAGGTAAGAAGTTTTTCTCTTCACCAAAGTGCCTGTAATGGATCTGAGGCCAGCCAGCCTCCCATTCAATTGGTAGCTAGTCTCATTACCTGGTGGAAAGCAGCTGTGGAGTGAAGCTGATCATTCACATCTATCTTGGGTCAAGGTTCAGAATAAATGGAGCTCTTTTTATTACAACCTACAAATGCACAATTAATATCACAATAGTATCTTTTCACATAATATATACTCCTACATGTTTCGATATTTCTTTGTCATCATCAGGGAGTTTTACATTTGTGCCTTGCCACATTATATAAATTCTTAAAATTGAAACTGTTTAAATCATGATTCCATAAAATTATTAAAATATCATTTAATCATTGTTTAGTGATACAATCAAATTTGTTTGATGTTATAATCTCTTGTGCAAGCAGTACATGCCAGACCAGCACACTAACAAGAACAAGGGATTGTATATGCAGTCAAAACACGCTGCTTGTAGTAGAGATTATAACGTCAAACAAATTTTATTGTATTACTAAACAATGATTAAATAATATTTTAATATATCTTAATAATTTTATGGAATTGTGATTTTAACAGCTTCAATTTTAGAGTTTATGTAACTTGGCAAGGCACATATCTAGAACTCCCTGATGATGACAAAGAAATATCAAAACATGTAGGAGTATGTATTATATAAAAAGTTACTGCTGTGATATTAATTGTGCACTTGTTGGTTGTAATAAAAACATTAAAATATGCACAGTACATGCATTAAAATAATAAATGGAGCTATACTTCCACCCCACCATTATGGCATGTCCAGGGACACATAAAGTAGAAGAATGAGAAAATCTTAACAATGGATGATGAGTACTTTTGCTTACTTGCCAAGCAAGGAGAAACTGTGTGATAAATACCACAAAAATTGACTTGCAGTCCATATTGCTCTAGTACAAAGTGGCAGCATCATTACTGAAGAAGTTCCGCAGGGTAGTTTGATGATGACTGTCTTGGGATGGGCATGGTTTGCAGTAACTCAGTGGCAGTCTGCTAAGGGGTGGCAAATCACTGGTTAAGGCTGAAAAGGCTGGGAGAGATGAAGTATCCACTAACTAATCCAGCAAAAATAGATGTTGTATAGAAAAACTTATTATTTCATATGCTATCGAAACATCAACAAATGATGAATTGGATATATTACAACAGCTGCAGGTAAAATTCCTTAAAACTTTACAATGACGTGAGAAGGTCACAATTTTCATGCTTCTGCTCAAAAGCTGGAGTAGAAGAAAAATGCAATACAAATTTACAGATTATATACACATAATGTGGAAAACTAAACATCTTGTGAAAGAATAGGCTACACCATATTCATCTAATCCTAAACCTGGAAGAAATTTACCTCCAGCTGTTGTGGATAGAAGGGGTTTCTTTCCTGGGTGAACAGTAGCTGGGGCATGACATTGCTTACCCACTTCCACCTATGGCCTAGGGTAACAATGAGTAGAGCTATACCTCTAGCCCCCAGTAAGGCTCAAGGCATGAGATGGGCCAATTTCACTTTCACTGGGGATATAATGAGAATTTTACTGCAATGATAGGGCCAAGTAAAAAAGACCATTAAGGAGAGCAGAATTAAAACTCATGATCAAAAGAGACTACTTCTTAGTAATGTAAAGGAAAAATGAAGTGCATGCTCATTATAGTCAACACATCCTGCAACTGAGGTATGATTTACAAAATTTGCTATGCTGCATTGTAAAAACTGCATACAGGTTGCAGCACATGGAGGACACAGTGTATGTACATGTTGGAATGTTAAGGTGTTGTTGGACATAATATCTGCTATGTAACCATAGATCCTGATAGTCATTTTTCCAGCTACAGCCATAACCTACCTATTTAAAGCTGCTGCTTTAATGTGAGCAAGGAATATACTGGCCCATTGGAACTGTGATATTATTAGTAGCTCTATTATGACATTCTTGAATAGTATCACAGCATGTTTTTAGTTAAATCTAATATCAAATGATGTAAATATGTAGTGTTGTGTGAAATCTATTCCTCTGTTTTGTTTAGGAAAGAATTTACTCCTCGGAGGTAGCATTTCTGCTGTACATACCCACGAAAAATTTAACACTCATTGTAAAATGTCTAAAACATAATACAGTGACAGTTTGTAGTTTCTAGAGACACTTGGTGCCTTTTTTCCCCTTCAAGACAGTATTAATAATTTCAATACAGAAACTGGAAAAATTTTCTAAATGTCATATTACACCATAAAGACTTCGGCACACTGACAGAGTGACAATTCTTTGCCACTTCTCATGGTTACAGTGCATGTTAATAGTCATGGTGGAACATTTAAAAAGACCTTCAATATGAATCAATTCGCAGGGACCTTGTTCTGACCACATGTTAACTCCAAGGCAACTTTCTGACTAAACACACTATAATTTAACTGAATGACTGCTATTCCTGTAGCAGAAGAACACTATAGACAGGCAGACAGCTGATATAAGCCATATTTTTAACAGATATCTCAGTCAGCAAAAATCAGAAACTATATATATTTATCAGCCAGAAATGGTGCTTTACTAGAAAAAGAAATCTGCCGCAGTCTACTAACACAGCATGACACCAGACTTGAAAATCTGCATGTGAATAAAAGGTACTAACGACTTTGCTAGATATATCTAAGACACCTCTTAGTGGTTAGTGTGTGTACTGTATGTGGGTGAGAACACAATAATAATACAAATATTTATATCAATCGTGACTAATAACAGATATTTTCATTCAAATAGGCGAAAGTAGGTTAGGAAACTGCATTGATTTGGCGTGGAATTACATTTTCTCTTAATGCAAGTAAAGTATCATACAATTCATATGATCTCGCAGTGCCACATTAGACACCACATCATTTATGAAATGCACAATACTGCCAAAACCTACTGGCAGAGATGAATATTGTCTCCGTTATAGTAAACCCATCACTTAAAAAACAAGAAAATGAAAGACGCGCTCAACAACACTATAAATATTGGCTGCTAAGCGCAATACTAACCCGATGATTGTGCTGCTGTAGCTGCAAAAACGTGTCTGTTCATACTGCTTGCTGTTTTGTCTTGCATAGGTTAGAATGTAACTTTTGTGCTCTGTAGGATTTGTAAATCCTCTTCTTCCTCTATTACTATACGTGAGACAAGTGTCCAACCTCACTACCGTAACTCTAAGCGACAGCCTACTACACAACCTAGGTAACATGCTGAACTAAAGTTTGATCAATAAGTTACCAACTATTTTTAACTGCCGCCATTCCGTTTCTCACCTTCCAGACCACGGATGAGGGCTCGTGTCCTGTGTCATCAATCGACGGCGTTCACAATCACGGATAATGTAATGTATGACAATCGATACTTGACACGCGGCGACCACTATCGAATGAGTCGTGCTATCGAATATGATGGTAGAATTCGATATCAGTAACTTCGGATCCGAGTTTCGGATATCGTATTAGTCGTTTGTCTGCTGAGGTTATTTCCTTTTGGGACAATGTCTTCTTTGTCCTGTAGGGGTTTATTGAATAACATGTTCCCTTCTCTAACTAGCCGATTCGGTTTTAATGAATAACTACATTTATTATGAAAACTACACGTGCTTTAAAATTTGACTTCTAGTGTGGTAGAAGGGCATAGAACCTGAAAAAACTTACATCATTTCATAGTTCTTCACAGAAAACAAACACAGTCTCGCAACAAATATATTTTAGTGACAAAACTGAATCTGACTCATCAGTCCTGCTAAAACAGTATTCCCAATCAGTAATTATTAGAGGACTAAAAATTATTGAAGCTGAGGAGTTAGTTTCTCCAAAAATACGCCCCTTCAAGAACTAGAAAGAGGACACATAAGAAAGACGCATGGAGGTATCAGATGCTTATTATGGGATTCTAAGTCGTTCCTTAGAGTTAGTACGGACTATATTTTAAAAGCTCATGCAACGAAAATATTAGCGCTTCGTAGGACGGGAAGGTTACTGTCACGAAGAAGCTGACACGGTTCCCTTATGCTTTTATTTCATACGTTCCATGTAAATAACTAATATGAAGTATTGCAATCCACAAAAATCAAACAATCCGTTATTGAGTCATAGGCAGGCCTACTATCCAAAGAAGTTTAAATTTCAGGCTCTATCTGCATATATTCTTTTAGAATGGGTCTCGCCTGTAACATATTAGGATGTGTGCTGTGATTTTCTTAACAATTTCAAGCTAAATGAAACAAATATCAAGCAATTATGGTAGAAAAACCATGCTAGAGGAGCTCACACTGTTGTCTTGTTAGTGTAATTCATTAGCGCTCTGTGATTACTTATAATTCATATTAGCTGTGCAATTTCGGTGTTAGAGGTAACATAGCTTCCAATGACACTAAGAAAAGGGGATTATTATGCGCCGTAAACTGGAAAAAGTGGAAGACAAATTGCCAGGACTGAATAAATTATAAAGAAGTTTCGCAACATCCTCGGATTATATTCGGAAGGAGTACTTGCAAAATAAATAAATAAAAAAAAACATTAAAAATGATCTAGCAGTGGTTGGTAAAACACTTCGAATATTTTTTAATATTCAGTTATGAGATATACTATGCGCCCAATAATCTTGGACTACGAAGATCGAATCAGAATGAATGACCAACATAATACATCTCCTTGCGACGAGTTAGTGTGTAACGTCACATACCGTGAACAGTGTAGAAGAGAGAAGTAACATCAGACCGAAGATATATTAAAACGTACAACGGTCAGTAATCTCAGTGTGTAAGATTCCGTCACACGATCAACAGCTCTGGGAAACAATGGGGAAGTCTGTTCGATACTTTATAATTTTTGTTGTTGTTCTTTGCTTAAGTGTGGCTTCGGAAGCTGGTTTTTTCGACAAAGTAAGTAGATCTCTTACTTTATGAAATAAAATTACTCAAAAATTAAAAGGAGAAGGAAGATAGGAGAAATACCCTAGGGAAGAATTATGATCCATATTCCACGTTTAATAATGTTTTTGTTTAACGTCCAAGGTTCATTTACGTAATCTGTAAATATTCTGTTCTACCTTAAAGAAGACTCCACCTTAATTATACGTTGTAGTGATGAAAGGAGAAATATTTGTTCTTAAACTTTTGCGGCGCGTACAGCAAATAGTAAAGAACGCGTTTTAAAAGAGAGGCAATAAAACCAAGGGACAGTAACAAGCTTTATTACCAACAAATTTTACTTATCGACATACACAGGCGACTACTCCAAGCACTTTCGATTATTTCTTATAGCTGTATCTACAGAGCACTGATATACAAAGGATACCTATTTCTTCAACATGGTTTGCTCCAATTCTTACCACTTTATAACATACAGCACACATTCAGTAAAAATGTCTCACATAGAGTGCACTGTTGGCCTGCAAATGTGTGACATATTTCGGGATATTAACCCGGCACTTTCTACAACTTGATATCGCCAAAATCTTCCAAACTCATTTATCGACGATCGTTTTTATACTCTGTTTAGTTCTAGTTCCACATTTTATTCACATTTGTTACCCCACTAGACAGTTCATTAATAAAACATTCTCTAAAAATCTAATTCCAAAATGTGTAATATACTTTGTTATATTTACAACACATAACTAAAAATGCACAATATATTTAATATATTTAGATACAATAAAGTATTAAATATATTGTGTATTTGTTGGTTATATGTTGTATATATATGCAAAACGCACGGCACACACAATTTAAAAACTTTCAAGAAAATTTGTTATAATAGAGAGGGAAAAGCTAGTACGTGTTGCTCACATTGTTCCAAAATAGAGAGTTTGCGCGTTAGGAAATTGTATCAGCTTCGTCCACCACAATTTTCCTTCTCAGATAACTTTCAACCAAATTCCATAACAATAATTGTTTGGTGTGACTTGAATTAATATTTCTCGAAAGGACAGACGAATAAATTTTCGACGTATTTAAATCTGACTTGTCAGGCTGACTCGCAAACACTTTTGGCCATTTTAGACCCCACGGGCCTAGAGAAAAACGCCCTTTTTGAGGCAGGACCAAATGACAACAGCCATACAAGGCATTATCACCACATACAGCTGCCAAATGGCGAAAATTTTATATCCGGTAGCTCAAAATTGAAGCTGCCTCAGTGACATTTGTAAATGGGAAAAACTGTTCCTCTGGCTCTTGATAACAAGCAGCTTTACTCAAAATGACAGGAATTGCGTTTGAAATTAATCTTTGGAGTTGCCTCTCAGTGACGTTTGCCCAATTAAGAACACAGAATGCCATTAGAACATTCAATTAGAAATTAACTGGGTTTCGAGCAGGGACTTGCTCTGCTACAGATGGCAAGCTAAAACCGTTCCTACATAAAAGTCATAGGGAGAAGTGAGAATTTGATAATTGTAGCAGCTGGAATAATCAGCATTTATTATCAGTACAAGGCAAACCGCAAGAATTTTTTACTTTTTATTCAGCAGAAAGGAAGCAGCTGTGGAAAAGGATGTTTGTCGTGGTTGAAGCATAAGCGTTCAGGGTGTTATCTAACTGATGTTTTTCGGATCAGCAGCAAGAGAGAAGCGGAAATGTGCAGGACATTCCAAATGTCGTTTTACGCACTGCAATGATCACCGTGTTCATATTAAATAAAAATCCAAGTAGATGCAACAGTATGCAGTCTGGTTTATTTTACTGCACAGTCACCCTCCATGTTTCGGGTGTCACCGCACCCATTATCAGGAGTACTAAAAACTGCAACCGCAGCCTCCGGTACAGCGTGGACATATCGGGACTCAGTCCCGACCTCGCCACGTTGGAGGGAAGTAGCTGTACTGATATTATGACCTGTACCGGAGGCTACGGTTACAGTTTTTAGCACTCCTGATGATGGGTGCGGTGAAATCCGAAACATGTAGAGTGACTGTGCAGTAAAATAAATCAGACTGCATACTGTTGCATCTATTTGGATTTTTATTTAATATGAATTATGATGCACGGAACCACGAGCTTAAAAAAAGGTCACCGCGTTCATTACACGTACATGGAGACCTGTTGCTATACACAAGTTCGCACCACGTATTAAACTACTCATATAAGAAGTTAGAAATATTGTTTCTCATTTCATTAAACAATCACCATAAGGGTACTTTTGAAAGAGAAGATATAAATCACAATAAGATGTGTGTTTCACGTCATTTACCGGTGTCTTTGAAGGTTGAGACAGTTTGGGAACGAGTTGTAAGAATAGGTTTCAATTGTACCTACAGTAGACTTTATATTACTCCGTCTAGTAGCTACTGGGTTCAGGAATGAGTGGATCTGTACATCTACTCCCCCTGTATGCTTTTATGATGGGCAACAGGAACAACATTACTTCTTACGATCTATTATTGCGCCTTTAGAGACGAAATTTATACTGGTCTTATAGTTCATAGTACAGATTTTCAAAATAAAATTTGATGTGAATCCGTCAGTATTTTCAGAGATGAGGCAAGCAGAAAGAAAGAAAGGCGCATATTTCTTAAATTTGTCTCAAGCATTTTGAGTACAAAATAACGCAGCCCTATAAAAATCTATTTATTCTGCTCCATAGCTCTATGAAGCTGCAAACTAATTGTTGAGATTTACATAAACTTTTCACTTGAAGATACATTTTTATTACTTTCTTTGAGATAGGACTAGGTGATCATAAAAGAATATCCCACTGCGTTCATGTTATTTACTGAAAATCACAGATGTCCTACTATTTAGCATTGATTTTTGTACCGTCTCAAAAACGCTCTGTCACCAAAGCACACCATTTTCAGCGGTGCAACTTAATACACTCAGTCGCTGAGAAAAAGGCAGAGATTCTCTCGCTATGGGTCAGGCTTTAAAAAAATGGAGTCAGCTGGTGTGTAATATATCATTGTGAGTCGTTCTCAGAAAAAGAATCAGCCCAATAATCACATGTGTGCAGACAGAATACAACACACCAAACTCAGCATCATATCATGGAACTTCGTGGACTATCATGGGAAACAGTTTACTCTTCATTTCACATGCTTACCGCGATAATCAAGCCGGTGCGTAAGGCTGACAACCTTACCACCATCCTGTGGCGTTGTCATGTAATCTGGAAACCTTAACTTCCTGGAACCCTCTGGGGCACTCCGGGCCTGTGATGGGACTGCTTTACCTATACATTTACTGCGATAACCAAACGTCGCCGTTAAATAGAACGAGTGTTTTAGCTGCTTTTCCAACATGAAGGTACCTGTTCACAAAAATCCGGTTTGTTTCACGACTTATGTCGTAAAGTTTGTGACCCATACGCAATTTCAGCAGGTCTGTTGCATCTCGTGCTGATGATACTGACGTGTTCCTTGGCTGTGCAATATACCCCACAGATTTTCTTGGGGACATCTAAAATATAACATAAATATTGCCTACTTTCTCCTCAGCACCTGTCTTCTGTGTGTACCTTTACTGTCTGGAATGGAACCTGTTGTTTGATACCTTTTGACATAAATCGTTACCTTGTGTTGAAGACAGCCATCAGGAATTAACTACATTTTCGTGTATGACGACTATTCTGGCAGGAAGTATATTTAGCGTACTTGTCATAGAGAAACACGCGTTGCTCCACTGGATTGCAAATAGCGTCTGCAGGTGACATATATATGTGACAGCCTGTGCGATATGCAAAGTGGGAAAGAGCCGTTGAGCGAATTAAATTTTAGAAGATAAGCGAGACGAGGAATTTTCAGTTATCAGATAAATAAATGTCCCCATTTTACGCCTATGTATTTAAATATTATATGTCTGCAGAACAAATGAGAAGAAAAATCATTTTATGTTATATAAGTTTATAATTTATTCTGCTGTGTTAATTCCACCACTAAAGTAATCACATACCTGGGCCAAAGACTTTGTCCTTTTCTGGAACCATATAGTCAAATTCGCTCGTGTACTGTTCCAGGTCATCAATTTTGCTGTTCCAAAGAAGCAAATAGAAGTCAAGGACTGGCAGTTGGAGAACTGTGGCACTGATCACAATGGACTTCAGCTGCAGAACATACACGTATATAACAACCAGAAGGATGAAATATTGGTAACTGGGAATGTGAATGTGAAGACCTTCCTTTCAGGACCCGTCACGGTAAGAATAGGTGAATTAGCGTCACAGGTACGACACGCATATCACATATGATGAGACCTTTTGTGTTGGATTCTACAAGAACATGTAAATCCCAAAAAATAATTGTTAATGTCGACAGTAAACGGAATTAACCGATTAGCTTCAGGATCCACTGATTGAAAGCAGATAAATTGTCCTTCTTGACACAGTGAAGTCATATTATTGAAGTGATGAGTATCAGTATTGTATATTAAAATGGAAGTGTACTAAACACAATCGTGCTGAACCCCGATGGGCGTGCGATCTAAGGTGTTTGTATTCGGCCGATCGATTGCTGGGATCGCGGGTTTGAATCCCGAAGATGGCATGAATGTTCGTCTCTCGTGTTTGTTGTGTGTTTTGTATGTGTAGCGTCCTCTGCGACGAGCTGATTTATCGGACGCGTGTGTATCTAATTTTTTGTGATTTATAAACTTCAACCATGCGGCGGCCTAATCCCATTTTGGGCCAAAGAAAAAGAGAAAAACCTTGCAGTTATTGCAGTTCGCAATGGGCTGGACATGAATCCTTACCTGTTGGAAAGCGGTTAGGTCAAAAATCGGAAAGGACTTGAGAAAGCAGTATTAAAACGGACCGTAATGAAGTAGGTTTTCAACTGATTCAGTTGATTCTGATATATCACTACACACACACAGGCTCTGGTTTGGTAACTGAAGTGTTGAAACTTCGAAATTCAGATTTATTTAGAAGCTGATAAGAACTAAGACTGTATGGAGCCCGCCTACACTTCCAAGTTCACGACAAACTGTCACTGAATCACATCACGGGTGAAGTGAATTCAGTCTTCATTTTCCTAAACCCTTTAACTAATATGAATTAAAACTTTTTCTTCTACCTTCTTCTAGTTCTCTCCAGTGGCTTCTTTTCTTCAAGTTTTCGAACTAAAGTTTTTAAAGCTTTCTAATAGAGTTCATACAGTCTGAATGCCCAGTCAATCCAGCGTACGTTTATTTTTTTAGTAATATAATATTACAGTGGGCCGGGTAGCTCAGTCGGTATAGCAATTGACTACTGGCTGGACGGTCCGAGATGGAATCCCGGTGGGGGCGAGATATTTCGCCCGTCCAGACCGGCCCTAGGGCCCACCCAGCCTCCTGTAAAATTCGTACCGGGTCTTTCCCAGGGGTAAAGTGCGGTCGGGGCTTGCTGCTGACCACTCACCTCACCCCCTTCTAGTGCCGCGGTCATGGAAGTGTAGAGCTATACCTCTACCCACCCTCTGGGCCACACCGGGCCTGTAACGGGAACACTCTACCTTTAATCATAATATTACGATGTTAGATGCTAGTCATAGGGGTGCTACGTATTTAGATTTTCTTCGAGTTACTTCCACTCATAGTTTCACAGTTCTTATCAGAAATATACCTCTAAATGTATCTTTTTACTTTAGAAGAAGAAAATCATTTTCCCACTCTGTACAGCGCAGATAAAGTCTAGTTTTATACATATTACTTTTTAGATTTATAGACAGTGGAGGGATGACAAAAATATTCTTACGTTAATTCTGCCATCTTTCCACGCATTTAATCTGCTCTTACCTTCTTTGTAAAAGTGATTTTAATGTGTTACTCTGTCCTACAAGGATCTAAAATTTTACGAAATTTGAAGGAACATGTCAGTTACCTTTACAGCACAATTTTTTCTGCAATCTGACGTGTTTCAATTTCCTGCAAAAGCAGGACAATTTATCTGCTTCAAATCGCCCAGACAGACTCTGGGCCGACACAGCCTTCTGTTCAATGGTTACTTGCGGGAGAGGTTCTTCGTCTGGTGTAAGGCGGCTAGGGTGTAAAGCTGACTATTCACTTCCGACTAGTGCCGAGGTTAAGAATGGGAGGAGCTATATCGCCACTCTCCCTTATACCTCCATTCCGTGCACAGGAATAACTTCAAGTTTATTCTATTTTCCTTCATGGTCAATGAGACCCACAATTTACTTAGTAAAACTATTACCTTCATTTTCTCTAGATCAGCTACCTTTCTAGCACGTATCAAAAGACAGGCTTTTGCTTTACCATATATGTGTACATACATACATACTTACACTCATTCTGTTGTCTGTCTTACGACAGATCTGCAGCCTCTTCCACAGCGAGTTCTCCACAGAGTGCGATCTAGAGCTTCCTCCCTCAATTTCCGGCATCCTCTCTTAAGGTCATCCAGCAGATGCGTACATCTTCTTCCTCATCTTCCTATTATTTCTAGTCTTCCCTCTAAATTTCCTTCGTGACGTTTTTTAGAAGGCAGTTCCTACGCAAGATTTGACCAATCCAGTTAGCCTTCCTTCTTATACACACACACACACACACACACACACACACACACACACACACTTCACTCAAATTATAAGGCAAGCACAAACAAAAAATTGTGTTTTTGAAACAGGCAAAGGTGTCAATGAAGCGCAGAGTGCTAGGGGTGTGGATAACCGTACCTTGCGTTAAGGACTTTGGATCCTGCACCTACGAAGACTTATGCAACTATGGTTATGCTGAAGATAAGACATGTCCTGCATCCTATGTTCAAAATCACGTTCCTTGTCGCTGCCCTGTTGCAAAGGTATGGAATTCTGCCTAACTTAATTTGTAATTGTTCAGACTAAGTTTTAGTTATTTGTCTGCATCATTGTTTATGTTGATTCCAGGGGCTGTACAACATCCCTAGCGACCTGAAAATATCTGCAGCTGGGACGCACTGGGGGAGCATCGTTAAAGGCAAATACCGGGCGACAGTTAATTTCTTTAACAAGAGGTCACAACTGGCCTGTTATGAAGCCTCCTTCACTCTAAAAACAGTCAAAAAATGAACACAATTAACAACCTTTAATTCTGAGTGCACCCAGAAATTTAAGTGAATACAGGAAATATATTCGTCCATAATTTGCAACATATGTTTAATTACAAACATAACACTACCCCTCTTTGATGTTTGTGTGACCGTGTATCACTGATACAATAATATAAACAGCTAACTAGACGCAACAATAACAATTTTATTGATAATTTCAATCAGCTCAACATGTTTCGGGCGATAATTTCGCCCGTAACATGTTGAGCTGATTGAAATTATCAATAAAATTGTTATTGTTGCATCTGTTTGGCTGTTTATATTAAACTATCTCCTCTATTCACCCGGCCCTATCGCCTTGACAAAACAACATCTCCTCTGTGTCTGATGCAAAAAAGAAAAAAGAAAAAAAATCGCAACTTTACTGTTCCTGTTCAATTTATCAACTAACGAATGCACATAAAATTTCACACAAAACACTTTTAAAACACTTCAAAACACTCCGACATGTTTCTATCTTGTCAGATCATAATTAGGGAGCTTTGTCCCTTGATAAAGTTATATTACAGTATTACAATTCAATTCGTATTTGCAAACGAGGTGTTGAGGCAGCATATCATGTTGTGTGGGAATGTGTTGTGGAGCAGTGGCTAGGTTTGCATCGTACGACTTTAGCAAGGAACGACGAAACTCCCTGATGATGATCTGAAAAGATCGAAACATGTCGGAGTAGTTTTATGTTTTTTAAAGTGTTTTAAGTGAAAGTTATATAGGTGCATTTTTGGTTAATATTTGAAGTGATTTTACGAAATGCACGGTCCAACGATGCGATTCATTGTTTATCCAGCAAGCGCATCGGGTTGTCCACGAAATAATAAAAAGTCTTGAGGACCGAATGCTGTGCACAGCTGTCTTCCTCGACGTTGCACAGGCGTTTGATAAAGTGT
>Ga0123357_10006103_pt1 | contig 14597 bp, 10 predicted proteins | sample TergutEmb28metaG_FD_89873 | JGI IMG/M metagenome (GOLD analysis project Ga0123357, IMG submission 89873) | Embiratermes neotenicus P4 segment gut microbial communities from Petit-Saut dam, French Guiana - Emb289 P4 | ecosystem: Host-associated > Arthropoda: Insects > Digestive system > Gut ...
CGAAAAATTCCCTATCTGTAGAACTTAAAACTTATGGAAAGGATAATTTAGAAACCTGCCAAACCTCCACTGTTCTTTTTTTCGCTTCAGCATGCCAGAATACGGAGACTGTCCGTCCGGCTTAACTTTCCCACATACAACATTACACGGCTTTGGGCAACAGTGGCTTCAAGACCATGTCTATTACCTGAAACAGGGATATCCAACTGTAACAGCCGCACTATACACACCCGCATATTAAAATATTCATAAATTGTATGGACCCTCCAGACAAGCCTGAAATATTGTGAAAGTGCGTCATTCTCCTTGACTGTATCAGTCCTTATACACGTACATCACATTACACAAGGTCGAGGAATTTCAAACATGTGAAGGTACGAATCACACTAAGCATCGAGGATTCAGGCGTGTAGATAAAACTCGATATTATCCATAACTCAGAATTAGGTAGTTTCGTGATAGTGACGAAACTACACGAACCTTTCTCGTACTCTCCACGCATTCTGCGCATAAATGGCGGAAAATGAAGATCGTGCCTGTACGTCCGAACCTAATCAGTATTTGGGTTCTGTACTGAACACAGTCGCGTGTGAAGCTTAACTCTTAACTTCACTCCTAAAGAGGCTGACAGGACCATACATATTATATCTCTCACTAGAAGTTCTAACTTTTGTTGTGATCATTGCTCGGCTGGTTTCACACAAAACAAAATACAATATCCATCCTTCACCGTAATTAGTAAGGTTTAAGCGATTTTAGCAGCAGAGCAGAGAAGACGTAAAGAAGGAAAAATTGCTAATCATATTATGGCGTTTTGGGTTATCACGCTGTCTAGGATAATCAGTTTATTTCGACTTCTCGGAGTAACGTGCAGCCTCCATCCTCAAGTGACTAAATTGGGTTCAGGAGGATGCTGGAGTGACTTGGAGGAGGAAATGTGTCAGTTACATACGAAGCACTGTCCTCCTAAACGTCGGAATGAACTTATTATCTCACAAGGTATAACACAGAACACCATCATCAGAGTAGCACCTACGGTGGAAGCCTAAAGACGTAGAAGTAATGCTAGTCTAATATTTCAACCGAATTGCCATATCAAACACGAAGTTTTCATTGAGATGACGAAACGTACGGTAGGCCTAATCTTCTGGTTATTACACCTAGATGGCCGTAATATTTGCCTCCGAAACGTTAGTGCCCACTTACTAGCACACACGGTGTCATAACCCAGGAGAATATGGTATATAAAACCAATATTCCCAAAAACGTAGTCATATAGCTTACTTATATCCTGAATTTGAAATGTATTAACAAATGATAAGGACAAATAATATTCGTATATTCCACTTCCCAATTAACTCTGTCAACAGATTTGTATGTTGCTCTCCGCAAGCAAGTTTAGTGCACACTTCTGACTGAGCTAATTAGATAAAATGAAATAGAAACTTGATTTGTATATGTAATAAATGGACTGGCAGGTTCATAAATTCTGTAGCCCATTTGGAAAACACGTGAACTCAACTGGATCTCTCCTTCTTCAGTATCAGATCGTGCATATGATAAATATAAAGATACATTCTTAGCCTCCATAGAAGGTGTGGGAGGGGGTTAATTCCAACAAATTTAGTTCAGGACGGCCGTATAAAAATCACGCAGTAGTAACGTAAAACTTGAGAATCATTTCAGTAGCTGACTCTACCGAGAATTTTAAATCCATGTCACACACACACATGATATTGATTGCTGGTAATATGATTATTGATCCAGTTTATATGGCGCAGAAAACACTGCGTCACTAAAAACGTATTACAAAGACCAACCGGTCAGTGGTACTGAGCAAAACACCGCAATTTACTCCGAGTAATACGAAACCCGTAGGTACAAGGGGTGGCAAAATGTATACATTGATACGAAAACAAGAATACGTAGAGCTGCCAACGTAATGTAAGGGTTTCAGTATTGGGTGCGGGATAGTTTTGTCTGAATATGGTATGGCTGGAGCATGAAGTTACCAACTCATCGCCACCTAGCCACGCAAGAGTGGAAAGTTACCTCCATGACCTCCAAACGCCTTACTCAATTGACGCCTTGTCCTCTGCGTCCTTTCAATTTAGCGAGAAACTTCACTTCAGAAAAAGGAAATAAGTTGACTGTCCAATATTAATTAATTATCATCCACACAGTGGTAACTACGCACGTAGACGGACATTAAAGACACTTCGAATTGCAAAAAGAAAAAGAAAAAAAAAAACACCATGCACAGCGCGACAGCTCAAAAGAACCTTTCAGCAGTGTTTCCAACATATGAAGACTACATCATCATCACTTTACAATTCCTAACAATCTGCCAGATTTTGAAGATATTAGTTCCCCCCCCCCTTCGAAGTGGGTGCTACAAGCCAGTTCTGGTACTTGGCAATTCTAAAACTACTTCTTCCGTTGTATTCTTTGTCTTCTAACCTCTCCGTCCCTTGCGATTGCCTGTGTAAATATGCTGATTTTGGCAGTCGACTACCCTGTATCCTATTTACGCGTAAATGTTCTTCCCAGTTCAATTTATATTTCTGTGCTTCTACACATCCTTTGTTAGTAGTAGATAAATATTTTTCATTCAATAGGCCTATTCTGTCTAGTAAAGTCATTCATACCAATGAACTAAGAGACATCACAGGCATTTAAAAATAAGTGATTGCTGTTATAAGGGTTTGAAGACAGCGACACTAAACTCTGTTCCATAATCATGCAACTCATAAATGCTGCATGTGCCACTCTTCCTTACAGCTGTGCTGCAATGAAGCAAAAAGCCACCAAGACGGTGAAAACAAGGAAGGTGCGTCGAATGGAATTCCTGTCGTGCAGAGTAGCAATCCGGCGTTATAAATTAGACAGTGTACAAGATCATTGTGTCTCACTTCAATGTCAATATGTGATGGAAAATAACAACGCATACCTATGCGTAAGATACAACAGACGTCACTGTGCAATCGTCGAGACGCTAACTGTCCCTCAGATCTACAACAAAATGTTCACCATGTATAAAACTTCAGAAGCTCGTCACAGCGTTCGCGAGGACGCATCACTAAGTTTCTCATCGCATAGCTTCCTCCCAACTCCTGTTACTTCGTCCCCCTAAAGTCCAAATATGCTCAACACCCTGTTCTCAAATACCCCCTGATCTACGTTCTTACTTCAAGGGAGGAGCACGTCATTTCTTTCTTAGTCGTTTCATACCAGAACTGACAGAAACTCACACTCTTTGCAGTGAACTAAAACCAATAACTGTAATTCAATTTTATAATTAGACTCGCTAACATTTGATCATGAACTACACTCTTACCTCCATTTTCGAAGAGGTTAGGTTTCAAGACTCCTTCGCGGAAAGCCAAAATCCACGAATAACTTACCGTTCCCCCCAGTAAACGGTTTAGTATTTTTTGTGCTTCCTTTTTATTTGCAGAAACAGTGCTATGGGGGCTGGTTATTTTTTTCTTTTAACTCCTTGAACATCACTGGGTAAGACTCGAAGACCTGTCGTGAGTTGTCGAACAATTTTGATGCTCCTATCCATTGAAGGGTCCTAGTGATGCATCTCTCTCTTGCGGCAACCCAGCGGAATTAGCGAAACCGCGAATAGGAACTCGCAAAAAGCCAGCGATTAATATATAGACCGTACTAAAAATTTCGGCGCTTTTCACTGAAGTTCATAACCGCTTAATAGCCCCTCTGCTGTCCTTTTTTACGTGAAGGACTCTGTATAACGCTTTTTCAATAAAATCAGTTAACACTTTATAATACCAACTATATGTATACTTTTCGTTCACCCTTTAAAGACTTAAGTGAAAGTACTTTTCTACCCGACAGTCCCCGATTTCCGATAGAGCACTGTTCTCTGAAAGAACCTAAGCCCGTTTCTTCCTTCTGTTGAGATTAGCTTGGAAGATAAAGATAAATATGGCACATTGGTGGAAAGACTCTAAAACAGAGGAAAACAGAAGTACATGGATAGAATCCTGTACCATTGGCACTCACACTTCTTAGAATACACCAACATGTGCGTTGTTAATAGCAATTGGTGACTGTAGCAAGAAACTAAACTCCATAAACTTGTTAATTAATTTCTCCTGTAATAATATTTACTGTATCTTTACTTATGTAATGCCATAGGTCATGCAACACGAGTTCCCAGGGCTATGACAGCTGCGCGGACATGTGCTGTGGACGAGGCTACAGTACCATCAGTGTTGAGAGAGTGGAACGGTGTCAGTGCAAGTACCATTGGTGCTGTTATGTCCAGTGCAAGATTTGCCGCTACTGGGTTGACACTCATGAGTGTAACTAGCCAGACTGATGCCCACAAAATGAACTCTGTTAAAAAAGACATTATGTGGAGTGTAGAACTGTTAGTTCATGCTTCATGCATGAGGTAGAAAAATAAAGCAAAAACAATTTTAACATCTTAGGACAGTTGCATTGGATCCACAATAGCCAATGAAGTTTGCAGGCATGCCCTACAAATCCTCTCTTGAAGGAAATGTGCATATTATTTTCAAAAACTGCAAAGGTTATGTTCCACCAACCTATCACAAACCAAACAGATAATTTCTGTGACTGTGCTGGAAAGCTTTCAATAACTAATAATAGAAAGTCTGGTGCAATACACGCCTACATTTCTACACAGAAATACTGCAGTGACTGATAACAGAATCCGAGAAAGTTCCTGAGAGAGTATTTCCATATTGCATTAATATGAAGATTTTGTATTCTACTTTTATTTTCTGACCAAAACGCCTGATATGTTGTTTGCCATAAAAACATTTTCATTTTAATTTAAAAGATTTAAGCTGGAAAAGGAAACATGTCTAAGAACTGTCCTTAACTGTTTCCCCCAAAAATACAAAAATTATTATTATTATTCTTTGAATATAGATTTAAGTTGGAAAAGGAAACATCTCTAAGAACTGTTTTTAACTGATTCCCAGAAAAATGTGATACCATGGATTATAGGCATCTACCATTATTATACTAGCTAAAAAGTCTTTCCAACCCATGCTTATTTTGGGGATAATAGTTCTTTCATTTCTTCTACAAAATTTGTATTGTATTTATCCAAATATAAGAAAACCCTCCACATAATACCACTCCCTTTCACAATATTCAATTACCATGAAAATATTCATTTACACAGCTTCAGAACCTTGTGTGTAAGTATAAAGTGTCCCCCAGTTCTTTCAGATGATTTAGGAAAATATTCTTGTCTTATATTCAGTTACATATGCTATTAGTATATTACTTCCCTTTTCAGTTGATTAATTCAACTGAAGAAGTGATTTATTCCATCACCAACAGCTCCACTTAATACAGTAATATGTTTCACTTGACTCTCACATGGTGAATATTAACCCGGATAACCCCACAAGTCTGGGTGACATACCAGAAAATCCACAGCACGGGTCATCACAAGACAAACATATTTGTAACACAGCTGTCAGAAATTTAAAATATTTGGACAGCAGTGTTATTACAGCTGGATTAATGTTTACTGTAAACATTAAACCACCTGCAATGCTGGAATCAAAACTGTTGATGCTGTGCAATCTCATATTTGATGCATGAGAACACAGCCTGCATGGCATTTGAGAGTTAAATCTGAACTGTTCCTCTGTGCATGTTTGTAAGTTACTACATTCTGACAAGAGACTATTTTTAAGTAGCCACTAGCACAAGAAAATCAGTTACTAAATATGCCAGTTATACACATATCAACATACTTTCATATGGACTGGGGATCTTCAGTAGAAACAAGATAACACTGTGGACATAAACGACAAATTAAAATATTCTTATGGAATATATCCTGATATTCCTACATGAATTAGAAACAATACAACATTGTGGATATAAACAATAAATTAAAATATTCATATGGAATATATCCTGAAATAAGTATATGAATCTGACACATAAAATTTATTACAATAAGAAAACCACAGTACATCAAGCTACACAAATTAAAATTCCTCTGCTTCATCAGACCCACAAATGGAAAAACATACTGTGCATCTTTGTAAAGGAACAAATAACCAACTTCATACAGCAGAATCCTTCTGAGCAACCAACTGCTGCAAATCTAGTGAAGAAATTTTCCACCTCTCATGCAATCCAAAAGTTCATGATGTGTTTTCAAAAGCCTGCAACTGAACCCTGCTCTCCACCAGATTAATAAGAGTCCACACCATACCCTATTTCTTAAAGATCCATTCTAATGTTATCCGCCCATATATGCCTAGGTCTAGATCTAAGAAGTAGTAACTTCCCTTCAGATTTGCATGCATTATTAATCTACTTATACATGCCACATGTTTTGTCCAGCTCATCCATGATTTGACAAGACAAATTATACAGATCCTCATTACATGCTTTTACCAGTCTTCTGCCACTTCCTCAGGTCCAAAAAAAACTTCTAAACAACTTGTTCTATCAAACCTTCAGCCTACGATTTCCCCTTATTGTGTGACCAAAAGCTGCACACTCATATACAACACGCAAAATTATATTACTATTTTAGTTTAGCCTTTATTTACTTTTCTAAAGGAAATAGCAAGGAAAAATATCAGCCCTTAGCATAAGGAAACACATCCAAAATTTAACCTGTTTCTAATTCTTTGTGTGACCATGTTATGGCAGTAACTCTACCCAGGGTCCCAGCAGTTAGTCTTTCTATTAATAGGACGACAATATGAGAGTTCTAAAAACACCGTGGTTCTAAAAACTGGGACAATGACATAGTTAAAAACAAAAATAATACTCAAGCACATGTCACACTATCTTCAAACAAGTAATCTTAAAATTGATCCTGTCTGGGGACTGGAAGTAAGCTTTTCACTATAGGGCTGTGAGGGCCAAATGCACACTGCCTGTTTCATACCTGGAAAAAGCAACCATTATGCAACTAGCTAGGAGACTGGGAAGTTCCACAGCATTCCCTAATGAATGTGAGTAGCTGCTGGTGTGTAGGCAGCACTTCCACTGTCACACCACCATTATTATGGACTTCTAAATCTTGTTACAGGCAGGAATTTAAACACAAACGTTTATTCTGCAATAATTATAGTCAGTTACCATGATTTTTAGGTTCATCAACAGGTGAAGTCAGGTGTGACATATTTACAACTGTAAAAACATACAGAGATCTGGACACCCAAATGTAAACATTTGGCAAGCAATCACAGCCTATGCACAGTATTAACACATTACATTGTTACTATCCTGCTGCTATGTGCATATCTAGTGCATAAGCCTGAAAAGAAGCAAGCAATTATGGTATAATTCTATGAAAACAGTACAGTCATCTCTCAATCATCTTTACTAACTGAAGTTCACAAGATGTACAAGTAACTGAGAAACAAATATAATCCTAGTTTTTGCTTTGTATTCTTTGCTGCAAATTACTCAATATTATTTACTTTTCATTAAAAACAAACTTTAATATTCACAGTTGCTTTTATGGAATTCAAACGCATGAAAATGATCACAAACACAAAAGCTGTTGACAGCATGCACACCATATGCATGCAATGCAACTATCTGTGACATCTGGTGGACATGGTCTGTACTTATGAGTCACCAACCAAATAAACAAAGCTGCCATACCATAACTTGAAGTCCTACTGGTCCTCAGTAGAACATAAGTACAAATATGAACTAAATAATAATAATACTGGTATGTGACTTGTAAGTTACATTGGGCTGTACATCGTTAATCACAATGTATTTATTATGCTTACATAAATAATTTAGATTTTGACAAATAACCCATAACATTTCCCCTCTCATGAGTTCAAATTTTCCCTGCAGCTGTACCCAAACCCCAGTGAACCATACACTGCAGTATCACAGTCTGACCAACATCATCACTGTTTCCTGCTCCCCATTCCTTTTTTCATTACTTTGCCCTTCCAAGTGCTGATGAAATTTGGTAATCATGGTCACAAGCATCATTTTTCAGCTATTCTTCAAGGTCTTCTTCACTAACATTCCCAAACCCTTTCAAACCATTGTGGGTACCCTCTCAAGCCATTTCCACAACAACTATGAACCTTTTAAAGATCTGCATTCACAAACACGAATGCATGTAGGAAAAAAACCCTAGAAATTCATTTTATATACATGTAAGCATCAAGGAAATCATTTTGCAGACATGCAGCACAATCTGTGTTTATTTTCCACAAAATGTTGTTCATTTTATAATTTTATCTCCTCGTCCTCCTCCTCCATCATCTTCATCATCAAGTTAACATGGAGTTAGGCCAATTGTTCACCTGTTATGGTCACACACTTCTAGAACAACTCTCCTTAATGGTCTACCCTGGTTTCTTCTGCCTTTTGGTCTGCGGTCTTTATTTTCCTTGTTAATCTATAACAAGGCATTCCGTATACATGTTGCAACCAATTTCTTATGTATTCCTGCATTTTGTCCAACATTGGGGTTATATTTAGTTCTTTTGCAATCTCTGTGTTTGTTTTATAATCTGTCCAAGTGTATTCTGCTGTTTTTCTCATATATTTCATCTCTGCTGCCATTATTCTTATTGTGAGCTTTTTTAATGGTCCAATTTCACTACCATATTACACAGCTGGAAGGGTTAGTGTAATGTCCAATTTTATTCACATGTTCTTTGTAGTTTTCTGTGATCTAAACACACTGTTAATAATGCCTGTTATTTTCAAATAGTTATTCAATTTGTTACCAGTGTCCACTTATTTTTCATAAGATATCAAATTTCCTACATAAGGAATTTACTTGTTCTATAATTTTTTTACCTATTATACTACCAAAAAAATAGATCTTTTTCTGTTCAAATAATGTTATTTTACAAACCATGTGCTACAATTTAAATACCCACTCCAGTAGGACAAAGGTTAAACCATCTCTCCATTCAATGTCCCACTCCCCACACTGACTGCTTGAGATGAGACAAAGACAAAAGCCCAGAAAGGCTGTTTGCTCCTAGCGTGCAATATCTAATATCCTACTTGGCAAGCACTAACATTCAGAGAAACATGCTGCCTGCACTGTCACATTTTTCACCCACATTACACTTTGAGCAATAGGCAGAACATTCCTCCAAATTTTGGTACCTAATCATCAACCCCTACAGCACTGCACACCAAAATGGGGCAACCATAATTGTCACGACAGAGTAAGACCCTGATATCTCACATGATGAAGTCCAGTTCATATGCCTGTGGTTGTAAAGCTGCATGACTATATAGAATAAAAAGATAAAAATTGATGCATGAACACCCACAGATCACATAAACCAGGTAATCTGTGGATCAGCCATCAGGAGACAGCTATTTATAAATTGATCATGCCTATTTTATTAAATATAAACTAAATAATATAAACCAGCGAAGTAACTGGGGACCAAAGGAAATACTGGAAAACATTTACAAAATGGTCAGGAACATACATAAAAAGGAATGTACCTTTCTTAATAAAAACAATCATCACTTTAATTGCATGTTAATGAAAGGAACAACAGATGGTAATGATAATGGTCTCTTTACTTTTTAAATAAAACCTGGTGACAGACAATTTAGCAGCTCATAGCAATCACACTTCACTCACATCTTTAATATTATTATTATTTGCAAATAAGTAAACTAATCACAGCCATGGAGTATCATAATTCTATGTGTTGTTCGTGATCATCTGGAAAGAAAAAGTAACAGAAATTACTACTACAAAACCACCCACAAGGAAATTGAGTGTCCTCAGTTGAAACTTTTACTGGTGACAGAACATTCTGTACAAGTTGAAGCTGGCTGGTTGGATGTCATTTTAAGAACAAAACTTATAGCTCATTAGCATTCAGGCAGAACATGCAACTGGATTTATCTCTTCCAAGCTCAAATTCAGTAATTATAAGAAGGGCATTTATTGGAAGAAGGAATGCACCTGATACTAAATTCACTAATGCCTGTCTTCATTTCATTATGAACATAAGTAATGTGAAAAAGCACAGGCATCTTACAGCAGTCCTGAATAAATGACAACATAAAATTTTAATAACCAATATATACTAATATATGGGATGGAAATGGACACAAGTAGACATCAGTAGGCTAAGAGCAGCTGAGATGATTTTCTCAAGCCATGTGGAAAGAAAAACAAAAACACACCCAGAGAGAGAGAGAGAGAGAGAGAGAGAGAGAGAGAGAGAGAGAGAGAGAGAGAGAGACAAAAATAAAGAAAAATGCCTATGCTGATAAATTAACAAATAACAAAATAAGATGCTATATAGACATTTTAAAAAATACATAAAGATAGGATTGCAAAGAAGACTGTTACATGAAACTAAAAGGACAATGCCCAGCAGGATGACTGCGATCAAGATGAGAATACAGGATTACGAAAGCTGTCACACACAAAGATTACACAAGAAAAATGAGGAGCTTTGAAAGGCAGACACAGAGAGATATTTCACCATGGCAAATGCACAAGAATATTAATGTTTTCTCAACATCCTTTCTTCTCATTTTATAAGGCACCTTCACGTTTAAATCATACTGATTTCATACTAATACGGTACTTAAGAAGCACACAAACACAGACCAGCACATACTACAAACATCCTAGAGAATTCGAACGTGAAAAAAATTCTCCCTATTCATAAAAACCTGGAACCTACAGAATGAGGCCATAAAGACCAAGAAATGTCAGAAGATTTCACTCACCTGCTCTCCACACAGTGCTTTCTCCTGATTTCAAGTCTCCCTCCTCCTCATCAGTTTGGTTCCTATTTACTTTATTTTGTACTTTCTTTATTTCTAAGTCATAATCCTTCCATTCGGAAACTATTCTCATTGCAGCTGTTAATTTGGCTTCCTTTGTAAGTGGGTTGTTACACTGACAACAGAAAATGCAAAACAACCAAAATAAATATTCTCTTAACCTGGCATCAATACGGACTGATTACTCCGTGTCACTGTATATAATGCCTGTATTATTCAATTAACGACAGCCTTGTTTTTATCCACCATAGTCACACGCACAAGAAGAAACACAGAACTGACAAAAAAAATGACAAACCTGATGGGAAACCTGTGCTGAGCCAGAGAACATTCAGTAAGTTTTTCATCCCAACCTGCTAGAATAAAAACAAGTAAACACCATGCAAGTTTTTAAATTTTCAGTCATGCAGTTGAGGTCTCTGTTCTTCTTGGCTGTGGTGCCACATCACTGAATGACTGGTGCCCAATGTTTTCCGACACCGTGGAAGTCCCACTTCATGAGCCAAAATGTCCAATTTAGAATTGAATTTTTATACAAGTCACAAAGTGTAGGCATTGTGTACCATTTCTGCCATGGTCACTGCATTATTTGAGCAAACATTTCCAATGATTCTCACATTATGATAGAATAAAAACTGATTTTCCTAGCTCAAAACCGTGGGATGGGAAAGTGTATTTGAAATAAAATGTTGTTTTCATTTTTCTCCAAACTTCTAATCAAAATGCATGCATCCAATAAATACTTCCGGAGTTGCATGCAGGTGACACTCATGGTAATGTAAAAATACTGTAGATTCAGGTATTCACATACAATGCCTGACATTTCTGTTCAACTGTCATGGAAGCCTGAATGTGTGGCCAAATTTGAATAAAATTCCCTTACCAAATACAATGAAAACTTGGTCAATAATTATAGATTTTACATGAGGATGGACACATTCACTCAAACACACATGCAGAAACTGCTTTGCAAATGCATCTAAAAGTGGTCTATTCAGCAGAATTTAATTTCAAGACAAATGTACTCCACACTAATTCCTCACAAACCCAAAACATTCTTCTATCACCACATAATACTGAATTTAGCTTCATAAAAAACAGTGTCAAGTGATGATTCATGACGCTAATGGATATGTTAGCTTGAAGAAAATGAAGCAAATATCTCAGAATGTATTTTTAGGTCTTCATGGTGGTAAAAATTAACAAGTGGTCTTCTACATCAAGATAGCACGCAGTTTCAGCAGATAAAGAAAACAACCTTGTAGAAGACATGCTGGAAGCTTTAAAAGCAGTGGGATGCGCAACTGGGCCTTGAAAACAAGTTCTCTTCACTTACATTTACAATTGTTATGTCAAGTGTGAGTGCTGTCCATAATAAGGATGGAGAGGGGTTTTACAAAGACATGGCTTGGAGGAAAACATGATACCACACAAGGTGAAACTCAAACCTGTTGGCTAACTATACTGACCCCTTCACAGGAAGCTTCAGATGTCAACTATAAACACAAAATGCTTCTTAAAAATTATAATTTTGTTGCACTAATCAGTTTTGTACTTTATATGCTAAAAGGAAAGGTTCTTCACATACAGAAACACCATAGATTCTATTTTCTGATGAGAAATGCAAGAATTTCAAGGACACATTTAAATTCAGCTCACTTCAGTTTATCAAAATGACATATTTCATTTCAAAGTGGAGATAAGGTTTATTATTTGTGCAGTGTTACAGGTACCTTCTGAGCTACATGCAGACTCCTTACCTATCTCATATCAGCTCTGTAAAAAACACTCAGTAAAAGTGGACCAACAGATAAGAGTTGAATACAGGACATCTAACATGTTGATCAATGATGCCCTAAAGACTTCTGACTACACTACATAATTTTGGACTGCTTGAGGTCAAGTGTACAGCTTTCCATATGGTTTATCAAGTACCATGCCACAAAAACATACATAAACTGGAGAGTGAAAATACAACTGCAACATTCTTTTCTGTATTATGACAAACCGTTGAACTTCAATACAAAACAATACCCTTTATTACAACACTCACTTGAAAACAAGACTGAAAACAAACTCCTGAAACAAGCTGCATATGTACTATACTTCAAACAAACAATACACTAGGTACAATGTGATACAGAACTGCAACTTACCAAGTCAATGGTTTTGGCATACTGTTTGGAAGCATCATCACACCATGTCTCACACCACAGCCACTCTTGTGGCAATGATTTTATTGCCACTTGGTGGATCATGTTGTTGGGCAGATCCTGTAATAGCATAAACCTTCAAGACCAAAACAGTTCAAATTTTAAATGTACTTATCATTTTTAAGTATACTTAAACACAACAAAATTTAAAGAGCTCACACATTTCATTCACTAGGCTCTTGATGCTAATGTTTTGTCAATCTCTGGAGAATGGATGGTCAATGGAAAGTCCAAATTCTGACACAAAAGTTCACACTTAAACAGTACTCCAATATGGGCTACTTTACACACCTAGCAACAAAATTAACTGTAGATACTATCAAACAATACCAATGTTATCTCTTGACACAACACAGTAATACCTAAAACAAGTACAATGTATTAACAACGATGCTGTCTGCTGCTGGTCCTTATTTTGGCCTACAGCATTTAAGACTATACCTACCTACACACCTTAGTTTGAAGGGTGAAGGAGAGAGGTTAGGTGCATGTATCATTTTGATGTTGAAGCATGTGAAATTTTCTCATGGTCTGGAAGAGGGCGTTTCGGCCAGGATGGTCAATGTCGTCGTAAAAAGTAACACTACACTAAGCACCATGAAGAAGTGCTTTGCATTTACCAATGATTCATATGCACGTATTTGAGTTGGTGAATACCCTTCCAGATGTCCAACCTTTCTGACTACCTCTTAATTTAACTACAGTATGCCCTAGTGTATGACCACTGTCTCTGTTTTCTGATTACTCTGATATAAATGTCTGATTACTGATTTCCCAACTTTAGATTACATTCTCTGCAGTCCATCTCCTCTTGTGTCTAAATTCTGAGCATTTCAGTGTCCTTACTTCTTACCCATTATCTGGGGTGACAGCTTTGACAAAGGTCTTTGACTTCTGTGATTGGTTGGAAAACGAAATAAATCTTTCTTTCATTTGATGACCAAGTTTTTGGAAACATTACATAAATTTATTCATTAAAATTTAAGTAAATTAAATCTGAGAAAGTCACACATGGCTTGGTCAAGAGGTTGGATCATAAACTTGTCAACGAGAAATTTGGAATTCTGTACGTGAAACTTAGAATGGTCTGGTTCTTATGGCTGGCAGAATTAGGTACAATTTGAGAGGATCAGAGGGTCCTTCCTTATCCTTAACCTTTTGGCGCCAGAATTAATTTTTTAATTTTAGCACACTCTGTATATAAAATGTGAATAATACAGGAACCAAATATGTTAGATTTATGAAACAAACTGCATTTTGAAGAGGAAAAAACGGAGAGTATACACAATGTTTAAAATTTTCAGTACCTATATTTGTTGAATAAATACATAAAATGCAAATTTAGAGGTTAGCGGTGTAGTACGACCACTATAGTCGACGTTAGGCATCAAAAGGTTAAGCAAAGTGTGGTCAGTGCTGCAGAGATGAACACCTGTGCTCCCAGCATAATCAAACAAAAAAATATAAAATTTTTCCCTTTCCTGATGTGGTTGGGGGGGGGGGGGGGGGGTTGGGCGTGCACAAATTCTACTAACTTCCCCCCCTTTGTATTATTATATTTAATTTAAAATTAAGAACAGGCAGATA
>Ga0123357_10006105_pt1 | contig 14596 bp, 7 predicted proteins | sample TergutEmb28metaG_FD_89873 | JGI IMG/M metagenome (GOLD analysis project Ga0123357, IMG submission 89873) | Embiratermes neotenicus P4 segment gut microbial communities from Petit-Saut dam, French Guiana - Emb289 P4 | ecosystem: Host-associated > Arthropoda: Insects > Digestive system > Gut ...
AGTAGTAGTAGTAGTAGTAGTAGTAGTAGAAGTAGTAGTAGTAATAATAGTAGTGGTAGTTGTTGTTGTAGGAGGAGGATTGAGAGTAGGAGTGTTTAATTACATCTCTCTCAGCTACATGAATTATGCAGCATCAAAGGGTAGGTGTCTGTGAATGTGAAACTGCACAACACACGGAACTAAGCTGTACAGACTATTATTAGATTAAATCCCAGTACTTTCATGGAAAATTTGACAAAAACCAATGGAGAAATTGTCAGGATTCAGTCCCTGGGTTTAATTTAAAACCTGTAATCTCAATATGATACACTGGTGTTAATCAGAAAAATACATCATCCAACAACAGTGCTGCTGCCACTGCTGATGACAATAGTAATGATGAATGATTCTTGGATATATGAACAACAATTTTTCAAACCACAGATGTAACAAGGACTGGCTTTGTTGACACTTTTTCTACATGATGATGTATAATGTTACAGTCATTCAAAGCAACACAATTCCTCACAGCTTTAATTAAATATATATCTTACCCGTCATAAAGTAATTCAACTTTACACTGCTGCATAATGTTTACTCACAAGTAGGCATAAATTTCATGCAAGTGGTTACTGTGAATGTGCTTGGAGTCAAGACAAAATATTCTCACCTGTCTTTCAACCTTGACCACTCTTGAAGCTAAACTAATTTTGGAGGCATAAACATCTTTTGCTTTTGAACCTTGTTTTCCCAGGATCTGGTCCAACCTGTGAAACAACAATTCTTTACTGTTATCATTCTTGCTGGTTGTCTCAAGGTATAACATCAGTCTAAATTCTGTGTTGTTATGGACAAAGTGTAGAATCCTTACCTGTGCTAGAGAACAACGACTAGTTTACAGTCACTGTAATTTTGCATGATTTTGTTTATGTTTTCATAAGGGAAAATGGTAACAAGATATTATAAAAACTGTAATTTGTTTCCAGTTTTAGAATTCAGTTTGCGACTGCAATGTAAGCCACGCTTAAAATTTTTTAAATTATTGAAAACAAATTACTTTGGAAAACAGCTAGAACATAAGTAATTGAGGCATTGTTGTAATATAAAATTCATACAAATAAACCTTTATAAAAAACAAAAACATTTTTTGTTCATATAGGCTAAACGGATTTATGATCTATACTTTTTAGTAATAATTAGTTTATGGCAAACACCAATAATAATCTTACAAATTTTGCAGTCTTCTTCCCACATGCCAAGATGAAGAAATTGCTTCATGATTGTAAGCATAAATCACTGTGGAATCCCACATTCCAAAACTGCAAATTCTTACAAAGTTTAAATTTCACAAAGGAATTTAAAAGTCTGTAACTGGAATCCTTATCATGATAATTACACATTTTCATTAAAAACAATTAAGCCAATTCTTCATATACTTTGTAATTTAACAAATAAAATTTAAATTTGTGATCCAAAATGTTCTTAAAAAGTTCAGAAAGTAAATATGGTGGTGAAAAATACTTCAATAGTAACTCAACAGTGCCAATACTGTCATAAGATTTAGGCCATGATTAACAGTGGCTTATTAATAGCACATAAGAGCCTGTATTGTGTTGATAACCCATGTTATTTTTGTAATGTAACAAATGTCATACCGGAAGTTCAGCCTTGTTTGTAAAGTGGTATGACATTTTTCATACATTAATTAATGAACTTTAATTTCCATATAGTTAACAGAATATATATATTTTACATTAAATATCTAAAAGGAAGCTGCACTGTCATGTACAAATTTGTCCTTTTTTAAGATAAAAACATATGGAACGTGATTCTTAATATTGTGGCAGAACACTGTCATTTAGAAGCTACTTCCAAAAACTGATGAATGTTTAGGTAACATAACTTCCTTTCTTTGTATTTTGCTTTTGTCTCAACGATTAAAATCCTTACTTCAAACACACACACACACACACACACATGTAGTTATTTGTTATTAAAAAAAAGTAATTTTTGTACTGCTGAGAACAGATAACTGTCTGACAAATATACTAAAATATGAAGCTCTTAAACAGAATACGGTATATGTTTACAGTACAGCTGAACAAAGAAAGCAACACTGAATTGATTAACAAACGTACCTGAACTGGAGGTTTTTGACTCGGTTCAAGAGATCTGCATGCCCAGAGGAATATTGCTCTATCACATCCTTAACATCGTAAGGTTTAAGAGCTTCTCTGAACTTCTTACGTGCCACAAAATACTTCAGCTACGGGCAAGACAATGAATAAACACCATTCGTAACCGTGAAACACACCACAAACCACACCAATGAAGAGACATAACACAAAACAAAAGAAATTACGTGTCTGCACACAACAAAGAAACTTGCATGTCACTTCTTGCAGTTTTCATGTTTCCTTGTGCAAATAATGAGCTGTTCAACCATATTCATGTTCAAATATATATAAAAAAAATTCAAAGCTGAGTTAAATAAAACTAAAGACTGTATTTCTTCGTGCAGTATAAAAGAAGGTACATGTATGCTTCTAGTCAGAGATGCAAGAAGTTTGGTAACAGGTGCACCTATAGCCCGAAAAACCTAGAAATTTATGGAAGGTAACTGCTAAGGTAGCATTTATAACCGGTTTGCGACCAGCGTATGTTCTGACACTACCTTAGTATCTTCCCTATGAAGTAACTTTAGTTTAATGGCAATAAAAGACTTCAATAAAATATGTAGCTGTAGTTGACAATGCTGTCAATTAAGCTGGTGATATGAAAATCAAATACAAAAAGTGAAGAACCAAATAAAATTGGACATAAAATTATTAAAATATTTCTGTCAAAGCAATTAACATATCTTAAGTAATAATAAAGACCACATTACACATTCTGTCCTAATCATAATCCAAAAAACATTCATTTAATATGAACACGACATAATGAAATAAACCAAAATTTCAGTCAAAATATTTGCTTTAAAGAAACATTTAAATGTGTATTTTACCAGTATATTTCTTTAGAACTTTAATCAGAATTCATATGTTAATCTATAGTGAAGAATTTTATTGGCACTTTTGAATGTCAGATATAAATTAAAGAGAAACTATAAACTTAGGTTATGCAATTACTGTAGAAAAAATATTAATTTTTTAAAAGTTGGATTAATGCAGATAATGGGAATCATGTGGTACATTCTGATATCGATGAACCTTCAAGGAAAAAGCGCTGTTAGAAATGTGCTGACTTAGATGTGCATAACACGTGTACAAAACACACACACACACACACACACTTTTCTCAGATACGAAACATATTTTCATTGCCACACTAACAGCTACTACATGTTGTGCATTCAGTCATGGCAAACTCAAACTTTAAACATCAAACCTCTACTTCTAACACACGCTGAGAACATTCTAACATTACTTATCACAGTTCTGAAAGACAAAAACACTGGAGAAAGATATCACTGAAGTGCTACCATTTCTCTTTCTCATGCCAGCTTCAGAAAAAAAGAAAGCTTTGCAATATTGTTAATACAAACGACTAATAGCTTTCAACATTTTGCCAACCACACCTCACATGCCATAGTTGATGCCACAAGAGCAAATGCATCAATGTTAAAAAAATTTAGTTTCTGTAAATATGCATGGATGTATAATACAGAATAATGATGATGATATTGTTGGTAATTATGAGGGTAATAGTAATATTACTTTTTCTTAAAATAATTTTTTATGAGTAGCTAAAAGAACTTCACAGAAAATTTTGATCACAATTGCAATTTAATGTAGACAAAATTTATTTAGAATTCTAACTGGCTGTTCAAACACCCAAACATAATTTTTTGAATGTAAAATTTATGACCATAAAACTAAGCGATAAACAACAACATTTACGGTTTAATTTATTCATTCACTTCATATCTATGAGGGGATTTATGTGGAAGTGTAAATACTTTTTATTGCAGTTTTCCCCCTTGTAAAAAGAATAATTGCAGTGAGGCGTGTTTGGCAGGTTGATAGCCACTGCAATAGACCATTGCACAAGAAGAATAGCAGTGAAGATGTTTTACTGCAGCATCACAGGACGAGACGCACTGACAAGAACAAACATGAATCAATCAATGCATTCCACACCATGTCATATTGCTGGCAAAGGTCACAGACACAGATCGGAGTTAGACAAGCCAGACCACAACACATGTTGGTGCTAATGCATAGAGATACCATTCAATTCCCAGTAATTTAGCAACATTTTAAAACTGGTAATGAAGCCCAGAAAAAAATATTGACAATATAACAAAAACATGGCTCTATGTAATTTGGTATAATGTGATGCAAATATTGATTATAAACAAAAGGATTGAGGCTGCTTTACGATATTCTGAAACATTTAAAACAGCTACCAAGGAAAAGTGGATTAATGAATATTCATATAAACTTACCCGTGATTTATACTGCCAGTGTTTTGAATTATCTTAAAACATAACATCTGGGAAGGAGCTCATATGCTTAATTTGCTTCAAATACCTCAAACAATATGGTGATAGTATAAAGAAATGTGAAGTAATCATCATGAAACCACAGTGATCCAATTACCCTATAGTTTCCACTGGAAGAGGGCTTGTGTCACATTATGTAGACACATTTTCAAAGCACTTCACTACATAAAATATTAGAAGAATGCATTATGTAGCACAGTGTCACTCCCAACTCACAAATTAGGAGAGTGACTATGCTCTTATTACTGACAGTAAGCGAGTAGGCATAACTGTGGAGTGAACTGGCACAGTATGAAGTTCATACTAAGTATTATGAAATTCACTACTGTGGAGACATGGCACACAATGGACATACACCATGTGTCCATCTTCATTCACTGAATAAAGAAAACAGACTAAAAATATTTAACTGGCTTTAAGAATGGTTAAATAAGTAATGCACTTTCTAAAATTTAAATATATGCCAATGTTTGTTGCATCCTGATGTTGCACCATGTCAGTATACATCGTAGCCACCATGTTTAATGCTGAATGGAGGCAGACAGAGAGAGAAAAGTGTCTAATTAAGAGTAAAAGTGGGAATGTGATGTTATTTGGCTATGGAGTGAAAGCCAAATTACAGGACTGATAATTGTATTTTCACTTTGTTCTTCATACACTAAATGCAGTTTATTTGAAAATATGTACCACTGTTTGGAAACTTTTGGTAACCTCTTTAATTATATTTACTTCCAGTGACTTAATCCTCCATAAAAGCTGCAACTGCCATCCTGCCTAACAACCCTTAAAACGTTTAACAAGCAATACTCATTGGCTACAATGAATCTTACAAATCTGTACATGCTTATTATTAGCACTCTTTTCACAACACTGGGAGAAAATGAAGTGGGGAGGGTGAGAATTTAAAGAGGGATGGTCAGATCTGAATGTCTGCATATGTAAATTAAACAACCAATGGACATATTTTGATGACACCTGATACAACATTCATATAAATGTCACTTAAATTAATATTGTGCATGGGTGTATGATGTGGAAGCAACACTAATAAAATTACCAAATTGCAGAGGCCACTGTGACCATCAGAAGCATAGTAACATTTAGTACTACTAAAAATCACTGTAATGACAATTGTAGGAGTAACAGAAACCAGCATATATATATAGTAAGGACAATTAAGCTTCATAAGAAATGCACACACTATTGAGGAAAAGTTAAGACTGCAAAGTACAGGGTAAAATATTGCAACTGTGCGTCCTGCAGCACTGATTTTGGTTTTGGAGTGCTGTGTAGTTTAATCAGCAGAATTAAAAAGGTATGTCTACAGGACTGAAGAAGAGAATTGTGACATTCACATGGAAAGACTAAGGAACTAAGAGAGAGGTTGTAAACTCTGGATTTTGTGTTCTATCCCAGTAGGAAATGTTTTGTTACAGGAAATACTATCAAACAACAAAAACATAAGACCATAAGTAAAGTTTTATGGAACAGAAAGTCACATGGCCATAAACAATGTCCTACAGAACAGTAAGGCAATGAACTTAAGTAATGTTTTATAGAAAAGTAAGTAACATGACCATAAGTACAACGTTTTATGAAACATCACATGACCATAAGCAATTTCTTAGAGAACAGCAAAGCAATGACCATAATATTTTAAGGATAAGTTAGTTACGTGGCTTTAAATAATGTTTTATGGAACAGTAAGTCACATAACCATAAGTAATGTCTTACAGAAGAGTAATGCGATGTCTATAAGCAATGTTTTATGGAAAATAAGTTACCTGACCATAAGTAATGTTTTATGGAACTGTATGTCACATAACTATAAATAATGTTTTGTGGAACAGTAAGTAACATTACCATACCTAGCGTTTGATTTAAGAGTAAGTAGCACGACCATGAGTAATATGACATGAAGTAATAAGTTACATTAAAAACTTTATTATCTAACTAAAGCACAATATATAATATGTAGATACAATTAAAATGATAAAATATTTAAAAGTGCTCCACTTTTAAATATTTTGTAATTTTAATTGTATTACATATTACATATTGTGCATTAGTTGGATAATAAAGCGTTTAATTATCACTGATGCATGATGCAAACATGAAGAGTAATAAGTTACATGTCCATAAGTAATATTTTACAGAATGGTATTTGATGTTGCTTGGCAACTATCTACAAAATTACTAAAGTTATGTGGACCAGAAGTGTACTCATGCCTCCCCTGAAAATATAGCACCATTAGTGTTAAGACAGAGCTCACAGCATGGGGAACAGTGGGTATCTCAGAAGGTAGTGGCGAACACAAATAGTGGGAAAATAAATAAATAATGCTCCTGCATAAAAATGTAAGGAACTGAATGGTATCTCTTAGAAAAAATGTTACTTATTGTATGCTGTTGGAGTTCAGAGAATATGGCACATTACTTTTATCACTGGGACACATCAGCTCTCACATGGTATGCTAAAACAGAACCCATCCTCCACAACACAACAAAAAATATAATTCAGAAAGAAGTTTTATCTCCAATTTTGGTTCTGTTTGAATTCTAATAAAATTTATGACAGTGAATGGGTATGCCTCTTAGAACTGAAGTATCAGGATACAGCAATTCTTGGCTGTAATATATTTATTAGTTAAAATTATATTCTTTACATTTCATTTTATAAAATAAATAACAAATGATGAATACAGGCATTAAGTGAACATCATAATATGTGGCATAATATAAAATTTAAGTGTGACTGAGTTCAACATTTCAATTTACCTTTTGCAGTGTTTATTATTTCTGGTTTCTTATGCCATTTCCCTATTCCATTTAACAATTATGCAGTGTTTTCATCATAAATCTCCTGAACACTACATGACTGATTAAATGTTCTATATTTCAAATACTTTTGCCCTATTTTATCTTCCTAAATGATCCATATTTAGGAGAACAGAATGAATGAGTAGTGGCATGTATGACAGCAGAATTTGATGTTAGCTCTTCCACTAAATAGACAATAATGGGAAGAGGCATTTGTATCACTGTACACATTTTAATTTCGAGTTAAGATTTTCACATTTTGGAAGCACATCTTTAAATGTCTGCTCAAATTTTACAGAACAGCATACTGTGATAATAATGCAGTCATAACAGTTGTGGTAAAATGCAGTTGGGGTTCCAGAGGATGGGTCTGTTCACGCAGGTCAAGACTCTCTTCAGACTGCAACCAACAGGGAATACAGTATGGAGTACCTCTGTTGCACGTTCTTAACACGGCCAAGCAAGTCAACATGACCTGCTGAGTACTGCTCTATCACATCCTTTACATCATACGGCTTCAGTGCCTCCTTGAACTTGCGCCGAGCTACAAAGTACTTCATCTATAATATTACACAAAATGGGAGGAAAGACAGTAACATTAAAATGAATATTCATCATTACTTAATCTATCTGAGAGTAGAGTAGCTTCATTCACGTGGTAAATCAAAGACAAGAATATATATTGAGTATGTGGTAAACTTACTAACGAAGTCCTGTATTTGTCATGATTCTCAGTTTGGTCGACTGAGCACCTCAAAAATATGAGTTTAACCTAACAATAAAGAATGTTGTAACAATCAGACATTTCGATAATGGAGGCAACATCTTACAGGGAAAAACTAGCCGAAGTTTGCAGCATAAATTTTGTCCAAACTGTAAACTTTCTTGAGGTGGCATTTATATAAGACAAGGAAAATTATGTCGAAGGACTGCCCAATTTCTAACTATTTTTAATTATTCAGGACTTTTATCCAAAATGAAGTTTACTTTTCTCCCTTCAGTGTGTGCCATATTTAATTATGGTGGCTGTTTTTCCCCACACCCCTCTAAGAATGAATGTATCTAATCAGCAATGTGCACACAGTAGGTAATTACGTGGCACACATATCAACTGGTACTGTCCATTTTCTGGACAGAACCCCTTTCTTTTTTTGTTTTACATTACTAACTTTTCATTTGTAATTTAAGAAGGAATATAAGGAACATTTTAACATAAAACATATCCTGTTAAGTGGATAATATTAGAAGTATTTTATTAATGCATTATAGGTAACTGGTCTGTGGTCTAATTGGCTAGAATGAATCTGGAAATTATTTACAATACCCTTATTTTATATTTTTTTATATTATAGGAACCCAGCTTGTACACAATTTGACCAAATAGTGACTGACATAGTAATATTTCTTACTGGCAGAAAACCTTCACAATTAATTCCAGGAACTTCATGATATGCTGCCTCTAGATGTTACAGACAAAATAATTTATACAACAATTCAAAACTGAACAAACAGTGTAATCATACAGTCATTAATTTAAATGGACATTTAAGGAACCTTCAAACACCAATTCTGAAGAGACAGGAAGAATAAGATTTTGATGCATTTACTTCATGTTTTAGAATAAAATAACAAGTTCCTGCCTCATTTTGTGCTTTGTTAATAGTCATGAAACTTCAGATTTGTTACTAACATTTAAGTTGATTTATTAGTGTGTAGAGAGGAGAAAACATATAACCTGCTGGTGATGACAATGACATATGTTTTACCATATTTGTCTCTTTTGTGTGTGGAGACATACTGAAGATGTGTATTTATAAATAAAATAATAAATACAACAAGAAACATTTTTGAGATGCCTATAACAGAATACCAAACTGAAAATACTACTTATAGGCACACTGTATTTCCATTCAATATGCCTTTGTCACTATAATGCCAATGATATTTCAAGGCACTGATGTCAACAAAAAGCGTTTTTAAAATATTGTAATAATTTTTCTGATTTCTGGAGAGAATTAAAAATTATGCTATGAGAAATAATTGTAAGCATTTAAATGGAGCTATTATGACTCTCAGATAAATGCATATTGCATTACAGAAGTGATTTCATATTGGGTGACTGGTGTAACCACAAAATTAATTTTGACTTATATTACATGTAACTGAATCTAGTTTTTACCGAAGGAAAGCATCACTCTCTATTCTTCAAGTCAATAAATTGTACTACAGAATCTATTTTCATGGGTGAATACCACACAAGTATCAAAAACAAATGATTTGCAGATTCAGTTAGCCTCAAAACACATGCAATATACACCTTACAAGAAGCCTGCTGCTCAATTTGGTAGTGGTGGTGGTTGGGGTTATGTAACCTACAAGTTACATATGTATCTGAGAAGGATGTCAGATGTAAAATCGTTACAAAAAAGAAAGCTATTCAATTTAATTGAAAATATTATCTTAGTTACAATTCTCTACTAGTGAGGCATACGTATAGTTAACACAAGCGTGCTTCACCCTGAAACTACTCCTGTAAAGCAGATCTACAGAGCATGTTGCAAAAGTGATACCAAAATTGAAGGTTATTTGAGGTTCTACTATAAGTTACTTGAACACCAAACATACTGTTGATATCATGTTCTTTACTATGAACACACAGACATGCAAATCAATGTCCAATCTATTTTTGCAAACCCATTTTTTATTTCTTTCCCATTGCCTGTTAATACAAAAATTTTTTTCCAAAGTTGGTACCATTTTGTAATTTCGTCCTTTATTCTATCATTATACAACATTAAATCAAATAATTTACAGTTTCAAGATTTCAAGTTTCAAGATTCATTTACAGGATTTACTCACACTGCCAGGGCACTTTTTATTCTAGAATTTAAAACAGTGGGAGGAATTATTTTTAAACTGTAAAGATACTAATACTATAAAACTGCCCCCATAAAAAGCCTGCAAACACATATAAGCAGGATCAATACATTCACCTGAAATCAAGACTTTTTTTTATTTAGATTCTGTATTTTCACAGCAGTGATGCCAAAATTCTTCTGCGATATAATGAAGTGTAGCCTGGAAGATAAGTAACTATGTTTTAGAGGAACCTACTGCCTCCATCTTTGTTTTCTATTCCAAATATAGAGGGAAGAGATACTTGTGAAACGTTGGTAAATATTTACTAGACTAAACGCCAACATTAACAGAAAATCTTCAGATTTGGTGCTGTGTAAATCTCAAGTCTAACAGCAAAAAAATGTTCTTGGCTTAATAAATATTGAACAAAATTTTGTTTTCGCATTTTCATTTTAAACCTGCACTGTGTGCCAGCAGCTCAATGCACATATGATATTCAAAGATTATTTCCAAAACATGAAATCAGCCTGCATGTTACGAAGATGATTACAAAAGCAATACCCCAGTATGACAAACTTATTTAGAAAAAAATACACAACAAGAAAATAAAATAAAGTGCCTTCTCAGAAATGTTGGTGGGGAGAAATTATGTGAATAAACACGATATATCTAATTGTTTCAAACAAAAACAAACAAACAAAACAGATATTCATATTTCAACAAATCTCCTCAGCCTACCCTTGTCATCTAAAACAATACAAAATAAAATACGTACACACATAAGAATCGTACTAGGACTCTTTCTAATAGTGGTGTTTATGACACAAAACACAGCCTGCTACATTACCACAGATTGTACTTGTACATTATTTCAGAGTTTGGTATTGTGGCCAGTTATTCAGATATACAGCAAGTCCCAATCCATATTCAATTATGAAAATGTGCAATTTATAAGCATCTTCAAAAATTTATGTAACCACGTAACTTTAAATGTCAACACTCCCTCCCCCCCGTTTTACAACTTTTAAAACACTGTGATTCATCCCAGACAAGTTATAAAGTTCCTTAAACTTGGTTAATAATGCCAAAACTTCATACTCATAAAATGTATGCTATTTGTAAGAAAGTGATCTGATCAGCACTTAAAATGTTAGGAACAATATCCTGGCAGAGATTCGAACAAGGTAGCTCTACGTATAACAGAAGACTACATCACTATAACGTGTGATTAGTAAAACCTAGGATCAATATGTCAAGTCTTAATCTAATTTATTTTTGCCACTAAGAGGAAGGCTGTCCCATAACATGCCAAGGGTTGCACAGATGTGAAGTACAGTCATTGCTCTGTCCAACTCAAGCTCAGCCCTATAAGGGGGTGGGTGGTTAATACCACGCTCCGGCCGCTCTACCCCCGGGACAGAGAGCTGGTACCCACAGTACATTAGGCTGGGTGGGCTTTGGAGACCGTCCTCATGTATCCAGAAAATCTCTTCCTCAGTGGGTTTCGACACCCAGACTGTACAGCCCGTAAAGTAGTCGCTGTATCGAGTGGGCCATCACGGCGGCCATTTGTTCAACTGCAAAGGTGTAAACTGAGCGGGATATATGAGGATAAGTGTATAATGTTTCGTGGAGGAAGTCCTGGAAAGTATGTGGAAGGAAGCAGACAAGTCTGTATATGAGTCGGCATCCCAGAACGTGTCTGTAGGAACTGATTTAAACCACAAAGAACATCAGCAGACCTAGGGATAGATCAACTGACATGATATGAAACGTAATGTTACCTTATTACATAAGAACTGGTTGGCACGATATATGTCCAGCGTTATACAAAACACCCCTGAGAATGATGTATGTGCACTGGCAGCAGAACAAATACAGGGTGATCCTATTAACCCGTCTGTTAACCAAGTAGCTGTATCGTACAGAAAGCCTGCATCTACCGGGGCGTCCTGCGAAGGCTGTCGTACTAAGGGATGTGACAAAAGACACATCCCGTATTTGTAAACACAGACCGCAGATTTGCAACTGTTTAAAAATTATGACTTTCAGCTTGCAGTCCTGGTTTCTGATATGTTGTACTTATGGAGGATGACACCCCAGTTTCGGAGGAACAGACTTCCGGTTTCTCTGAAACATTAGTGTCAACGCACGAGACTACACGGCGTCAAAACCAGGAATATTGCGATGTAAACATTCTCCTGCACGAAAACCTGAAAAATATGGCTCTGGTACTTTACTGAATTGCCACACTCATAATAATAAACTCCACTGAAACTTAACTTATACATGCATTTAAGATAAAATGACATCTAATCAAGTATCATATTTACAATTACAAAAATAAAATTTCTGTGAGTGAAAATGTGTTCTTCCTAAAATTATCAGTTTTCTTCTACTAACATTCATGATATGAAGCTAACAAGACAGGCACTGTAGGTATAACGTAACACTGGGGCACGTTTGCTAAACCATTGTTGCCGTTGAAAAGTAATAAGTATGACATATTCTGAGTGTGTGTCTTTAGCCTTAAGTATCTAGCATGCAAAGCGCATGCGCCGTGTTATATAGTCACATGTGGCCTTTCCGGCAGTACAACATTAGTCCACATTATCACACTAACGGCACGATTTTCGAGAGGAAAAAAAATATTACTGAACATAAAATGTGTTTTGATTTTCTCTACAACTTTCGTCCGAAACATTTCTCGTTCTAAGAGGAATTCAGCGAGATATTATCATAAATGTACATAGATCTTCATGTCAAGTACCAGTTAATCTTGTCAGATTTTTATGAAATTTTAGCGTTCTCGATAGATTTTCGACAATATTAAAATAAGAGTTTTCATAAAAATCCCTCTAGTGAGAGCCAAGTTGTTCCATGCGGATGAACGGACGGACAGAAGGACAGGCTTGACGAAGCTAACAGTCGCTTTTTATCAATTTTGCGAACTCACCCTCCCCCCTTAAATAAGATGTCACAATAAATATCACCTTTCATTGTAGTAGGCACGCTGGGGTATAATTTGTGGTACAGAGGACACTTAGGCCAATTTAGAGGGCCGCTTTTTCTTACAGTTCCTCCGGGTGCCGAACTGAAGGCGAGATAAAACAATATTCTGTATTTCACGAGAAGTTATTAGATTTTCCGCCCGTCCAGACCGGCCCTGGGGCCCACCCAGCCTCCTGTAAAATGGGTACCGGGTCTTTCCCGGGGGTAAAATGCGGCCGGGGCGTGCTGCTAACCACTCACCCCCTTCTAGTGCCGCGGTCAAGGAAGAGTAGAGCTATACCTTTACCCAACCTCTGGGCCACACTGGGCCTGTAACCGTAAAACTTTACCTTTACCTTTACGAGAAGTTATTAACACTCGTAACTAAGCTAAGCAATACGTGAATAACGCAATGAAGCCAGAATTTTATGGTAAATTTTTTTATCTCTGTTCCTGACTATGACATGCAAGGTTATTCGTAATCATCTCTGTAGCATGCAGCTTGCGTCTGTTCTTCCACACGTCTTAAGTGATGAGTTTTCGGTGTTGAAAAATTACGAAATCATAATCGAATCCATGTTTGCGAAGCCTGCGAAACGCCAACTAAAACCGCCCTTGACAATCCTTCCACAGAAACGTACCAAGGACTCTAGAACGAAGAAAACAAAACTCGAAATCTAATTTCGCAAATGGATTTGCATAAAATTTTATATTTTGAAGTTTTACGAAAATTTGTAAAGAAACTTTAATAAAAGTATCCACTACGTGTAACGATCACTTCCCGTGAAGACATCCACGTGTCTGAAGTAACATTCTATGAATATTTATCGGCGTGAACAAAAAATTAGACTGTAGATGTCCAGAGGAATAAAACACACGGCTTCTATTTAAAACATATCTTTCACACCTCTCCAATTCCTCGAGATAAAAAAAAGTGATAAAATTAATGCGTACATTTTCGAGCACGATAGATCTGAAGCTTGCACGGCAATGAATGAAGATTGGTCTCCTGTGGGATGTTCCGCCGTGCAGTCTGGTAGCTGGTTGCAAGCCGTTTTGGAAGAAATTACTGCAACTTACTACAGAGTATAAACTTGTGGAGGGAGCATGTACTGTACCTTCGAAACGTTGCAAAGTTTAAGACAACAATAAAATAAAAATTAATTTTATTTATTATTACTATAAGAAACTGATTGGGGGACCGCGGTAGCACAGTGGTTAAGATGCTGTGCTACAAATCGGAAGGTCGCTGGTTCGATCCCAGCCGGTGTCAGTGGATTTTTTATTGACATAATATTCTTCCGATCGCACTATGGCCCTGGGGTCGACTCAGCCTCTAACAGAAATGAGTACCACGAGTATTTCCTGGGGGTAAAGGCGGCCGGTGCGTAAGGCTGACAACCTACCACCATCCTGTGCCGTTGTCACGAAATCTGGGAA
>Ga0123357_10006106_pt1 | contig 14596 bp, 9 predicted proteins | sample TergutEmb28metaG_FD_89873 | JGI IMG/M metagenome (GOLD analysis project Ga0123357, IMG submission 89873) | Embiratermes neotenicus P4 segment gut microbial communities from Petit-Saut dam, French Guiana - Emb289 P4 | ecosystem: Host-associated > Arthropoda: Insects > Digestive system > Gut ...
TGTTTAATTATCTTGAAGATTAATACTTCCAGAAAAACTGAAGTGGGCAATAAATCATGGGCCCACAAGTTTTCTAAAAAACTAAGAGCCTGCTACAAACATGTAGTGTCAGAAGGGTAACAGGAAGAAAATTCCATACTGTGGATCCGCAAGTCTGAGCGACCTGTGAACCTAAATGATGGCTGGTGCTTTCTGCTGAGTATGAAGTGGAATGAGGGGGAAAAAAACCACATTAATTATGCTGAAAATGTTAGGTGGCACCATAAAGAATTTAGTCACCCAAGCGACCAGAATTTGTGTACCCTTGCATTAACGTGGGTTCCTTCCTACAAAACAGCTTTCATGACAACACATGACTATTTAGAGCATAACATTTCAGACGAATGGAGAAATGCCTGCAGGCCATCACAGAAAGTGTTACTGTTAGCCCATTTTAACCAAAACTGGAAGGTGATTATACTTTTAGTAAATTCCAACATTATATTTTATGAAAATCTCTTCAGAATTTCTCAAGAAATTACATACACATGGACTAAGTGAAGCTAACGAACACGTTTTTTAAAGTTCAGTCTTGAGTGCACATTACACCTGCCTGCAACATACTACCACTTATGGTCACAATGAAGCATATGTAGCAAATTGATATACACTATGTGATTTCACAAAGCTTGTAAAATAATGTGTAATTACAGAAAACGCATTTCATCACATAATCACTAAAACTCACCTTGTGGAGATGTGCTAAGCAGAGTTTGGCTATGGAGAAGATCCAACCCATTTATCTTAATTGCCTTCTTTGGTTTACCCTTCTTGACCCGTCCACGAGCTCCTCTCTTAGTCTGTGCCATGGTCCGTGTTTGTTGCATAATAGGTGATGACTTGCTGCCTGCGCGTGGCAACTTGCGACGAAGCTTTTTGGGCTGACGTGCCTTGCTCTTTCCTGCACCAAACAGTTACAAACATGTAAACAGGATAAATGCAGATTCAATGATCATGCTTCATGTATAACACTCAATATATGCCTGAAATATGGTTTAAAATTACAAAATGTGTTTTACCAATAAAACCTCCTAAAGCATACTCATACAAGACATAAGAGAAAATAATGTACTCACTGCCACCTGACAGTGAGAACTTCAAACACTAAAGTGGCAACACTTCTACACCAAGTGTCTACCAAATGAAGGTACAGTTCCACTACTGCAGTAAAACCATGCACTTGCTGCATGCAGTGAATGTAGTGTCAGATACAATCACTACAACAGCAGCATTCAATTTCCCTGGGTCCACTACTGTGGCCACTGCATGGTGTCAAATGTGACCCTACAACAACTGTTACTGGGAGCAGTTAGTTTCACATAAACAGTGGTAAATGTTGTAGATGTGTAAAGTTTGCATTACATAATAAACATTTTATACAGAAGAAGCATGTACAGGACAAATCGGGTGAAGATGCAGATCATGTCATGATATTTTTATTCCATCCTTGCATCATACTTAACAATAACAACATAGCAAATGCATGCACTTGTGACATGGCAGCAACCCCACAGTCTCTCAATTTACTGTCTTGAATTTCATGCTTGACAAGATACCCTCAAAAAATGTGCAAGTATTTGTTATTGGTAATTTTTTGTAGAACGTTACATTAACTGCACTGTGGACCTGCAAAATACTTCTTTAACTTGATTGCTGTAAGTACTGTATATTCTGGCACAGTGGCCAGCATAAGCACCTCAGCCTACTCCACCCCACAATACAGCCCCTGTGTGCAGCACAACTATACCTTAAGACTTGAAAAGCCAAATGCAGCACAATAAATAAGTAATAACAGTGATGATAAACAAGCTGTCCAACATGTACCGCTTTACCTGATTGGCGTGTTAAACACAATGAAAATTCAGAACACACACTGCTTTCATTTAAACTCACCACTACTGTTGTTACTGTTGTTGTTGTTGTTGTTGTTCTCCTCCTCACTCTGGCTGCTCTTGCCCTTGTTTGAATTTGAACACCAGTCACTCCAGGCACGACGAGTGGTGGGACCTGTCACCACTCGGGAGCGTGAGGACGCAGTGGCCACAGAGGTGCTGTCATCACTGTCTCGGGAACTATTTGAGCTTGTGTCCATGTTCAACTGCTTGGTCAGGTCCCGACGAGCTCGATCTCGAGATGAACGTGGTGGAGTGTTCTCTTCCTCACCACCAGCAGAAACTGTTCCGGACCCCACAGATGTGCCTCCACCCTGCAACTACTTTATGTCAGCGTTTGAAGTCTCACATTTCTAATACACACATTATGTATGGGCAATATGAAATTAGAAGGAGATATATAGTAAAGGAAGCTGTAAATAGTGTCTAAAACTGAACAAAATTCACCTGGGTGGCAAGCTATACAGACAATCCTATTATTCTGTTTGGTTCTAAGCAAGGAAACACCGAGTACTTGAGTCCTGCAGCCTACTGTACCAACACTTGTGGTATGATAAATGGCTGGAAACAAGTGAAATGACTGAAGTAAACCCAGCCTCAATGCTAATTTGTCTACCACAAATTTGACAGATTATACTACAAAGAAACCTAGGCAACAACATGAATACAAGGTGTGATCAAATGATTTACAGACTGAATTTATTTCTCCACAACAAGAACGCTTTCTGATCATTGTTGTCCCCTTCAAAATAATCTCTCTGGGAAATCTCATTCCCTTTAATGCCCTCTTGAGTTTTGGGAAAAGAAAGGAGAAAGGCAGCACTACAGCTGATAAATCGAGTATGTGGAATGACAGCCATTTTGCTACTACATAGAAATTAACAAACAGACAATGCAGAGGGAGCAGGTGCATCATCACGGTATTGAAACAGACCCTCTGGTTTCCATTTTTCAGGTAAGTGACACAACATATTTTTACGCAAAGTTAAAATGTCAATGTTGCAATGGTGGTTTAAAGTTTGTCCTTCTGGAACACATTCACAATGCACAAGTCTGTGAATGCCAAAGTAACAATGAGCATGTGTCACTTTTCAATAGACGTCACACAGCTTTTGAACTTGGAAAACCCCTCAAAAACTTGTGTTCTTCCCACTGTCTGCCCTCAAAAAGCTACTTTAAACATGCCGAAAATTTTTCCTCAGTTTAACACAAAATTTGGCACATCATTTTCAGGGAATGCAAAAATCACATGTAGACACACACTCATACATAACAAGCCACTGCTCTGCAAACACACAAGCTACAGTCTTATTCCATGCAGAAAATGACTCAACAGACTCAACTCAACTCTATACCTTATGGTGGACATTTGTGATACCAACAGGAGTGTCTTACATGGTCAGTCTGGAAACAATCTGACAGCATCAAGCTGAAAATCGTATACCACATCAGACCAAAGCAAACGATAAAAATACCAACTCCACAAAACTCAGGTCTCAATGAGAGGATGACATATGCTCAGCTAATCCAAAAGTTCCCCACCTCTTGTCAAACCAGAATTTCATTATGTTCACAAGACCACTACTGAATTCCTTACTTCAGCCAGTTCAACCCAGTTCACATCTCTTCATCCTGCTGCTTTAAGCTGTAGATTAAACCTTTACATTCAAACAGGACAACACAGTCCCAGGAATTAAACGCCCTTCAATGGCTGAATGGAAAAGTCCCCCACAGCCACGTCCTATATAAAAATTTCTGCATTTATAATTACATATCTCTTTTTCACAGCATGTGTCTAAAAGGCTTTATATACATAAAATTATCACCAGTAAAGTTTTATTTTTTTTACCAACATTCTTATGATGTCTCAGTCTCTAACATTTTCTCCTTATAGCCATACTACTCAATGCACTTCAACAAAATTCAGCACAAAACAAACCCAACACTTCCGAACTCTGTGATTCAAGCATCAGCAGTGCCTGGCATATCACATGTTATTGCTGAGAGGGAACTGACTAAAGTGTTGAGATGAAGAAAGATGTAAGTATGAACCTACAGTTCAAAAAAAAGGCATGAATAAATCCTTAAAAAGGACATTTGCCTCTGGTCTCGTTACAGGCAGCTCCAAATTTTATAGCACAGGGTCTCCACTCCCAACAGGAGCCATTTGAAAATAATAAATCTAATAAATGAAACTTAGACTGAAAAATAAACAAAATAAAAAATGACCAACTACACTTTGCAAAAATAGGTGGATTTTCTTCAAACTTGCAGAATGGGTAGATGGATTCATTCTCAAGTTAGTACTTTTTATCTGAAGCAGTTAACTTTAAAAATGTATGAAATACAATGGACAATATCAGCAAGTGGAAAAACAGACATTTAAAGTGAAAAGTACCCCAGCCGTCAGAGGCTACTTTGGAATTTAAATCTCTCATACGTTAAAGATTAGTACTTCCATTCCACATACACATTCATTCTGGTTTTCTGATACATGCTACATATTGTAACCACCAAATGAACTTCATAACTTAATATTTTAAAACAGAAACAAATGCAGCTGGTACCTACTTGTAACTGGTGTGTTTGTGTGTAAGTGTGTGTAAACGCTCATTCTCCCACATCACACAACGGGACTGATCATTACACATAACGCATTTGGTCCCCTGTCATGCAAACTGGACATGCTGAAAACAAAGGTACTCACCCGCACTTTTGGATTCTTGAGCCGCTGGAAGTAGCGCTCAAGCTGAAACAAAAGAACACAACATGTGAATACAGTGTGTGACATCCAGAAGCAACTGTCACAAATTCAGCTGGTACCTGAGGTAAACCATATGCCCACAGAGTTTCTAAATGTAGACGCCTCAACCAAAAACCCAAGTTTGCTGCTGAACATTGACAATAACATTTCACTTGTTCACTAACTCATACAGCATTTTCCTGCCAGTAATCCATGGTCCAGGAATTCAAATAATAAAAAATCAGCAGCATCCATTCATTGTCCAGGATATGGACACTGTCAATGTCAATAACACAACAATCTAAAATTTAAAGAAGAGAAAATATCACATTGAGAAGTTAGTTTATGCATGTACCTGAACAAAGTACTGGGACCAATCATATGCAAGAACTTTCCCACAGTACCTGCACACACTTTAACAAGTCTTGGCTACTGTACATACCGATAAAAGTACACAGTAAATTTCATAATATCTCTGGGTGCGCACGGTTAGGTCCATGGTAGAAACAGGAAATAGAGAAGTTACATTCCTGTATGTGTATTAGATAATTGACTGTAGTGGGAAAATAAAAAGTTCATAAATAGCAAATTTATATATCTTTTGTTCCCTTTTACTGATCAGTAATTCCTACAAACATTAGACAAGGTGCAAAACCATGCAAGTTTTCAGGTTTTCAATGTGCTGTACTTAAGATCTTTATTCCTCAGGGTTATTGTGACTATCCAATGACAAAGTGCAATATCCCAGAAAAACACAGGCCTCAATTACAACTACTTCTCTTTAGGTTATGTATATCTGCAGCAGATTTCTGACAAATTGTTTTATACACCCCTATGTACAATTTTGTCACTGTTCAATTTGTGATGACATCACTTTGATTTTAATACTGCATACAGACATGTGTACACAAGCTATAATTCATTGGACTGTCATGCTAATTTTACCATTCTTCAGAGAGTATTAAAAGAATGCCTTATGTGGAGGTTTTGTCCTTAGCACCTCCCAATTTTTGCCAGTTTTTTGCATTGGATATGGGTGTTTTCACCAGAAGCTAACAAGCAGTTGACTTGCAGCCACTTTAATTATGGCTGCAAATGGAAGCACAGTACACAAGGGCGTAGTAAAATGAAGAAAGCTGCTTGGGACTTCGTATATGTGCAGCCCTTGTTTTACACCCATTTGTTTTATGCTTTTTGGATTTAATGCCCCTTGCCAATTCACACAATTTCTTAATTTGTACCCTCTCATTTTCAGTTTAATGGCCTTTGGCTGGCAGTGTACTGATACGCTAACCCCTTATTCATGATGGGCATACCAACTTTTCTTTATGCCTCTTCAATTTTTGTGCCCTTTTTCAGGAACATGACTATGGCAGGAAACACAAGCTGGGTGTACTGCATTATGCAGTAGAGTATGTCAGCCAGGAATGTTACTGTTACTATTTCAGTAGTCCAGAAAATAGAAATTGTTACGAACTACTGCAGATATTCACAAGACATGATCATTAAGATGGTGACCTCTTAATATTCTCCTGGAGAAGCCCAAGGAAAATTGTGACAGATATCAGTCTGGCTAGCCAGCTTTTAGGCTGACAATCAGATCCATGAAGAAAGGCTAACACTACATCATACCTTGGTGCGATCGATAATGTGTAAATAGTAAGAGACAGGTTTGCCAGTCCAGGAGACAGATCCCCGCAATGGAGACATCTCAGAGACATGCATGATGGTACCAATGTCTGGAAGCAAGAATGATATCAGATGGAATATATTTCACATTCAAAAAATAAGTAATCACACACCTACATATCACACTACCTACACAGCAAACATACATATTTGCATACACTGACACCATAAAAACTATGTTTTCTCTGCTACAGTGTGAATGAACCACTTAATCTTGAGTGCCTGTCCGCACATTAATATCTCACAGGTTTTCAACACCTAACACATCTCCAAATCAAACAAGGAAATCATGTGACTAAGAAGTTCTTCTGAACCAGCATTTAAACATCAGTCTCCTGGGATATGAACTCCACATACTTTGGTAGATGGGCACAAATATTTTGAAGAACCTGCTGCCTTAATCTTCAGAGTTGAAGATGGAGGCAGCTGTTTCCTCAGAAATATCAGTAAGTATCTGCTGAATGATGTGACATCACATCCCAATACAACCATCCTCTCTAGCCCATCCAGGAGAGGCACTGGAGTGCACTTGCATTTGTCAGTCATGGTCAAGAAATATCAGCTCTGTGCCTAGTGACAAATATTGAAAAAATAAAAACTTCGCACTTACATAGTTCATCAAATTATTAAATAAACAATACAAAGTGAAATATGTAATGAATGTAATGCCATACCAGTAAGCTAGAAAATCACAGTGCACTGGCACTGGTGTAGCATGCGGAAAAAGTAATGTCCACTTATGTGATTTAGCACAGAAGTATGTACCAAAGGTAAAGCATGAATGGCACAGCCAGAACAACTGCAACAGAAATCATACAAGTGCAGCACCTGGCTGAGTAGAGAACTTTCAGCAAAATGTAAATGTATGGCAACTGTCCTGCAAGAGTAATCATTGCCACCACAACCTCAAAAACCAACAAGAAATTAAACAGTCCTTGGAGACCTACAGACATACACATTAATGAGCACTCAGTGACATGTACATACATCCATATTACACACACTTATTAACAAAAAAATCCCCGCAGTCAAGTGGGCAGGTCCGGTGCTGTTTGGGGAATGCTGACTATGGGATGGATTACAGGGCAGCTACTGGTTGGAGCAACAATGATGTATATTAGCGCACACATACACACACACACACACACACATCAAGCAGTTTGAGTAGCATGTAGTAAGTGAATGCACTCAGCACTGAGTGCTGTTTATGTTGTGATAATATTCTAAACATAACTACATGCAATTTGAAGATGTCACATGTACATAGACAGGAGAAAACGGTTCACATTGAAGAACAGTAATTCACCAGTCAGTGTACTAAAGCTGTGAAGAGGGAGCCAACAGAAGCAGCTGACATTTCTTCTGGCTTGTGCAACAGACATGGCAGCCAGTTGCATGTGTGTGTCTGCTGCTTTAATTATAAAACCAACAGTTGAAAAGACAGTGATGAAAAGGGGACACTACCCCCACCATGCATGCCAGGAAAACACCAGTCTAGAAGTGGCGACAAGTATATACCCACTAACAACTTTAAGATGTCAATGATATGGTTGACTGCAAGAATTCTGCATAACACAGAAGAAATTACCAAGATGTCCCAAGCTACCTTCCACAATTAAACAAAAGATTACATTTCCATGCGGTGTATATTCTCTATGGAATAATTTGCACAGCTCAAGATTTAAAAGAGCAGATTAGAGAAGAAGATATAAGGTGAACCTTAAGGTGCTTTGCAGTGAGGGCTGACAAAGCTGGGTTGACAGTAACCACACTTTCAAGAAGTGCTGTCAGCGTGAATAAGTAAGGTGGAAATGCTAGGAAAAGGCTCATCATGGTTCACACCTGATTGCCTGCCATGACTGAGCTAGTGGTGACTGCTACTATCAGAGGAACAGTACGAATTTTCAAATGGGGGTAAAAGAGACACTGTTAAGATAATTGACCCTCCACCCTCACCCCAACCCATTCACAATGCTCCATAGTATGGTTTACAAGCAGATGGAGGCCCAACTACATGTTCAGTTGCATGTGAGACATCCTTGTGACTGGAGTAACATGGAGTTTTCTGTAATCGAACCATGAGGAAAGATCAGCTGCCTGCCTTCATTCTAACAACAAAAAACCTAAACAAAGAATTTTCAAAACTGATCACTTGCTAATATCCATGGTCACACTGTAGTGAGGCTGTGTCCATACATCTGTGACCTTAGCCCAACCGAAATAGCAGGGTCTATGGTAAAGAATTGTGTTCATGAGATAAATGGGACAGGGCATCTGTCTTTTAAGTGACTGACAAACTTGACAGCAGAATGGACTGCAACAGCAACTGTAGAAGAATGGAAAGGACACTGCCAGCATGGGTAACTAGTGGAACAGCAATGCTGGGACGATGGCAAAACATGATCTGCGTGTAGAATGGTATGGCCATTGTAGTGTGAAGCAGACACATGAAAATGTTTTTAAACAATGCTGTTCAGATTACTAATGGCTTATGAAATATGACTTTCAACGGCCATTTCTTATAAAGCCACCAGAAGTGTGGAAGATATTCCCTCATGCGATGGTGGGAACATTAACAGTTACCAGTGGTTGAATACATGCATAAATGTGTTGAATTGTTGGTACGATTGTTTTGTTGCCCAGAAATAGAGATTTTTATCTACTTTCAGGCAATTGGAACAGAACTTCCCTAATAGTATATAAGTATATTGCTTGACTTTCTTACAATTTGACTTCCATACAGAGTTTCAGGAATGGATCATGAACAAAAGTCAGGGACTGCCTACATAAATTAAGGATATGAACATACATCCACATCACAACCACTCAAAAAAATAAAGTGAGGACATGTACCTACATCCACATTATGAAAACTTGATGATATAAACAGGCACTTACCACTAAGGTTGCGATCTGTGATGCGGAAGTTGAGAGGGCAGAACGATTTTGATGACACAATCCGGGCACCATCCTTCAGGTCTGCGAAGCGTTCTTTTAGCATATGGTCAACAGTGGGGCCGAATGCAAAGTTGTTTACAAAGACAATGGTGGCACTAACAATTTTCTCACGGTGTTCATCTGTCAGGAAATCTCCCTTGATGAGGCGGTAGTCACCATACTTCTTACCATACCAGCGCATCCATTTGCGAAAGTGTACATTCATGCTCTGTGGCAAAAAAAGTGGGGTAATGTTACATATGGTTGTGCTGGTAAGAGTCATGTGCTGATGGCATAATGTTTTATGTTTTTCCATGCACAGAATGCCATGCATCTTGCCACTGCAATATGTCCTCTAAAACTGTCAAAGACCTGAGTCTTATCTTACCCCTTTAGTGGTAGAGTCTGGAACAGAATCAAACCACCAACGGTAAGACAAGGATGCAGCCTGTATCCACTCACAGAATGTCCTGCCAATACTGATGACTTAAAACAGCAAATTATGATATGTATGCAAGGAACCCCCCCAAAACTGCTGTAACATGTTATGACATCCTTTCCATTGCAATTGCAGGTTTGCATTGAATGACATGGTGATCGCTTGCAAAGTGCTGTATTCAGACATTAATAATTAACATGAATTCTCAAGGACATGTATCCACCAGTGTAAATAAATTTTTTCCACTTTGCCTTAAAATATTATTTCATTTCTGAAACTGTTAGAATCTTCTGGTTCATGGTGTACCATCAACACTCCAATACGGTGAACAGTGAGTCTGAGGAACAACTACAGTGAGCAGCACAGTGCCTGTACACAACCTCATGTGACAAACAATAAAGCTTCAATAAGATTACTGGAACTTTTAAACAACAATGGGACAAAAGTATGTGAAGAGATATTCAATTAAGGCTATAAAAAATAATGGCTATATCAACATTTATGTTGGGACTACAAGGCATGGACACACTGGAGGATGAGCAGACATAATTCCTCAGACCACATGTGACTGCATCTAGAAGACAGCATACACATAATGAAGTATAGCAATTACAAGGCATGGAAATAATATTGTAAAATGCACACAGAAATACAGAGAAATCACTAGAAACAATGGAAAGTGCACATGACTTCCTAATTGAGCATTTTATTACAGGATCAGAGGAGCAAAAGCGTTGCAGACACAGAAAAGATGCCCTTGGCAAGTTGTGGGTCTTGGAATGGGTCACACAGCCATATCCCTAGTAAAGTATAAAGGAAAGCAAGAAAGAAAAAAGCAATAAAAAGAAAGAATTCTGCAAAGCATATAGCAAATGCATGTAGTGTTACTGCAGAGCAAAACCAATTCACAAGCCTAATGACACAGACTTTTGAAACACTTTATACTGTAATATATATAGTGTTTACATTGTATGACTCGCCTAAGCCCAATGTAAGCAATGAACTGCTTTTATAAACTGTCTGCAGCGTCAAAATCTGAAAACCAACAATCACATTTGAATAGGCATGTGACATACTCGTATGAAAATAATGGCCTGAATTCAAACAGAAATACACAGATGACTTTATATTTCATGGCAATGATTCAACTAAATATAAAAACAGTAACTAGAACAATTAAGCATAGGATTAAGATGCCATTCCACTTGCTGACAAAATGTATCATGAAACCATTGCCATGCACCCCTCTAGATGTACAAGGAGAGGGTAATCACCTGTGAAAGCAACACACAATAATGCAACTTACCTCTGCATACTTTGATGGAACCTCTGCCCTCTCAACACCAAAACAGATCTTGCATGGAGTTGCAGCTGCCATCTGGAGGACGACCTGACCGACACCAGAACCCAGGTCCACAAAGATATCATCTTTTGTTATCTCAATCTGATCAATCATCTGACAGACAAGATCATAAGATGTTTCTCCATACACCTGTAAACCAAAGGACATCATAACAAAACAGAAAGGCTATACTGGGTGGCGAATGGCCATCCAAACACTACCCAGCATGTCTTCATAGTTCCCATGTAGCAAGCAATTTTATAATGTTGGATACATATACCAGGTGGCAGTAAAACCAAAACCATGTTGTTATGATAGAGTCATTCTTAGCAGTTATGCATACAGTGAAATGTGTGGTTCTCAGCTGACAGATATCAGATTACAGTCTTCCGGCATGCAAGGCCATGCAGCTTGGTACATAGGTACTGCCATGTCAGCAGAATGATCTTACTTATTTACCAAACTACATGGTGTCCAACCCAGATGAAGGTTAACTGAATGCATACTGTACTTATAAAAAGCTTGTTGCACCAGACAATCCATTCATAGGCATTATTTGTATCCTGGACATCTGCCATCACCTACAGGTAACACTACAACACAACATTTCAGGTGTAATTTCTGCTTCTGTATTCACGGAAAAGGGAACCCACAAACCAGCTCATTCCAACATATTACATGCCCCACTCCATTCTGCCTGATGACGGCAGTCCAGCCAGCTTCTGCAATATTCCATTTTTAATATAAACCCCAACTGACAATAACCAATTTATGAAAACAGATTAAAATGTGCCTTTGTCCAAAAAATCAGAGATGATCCATTCTTGGCACTCAAATCAAGGTACCTACCTAACTGGTGGCAGCAATGATGGAAGAAAAACAGATCTGTACTCCTCAGTGCGTGAAAAACACTCGGAAAGAGCAGACTTCACTATTTCATGTTCCATCCTGATTCACTTTTGCCAACCCAACACGAACAACAGGAAGAGTTCTGTGTACTGTCACCAGTTGTTAAACTGGATGCAACATCTGTACTAACCAAACAAAACAACACACTTAACATCCAGTAAATAGCAATGTCTCACCTCGGGTGAGAAGGGCTCATACTGGTTGAGCTTCTCGGGGTCACTGACGGCCTGGTTGTACACCTGCTGCAAGATATGGCGCAGAAGTCCCCGTGATGGGTGCTTGTTCAGCCTCTGAGCTGGCAATGATGTACCCTTTTCCTACAACACAGTAAGTACCACCAACTTTGAAAAAAAAAAAAATTTAATGCCAGGTTGTTCTCTTCTTGTCATTCAGTGTCCAATGTCTAATACAGACATGCCTAATTTCTTTGTTTATTTAACAACACTTTCACATATAAAAACGTAGCAGAAAAATCTCTTACTTATTTAACATTACTGTAGAATATACAGCATCAAACTGTAAGCTGATTAGTTAGTAAAGAAGGAATTGTAAAGAATATGCAATGAAGCTGCCATGGCACAATATGAAGTACTACACTGACAACTGCCTACACAGACTGAGAAAATCCAAGGACACATTACACAGCAATGAGTCTTCAAGATCTGAAACTTGGTCATCCCAAATGAAGGTCAACTGTACTAACCACTGCATAATAAAGTGTGGTGAAGCAAAGAGGTCTGTACAAATATTGGCTGCTGTAGTATATGACTTTCTGACAGAGGCAGCAATCTCCTACAAAATGTTGGTACTGATGTGCAAATCTGCATGATGTTAGGTCTCAAGTGACAAAAATCATCAGTTACAGATATTTCAGTAACAAGCAGACTCAAGAAAACTAAGAGAACAGCAGAGATGAGACAAGCAATATTGATTACAATTACTTGGATGACACCATGTATTTACTTATATTTATCACATGCTGTAATGTTAAGAAGTTCTACATCTTGTCCACAAAGTATATGTGTGGGGTGTGTATGGTTCTCACAGCAAAGGAAGCAATGCCACATTAGCTGCTCGCCTATCACTACAGAGGCCCAGGGACAATCCCAGGCCAGTCCACATGCAATTTGTGGCCAACAAAGTGCCACTAGGACAAGTTTTTCTCCATCTAATTAGGTTTTGCCCCAACAGTACTTCCACCACTGCACCATATTCATACTTCATTCATCCATCACCTAATCACAATATAATGGGAAACAATTTCTCTAAAAACCATTAACCAGTTGAACTTTGTAATGGTGACTGTGCTGTGTATATTATTTATAAACGCCTGGGTCTTTTAGGGTTAAGGACGCTTCCTCGACTTCACAGCGCATATGGCGTGAAAAAGGATGATAAATGCGCACGATAAATATGAAAGGTTATAGCAGGAAGTGGCCGTATACTGCCCAACATCTGCCTAGAAAACTGGGGGAGGAAGTTATAACTGAAGTAGCTGACCACGTGGCCAAGAAAGAAACCCTGGCCTCCCAAATACGGAACATTCATTGAATCAAGTTCAGTGTAACTCGGTACGAAGGTAGTGTTCAATTACACAAGTAAACACACAAGGCAATGTCACGCTGATTACCATCTGTTGCTGGGCCGGTCACCAACCTGACCGGCCGGTGAAGAGAATGGGGCTCTGTCACCTGGGACAGACTGGCAGCCCGTGAAGCTGATCACTCTCATCCCATCACTGCAGCAACAACGCAACCGGCAGTAGACCGGTAATTAGATGATGCAGCCCTACTGCATAGGACTGTTGCGAAACCCACCTACAGTTTCACATCAAGGCAAACAGCATCGTATTCAATAACAATAAAGTGATATACCCCCGGAGATAAAATGACCGAAACATGAAGCTAACCACTCAACTGTGTCTTATTAGGGGCACGAAACTTAAAGCATCAGCTCCAGCGAGCCAATCTGCATGCTTTGGCTCCGAAATTATTCAACTGTTTTCGACCAAAATCTCAGAAATTCAATTTTTAAATTCGTATCGGTCCAATACCAACAACGCCATACACGAATCTCTACCTGAACATTATTTTTTCAGCAAGTCAGGAAATTCCCCGCGTTTTATGGAACGTGGCATTCAGTACGGCGTTCACAAGAAGCCACTTGTGGTCCCTATCCTGAGCCAGATAAATTCAGTCAACACCCTCTCGTCCTATCTACTTAAGATCCATTTTAATTTCATGCTCCAAATGCTCTCTTCCCTTCAGGTTTTCCAACCAAAATATTGTAAGCATGTGCCGTCTCGCCCACGCGTGCTGAATGCTTCACCCGCCTCATCCTCTTCCATCTGATCATCTGTTTCGCAACCAATAAAATCATGAATCTTCTAATTACGCAGTTTTCTCCAGACTACTGATCTTAGGGGCGAATACGAGGTGTGACCAGTCACACCCTAAGTAGCAGTAGCTTTGCGTTAATTTAATCGCATGATAACACTCTTCTTAAAGTATGCATTGTTGTGTTACTTTGTTCGGTGAATAACAGTAATGTCCTTTATGATCGAGAATTCAATAGACGTTCACCTCTTTAAAAAATGAAAAATAAAA
>Ga0123357_10006108_pt1 | contig 14595 bp, 8 predicted proteins | sample TergutEmb28metaG_FD_89873 | JGI IMG/M metagenome (GOLD analysis project Ga0123357, IMG submission 89873) | Embiratermes neotenicus P4 segment gut microbial communities from Petit-Saut dam, French Guiana - Emb289 P4 | ecosystem: Host-associated > Arthropoda: Insects > Digestive system > Gut ...
GAAAAAATCCAAATGCGAGTGAAGGAAGTGTATTTTTAGTGACATGTTGCAGCCTAATTTCTGGTAGCTCTGCAAAAGGTTGTTTACAAGCTCCTCATAGTTTTGAGCCCTTCTGTTTCCCAAAAAAATACTTTTACTACAAATTTAAAACTGTCCCAAGTCGCCTTTTCGTCGCCTTGAAGGAGCCTGTCGAAGTATTCGTCCTTGATAATGTTTCGTATTTGTGGACCAATAAAAATACCTTCTTTCAATTTTTATCTCACTTAGTCTGGGGAACTTTTCTCATAAGTAAGTAAAGAAAGCTTCTTCTTGGTTCACGGCCTTTACAAAATTTTTCATCAGACCAAGCTTTAAATGCATGGGTAGCAACAAAATTTTACTCGGTTCCACTAGTAGTTGATTTTCCACATTCATGATTCCTGGTTCCAGAGATTTTCTGGCAGGCCAATATATTCTTGAGTAATGAGAGACCGAGCGGTACTGTCCCATTCACAAATGAAGCAGCAATATTTTGTGAATCCTTGTTGTAGTCCAAGTAGTAAGGCAATCACTTTTAGGCCACCACAGATTTGCAATTTGAATTTATCTTAATTATTGGCTTCCATCAGAATCTTCATGTTCTCATACGACTCCTTATATGCACTGAATGACCAACAGGAATAGAAGATGGGGTGTTGCCATTGTGAAGGAGAACTGCTTTGAGACTCAACTTAGACGAGTCTATAAAGAGTCGCCAGTCCAGATGATTGTGATTAATATTGAGTGTTTGCATCAGGCCATCAGTATCAGTACAAGCAACAAGGCCCCTTTCCATTTTAAAGAAATGAACTAGATCTTCGTAGCTTGTACGATACACATAAATCATTACTCATCATCTGGGAGCGCAGTGCTGACACATGTATCCCTTCCCAAGTAACTATTTTACGCATTAAGCCACACTACATGTATAATGACTAGAGCCAAAAATTGAATTCTAAGGCCATATTTGATTTCAGCATGTTGAATTGAAGGGGAATCAACTATTTTGGTTACGGATACATTTTGTGTGTTGACCAGTGATACTAAATCTTGGAGGACTTTGCAGCGTCTGTAATGTCAACACCTGTACTTAACATCTAATTAGCATCTCAGTGACATAAAGACGTGACTTAAGCAAACAACAGTCGTGTTACTTCCATGAAAATCGTTCTTAGGTTCTAAGTACATACCACACTCGCCTCCGTATGACTTACCTTGGCTGTCGGTTCAAGGACGCTCCTGCGCAGTGTGGTTAACACATCACGTACGTGGAACTGCACGATAACAGTTTTCTTGCATCATTATCTCCATAACCGTTGAACTTAGGATACAGGTACATCTGGTTATATTGCTGTAAATTGACCTAAGGAACGCACTCCCGCGATATGGCATTTTCCCCCTGAAACACCCTATTTAGGCCTACATATATTGTACAGAACTGCAGGGGGCCACGACAGAGGTTGTAGGTACATGTTATGTAGATGCGTCTTGCGCTGTGCTATTTCGAATTTTGTATATTTATCAACTTATTTTTGCCTCTGCATTTAAATGTGGACACTGGACACCATCAGTATCAGAAGGTTTCCCCAGATTCTGTTGTTACAGTACGTAATACGGCGTATAGATGTATAAGACATTGGACCTGTAGGACATTGGACCTGTAATCATTTCAGAACACCTCAGATGCGATCAGTGGGGGATACAATCCACTGTCATGAAACCATGTGGTCACATGGTTTGGCGTTTAACTATGCCTAATGCTTGTAAGTGAGGTTATCCTGCACGCCATTAAAAACCACCCCACGAAAACATACGTGGGAGTAGAAGACACGAGTTTCGCATAGTCTTAACTTGCGTTGTGGTGAGTGGATAGCTTCACGTTCCTGGCGCTGTACCTCCGATAAAGATCTCCCGGAAGCCCTGGAATAAAAATCCTAGCGTGCCTCAGATCCACTCAAGATACACTGTGGGTAAGATAAGTTTCTGCCTGTGCTAAGAATTGAAGAACAGTTCAGCCTCTGTACAGTCGCTTCACTGAGATATCTTTGCTCGTAGTATCCGTGGCACCGTGTATTTACTTTACAGTGGTCTGTATTTCTCTGACCTCTTATTTAGCGCTATGACTGTCTAGATCTACATACAACGTAAGTATATTTGTCTGTGTAAAGTTGCCAGTGATAAAATCTTCACACCTCATGCAACAGAATAGGAAGTAACAAAGAATGTAGAGTGATAATGAATCCCCTGTAGCAGAGTCTTTTTGAGACTAGCGCAATGATAACAAAAGACGAGCATTTTTTTATGTAGCTTCGTTGACTCACGAGTAATTTCTCTTTCTTTTCAGGTAAGAGAGCAGTATTTTTTACGCCCCTTACTCTGAGCAGGAAGTTTCGCCCCTGCATTGGTGAGTACAGCAGTGTGTTCTGTGGAAGAAATGTGTTACGTCGCCACGATTAGAGGTCTGTGGTAGGGTACGAGTTCGCAAGCTGATCGGCGTCATATCCTAGAGGGTGCTAACCTTAAGTCGTTTTACCTGCAAGTACTTTGTGCATTAAGAGATTATTTTACACTCTTGAGTTTGTTTTAAAATTTAGCCTCGCGTGTTTTAACCTGCGTTTGGTGTGACTGCAGTCTGGTCTCGACTTCGAAGGAATCGTGGTTCTGTCCCAGGCACGGGCATGAGATTTTTTATCACTTCTCCACAGCGTTCAGATTCGCTCTGGGGCCCATCCAGCCTTGTACTTAACTGATCCCGAAGGTTCTTTCCCCGGGGTGTGATGCTAACCACTTACCTCCATCAAGTGCTGAGGTGGGGCTATACCTTCATCCCCACCAAATGTCTTCCTGGCATTGCGCAGGGAAAAGTTCACGTCATGTTACCTTCCTTTGCTTGGTTTTGATAAGGTATATACCGAGGCCTTGTATGACCTGGCTGAGATGTTCAACCAGCGGCCGACACCCAAGCCGTATGACAGCAGTCAGTGGCTCAGGAAAGACGCACTCAGCATTATCTGTATTAGCAGTATGAGTACAGTATAGCATCATCACACCTGCTGTGATACTTGAGATGTGCCTTCAGCCTCACGTTACTGGAGGTTCGTATGAGCAAAAGGTGAACTGTTTTGTTGCTGATTTTACGGTGCAGTGATAACGTGCCTTGAAAGTGAAATATTTCAATATGTGTAACTGTCAACGTGCGCGTACATTTCTCGGCCATCCGGATGGTTAATGTTAAATCTGTTAAAATGAAAAGGTTTTTTGTTGTTGCCCATGACCTGACCGTACGTCTTTGCGGCTTGAATAGCTCAGACTTGCAGATATTAGCTGCGGGCTTCATTAAATGACAGACGAAAGCGAACAGTTCTGTGTCCGTATCCTCCTTATTCGTCTCACACATGAACAAGCCTCGCAGTCCGATGGTTAATGAATCCGTCCGGCAAGACCCCAGAATCATGTGGCTGTCTATAGTGAGGCAACGGAAACAAGTCTCCCCCTCTCCTCCTTCAGTCATCACCCTCACCCTTCACCGTACGTTTCTGTATTTCCCTCCAGTCGTCTGCATGTTCGGTTCACACGAATGTTGGCAGTGACGACGAGCGCTTAGGGGTGGTTGGCCTATGTTACTGACTGTGGAGGCGAATGTAATGGTAGACAGAGAATGTGAAGCCTGGAAGGCCGTCATCCACATCAGCCACAGGACACGTTTCCATGCCCTCTGTATATATGGCGGCTTCTGTGTACAGCGTGCCGTAAAAGGCAGCTATCTGGCGCCTTTCCCTAGTTTTCTGTCTTTTGTTTATTAAGAAGTTTCCGCCGTCCGTCTCTTTTCATCTTCATTTTGATCTTCCTGTTAGATTTTGTATTTCCTTTTTCATTTCCAATATTGTTATTGTTTCCATCATTCTGTTTCGTACTTATTCCATTTTGTCATTCATCAGTTGATTGTTTAGTTTCATGTTACGCTGTCTCTTCATACGAATTACTTTCGTATTCAGTTTTCTTTTTTCTCCAGTTTTCTATTATGTACTTCGGCCGTTCTTTTTTTACGTCGACGGTGTTTTGTCCTCTTACAAAACCGGTGCCAAACAATATCCAGCTGTTCATTGTCTCGGAGATGCTTAGTTGTCTGCAGCGAACTCTTTATCAGTATTGGAACGTGAAGAGGTCTTGTATATGGTACACTCTATCCAAATAGCTGTTTCAGTACGTTGAAAAATATCATAAAATTTTGTAATATTTCCTTTGCTGAACTTGAGATACCGGGATAGAGTAGTTGATATAGCGATTGTCTGCAGGCTGATCGACCCGGGCTTCGAATCCCGGCAGGACTAAGATATTTTCCTTTCTCTAAAACCGACCAGGGCCCAACCCTTCTCGGGGTGAAGTTAACCGATTACCTCTATCCGATGCGGAGGTTAAGAATGGTGCTGTACTTCCTCCTTATGCCTTCGTGGCGTGGAGAGGGGTAATTTTACCTTTTGTGACTTTTTTAAAAAGGATTTGGACACAACAAAGAAACTTCTTTTTGTTATTCGTTGTACTGTCATGGCCTGCATTCTGAATGCATTTATGCACTTGTGTAAGGATTGTTGTGTGAGTGTGTAATTTTGTAATAGTACGTATACAGCGAGTTTTCTGTCAGAATTCTGTACCTACTTATTACTTTCTTCTTCCGCAGTACTTGTTAATTGTAACCTTTATATGACTGTCACAAAGTGCGAGAAATGTAGCCATAATGTTTGTCATTATATAGTATTGTCCATTCGTATTTTTCCTTTACTGGTCCCATTATTTCTTTTAGAAGTATCTTTTTATTTCTTTGCGTCAGAAATTTTTCTCAGAAATGGAAAATTCTGGTATGAAAAATAGGCGTTGCAGAAGATAGAAATTTACAGTATGTGGCGGGTTATATCTTGTAGGTAGCGACAACACAGTGAGCAGAATTACATTAGATTTATTTCTTCCACCCGTTTGCCCGGAGTGGTAGCAGTTATTTGGTGCTGTGTGCTTGCAATTTAATTCACAAGAAATTTGGTCATATGTCGCAGTTTCTGGTTGATATACTTTAATCACACACACCCACACGTGTTGGGTTTCGTCAGGCTGCAATAAGTAGATTGCTTCTTGCCGTTCAATTCCGCTTCTTTACAAGCGACGTACAACTTCAAGGCTTCGTGATTTACGGAAAAGTGAGTGGGGCGGTCATCAGTGCACACGCGTTCCTGAATTTTGCTGTGTCTCTCGGGTCAACTTACTTTGTAATTTTGTTTCAGATGTCTGGGCTTGAAGTTATGCATTTTGCATGTGATCAGGTGGATTGCGGGGCGTGGGGAGGTGTGAATCCCACCGTCCCCACCAAGTGCCATGTGCATAATGTATGTAGCTATGACGTTGCTTTGAATCAATACATTTCACCGTGTGGTGGTGCGAGTAATCTTAAATACACGCTACTTTCGGAAATTCAGCGCGTGCAGTGCCTGATAAATGAGTGTTTATGTCAGGTGTCGGGTATTCCATGTACTTTGTCGCGTAAACAAGACGTGTGGGTCTGAATAAATGACGAAGAGACAGTGCCAAAATCCACTTGAGGGGCGTCCGCATATTTGCCGAAAAGAACGCGTGTTGAGATAGCTCCGTCGGTCCGTGGGCATATAGTATTTTTTTCTTTTTTCGCCTTTTTGGCCGTGCACCCTAATATAATGATAGTCACCAACTTTATGCACAAATTCTTTATTTTAATACATTTATTACATCCCTGTACATGTTTCGAGCACTATTGTGCTCATCTTCAGGAGGACAATTGTATTAACACAACATCTGGTATCGTCACTCTCTTTGGGTGTCTGTTCTTTACTTAGGTTACGAGAGGACTCCCGTAACCTGTGTAGTGAAAAGAGAGTGACGATACCAGATGCTCTGTTAATACAATTGTCTTCCTGAAGATGAGCACAGTGGTGTTCGAAACATGTAGAGGAATGTAATAAATGTATTAAAATAAAGAATTTGTTCATCAACTTGGTAAAAAAAAAAACTATCATTGTATAGTAAATAATTGGACAACCACAGAACGGGTCGTCGTGAAGTCTGATATTGCACAGCCAAACGCAGAATTGCTGGCCCATTTCAGTTTACATCTAGAGTAGACAGTTTTAACGACCACCTACGTGTGTGAACGTATTAGTCCTCATATCCATGTTCTGCTCATGCTTAGAGTGTCGCTAAATCCAGACAGTTTGTCATTTATATCGTGTGCCAAAAAATAGAAATTCTATGGTAGGTATTGTTTTTCTTCGCATATTAGCAACAGGGCTAAAGTCGAGCATTAATTGTAAAGATGACGCTGGAGTTTTAAAATGCGCCCTACTTAGTGCGAAATCCTCATAAGCGGCTAGCTTGTTGGTTGCTTCCGACTCGTTTCTCAGTAAAAATGTATAAGATACAAAGTACAAGCCCCAGTTAGCCACAGGTAAACATCGCTTCAGCACCACCACCTTCAACTGTACCGCGGACCACAATTTCCAAACAGGAATTAAAAGAAGGAAAATTGAAGTAGACCATACAGCACCAAGTGTAATGCAATAATCGTACGAGAATTAAACTACGAACTCTCCCTGCAATACAGAAGTTCCTAAGAGTTAATATTGATTTTTTAGATTTTGTATTTTATATTTTATAGATTTTTATTTTCTGTATTTTAATATTATAACAAAAAGGTGAATGTAAACAAGGGGCCCCTGCATGTTATTTCATTGTATCTTCATTTCGATGATTTTTGTATGGACGTGCCTGATGATGGCCTGAGAAAGGGCCGAAACATGTTGCATACATTTAAGGCGCAATTTAAATAAACCCATGTTGTGTTCGGCGGAGTAAGTGTAGTTTATTCATATTCACCAGGTTGCAAGCTTGTCTGAGAATTAGTTACAGGAGATACTTTTCAACACCTGCTTCATTTCGTTGTACATACATTGTACAGTACTTACTGTTAATGCAGATTCTGTAAGAGGGTCTCGTGTTAAGTGCAACGTTTTGTAGCAGGGCGAACTCGCCTTAATGGTGACGTTATACGTACATTTGCCCACCTGTTACGGTATTCCGACTAGCAAATAAAGAGCATTTTGTTAAAGGATGGTAAGAATTAAGCCGATCCCAGTGGCCGCGAGGTCTAAAGCCTGGGTCTGCAGTCGCTGTATTGATGGGAGTGCGGGTTCGAATCCTCCCGGGGACATGGATGTCTGTCTTTTGTCAGTGTCGTGTATGTCAGGTAGAGGTCTCTGCGTCGAGCTCCACAGGAGTCTTCCCGAAAGTGGTGTGTCGTGATCGTAATCGTGAAGCCTCGATAATGAGGCCTTGGCCTACTAGGTGTTCTTGCGCATTAAAAATGGTACGAGGTAGTAATAAAGGTTGCTTTCCTCTCCGTACTTCAGTCAGTGTGGTGAATTTCGCAGAAGACATGCATGTTACTGCTAAGCACCGAAAGCTCTTCACATTAGTGGACATAGGACTCGGAAAGCAATACTGCTTTTGTCAACTTGCTCGATGATACACTGCTAAAAGGAATTTCCCCTGTATCTTGTTGGGGTGGATATTTAAGTTTTAGCGTTTGGTCCAAGATAAACTTATTGTTTGAACCGAAAGAGATAAAGTTATACCAGAAACGGCATCCTGTGGAAAATAAAACAGAGATTATGCAGCAGGTCTTGAAAGTGCAGTGAGTTTTCTTGTTCCCTGAATATATAAAAATAATTTGTAGGAGTTGTTTTTGCTGTTGAAATGAATGAACGGTAACTTTCAAGCTGCCGGACTGAAAAGTTAAATGAAAATAAGCTTGAAAGATTGCCGCAGCTTATCCTACGCAAGTACATTGAAGGTCCGCAAGTTTTATTAATGTCAGCATGAAAAAGATACCGTACATCGTGACAGGAATCAATTGTTAAGTCGCACTGCAGAGAACTGCCCTCTTCTGGGTAGTACGCGCCGAGTAGTGGTAACAGTTACCACTACCACTACTCCCTGCGTAATAACCCAGAAGTGCGCAGTTCTCGTCTCCGCGGCGGAAGCCTGAAATAACGCAAGTCGCGCCGCAGTATGCATTTATTTCTTACCGCATGACAAAGTGCCGTGGCAATTCGAGTGAAGCACAGGAAACCAGTGACCAGAGATGATCAGAAATTGTCTGTACTACTGTCATTGTCGGCAGATATTCGTTATAAGACCAGAAACGCAGCAGAAACTGCGCAAAACAGAATGGCGTTGTCGGCAATGACCGGCCAGTTCAGACTGAGAAGCGGACATTGATCGACCTGCGACATTGCCCGGTTTCAGTCGGTGACCAAATCTCGTGCGCTGCTGTTTATTGATGCACTTTTGTGAGTCTCACGCACTGCGGCCTACTCCTGCTATAGTCATTTTGCGAGACATGACGTAGCACTTTCTTATCGTTGCCATATTTGTAATTATTAATATACAAAAACCGTACGCATTCACAATGTGTAGGTATGCTTGTCAGGTATTGTGTATAAACACACTGAGTTGTTCAATTCGCATTCGTTCAATAGTTACAGATTAAGGGACAGTGATGGTGTAGAATCTAGAAGAGCAGCTAAAGCAGTTGACAATTTTATGTGTGAAATGCATTTGAATTGTATTGAAATCTTCAGCTCCTACAATGCAATATGCTCTTTACAATGACCAGACGGTAGTGTTATTGCAGGTATCGTCGTTTATTGTGAACAACATACCACACACATAAACACTGTGTTGACAGAATTCATAATATTTGATTTAAAGCAGTGATTGCCAACCAGGGATTCGCGGACCATAGGTTCTGCAATATGAGTAGATTCATGTCAGTAGGAAAAAGTTAAAATATTCTCTGTTTACGCTATGAAGGCGTATAGGAGACTAGAGGTATTGCTCTTCTCATTCTTAACCTCAGTACTATGTGGAGATGAGTGGTTGCCACGCTTCGACGGCCTTAATCCTTAGAAAGACGCTGGATGGGCCCCAGAGCCGGTGTGGACGTTTTGGAGGAGAGAAAAATTTCTGACCTTGCCGGGATTCGAACTCCGGGCCGTCGAACCCCTAGTTAGTCGCTATAACGACCACCTCTCAATAGAACTTAAACTTTTTCTTTATGTTTTTCCTGATCAAGGTTTTATTTTCGTTAATCCTGGAGAAACTGTTTTTGTAGCGTGTTGGTGTTGACTAAAGGAATGATTTTTGTGAAGTGTAAGGTACAACAATACCTGTACAGGCCTGGACAGACCCTGAGGGTTGCAGGAGGTAGATGCTCCTAGATTTCAAGACAATCGGCACGTGGGGGTGGCAAGGTTGTTAGCCCTACTCACTGGCCGCATTTACTCTCCGGGAAATATTTCTGGCAATCAGTTCGATTAGAGGCTGAGTCGACCCCAGGGCCATAGTGCGGCAGGAAGGGTTAAGTCAATGAAGAATTTCAATGACACCATCGGGAATAAAACACGGGACCAACCGGCTTGTAGCTGAGTCCATTACGTTTATGTTTCTTGTTTGTAAGTGTTCCAGCTTTAAAATGTCATCAGGATTTGTGCCTATGAAGTCCTTGAATTGGTATAAATCTTTGGAAGGGGTTCGACGGAATTTACTAGATATGCGAGTTTCATGGTACCAAAAAGTTTCAGAAACGCTGCTGTGAACAACCGTAAGCCTCCAGAAATGTATCATTGTCGTCGGCCTGATCCCTTCCATGCAGTTCCTTGCGAACCGTTGCGCAGCGAAGTAGATTAAGTTGCCTGCATAGTGTGGAGTCTAGCAAGTGGTCTGAGGTAGCCCGAAGGGCTCCGCTAAACACTGCTAATTGTCACGTCGCCACAGCGTTGCTTCCTGAGACTAAACATCTTCTTTGGATCAGTCTTGGAACCTCGATTCTGGTTTACGTTGCCTGCGCCATGCCGTGTCCTGACTGTTAGCACTTCGAAGGAACATGTTTCCTTCAACCGAAGACGTTTAAGGAGTTGCGTGTGTCTCCCCATCAGTCGGTTGATGTCATGCTTTATTTACCGTGATCAGGATAAGTACAATGCAAGCAATGCATACTTAATAAGCCTACGTAGAAGGATCCTAACGCATATTCTGTGGCACAAGGGAAGTGCTATGGCCGTGTGTGTAAACTGTACCTATAATTGAGAGGGATGTGACTGTTTCAAATCTCGATCAATAGTGAAAAATACCACTCTCATTTTAAACCAATTTGAAGTGTTGGTATCCAGTGTTGTTAGTTATCCGTTACCGTACACATATGTGATTGATTTCTGGTTTAATGAAATTAATTATAATAATTAATTGGAGTCATTCGTGTGTGGGATTAGCAGGGATAGATCAGCCACCAAATTGACTCCCTGGGGGTTGCAAGGCTGCAGTTTGACTCCGAGCTCGAACAACGATATCGCTATTGCTGCAACATGCAGACAGGCTCTTCGGCCGCTGTCTTTCATTGTAGTGCGTACTTGGGACCCTTTTTGAAGGTTAAAACGTCAAAGTGAATCCTTAGTAAGGAATGTATGAATGAGTGGAATTTCGTCTCCACTCCTTCGCACGTCATTTTTGAAGCACAGGAAGAAATTTAAGTTTCTTGTAACAACTGAACCGCTAATCGATTTTCATTAAATTTGATATAGGGGACCGGTGGTACAGTTTGTAAACACGTTCAGAGCTTGGTTAAATTTGACAAAAGTGACGGACACGTAACTTGGGTTTTTGCGCGCACCTGTTTATGTTCATGGGCGATGTTAGTGACAAAGGTAGTAGAAAATAGTAAAGGTGTTTATGCCCAGTAACTCTTAAAGAGTTTTTAAGGTAACTAAACAGAATTGAATTTTTAACTTTTGCCTACAGCTCCTAACTTGTTCTTTATTTTTTCTGTAATTTGTTTCGTTTTTAATTTGTTTTGCATTATTTTCCTTCGAGTTTCTGACTTCTGTCGCACTATACATTTCCTGCATTTTAATTAGACGCTGTTAATACTCTGTATACTATAATAGCCAATAATGAGCATGTGGCACACACGTGCTAATCACTTCGAAGAATTTTTCGTGACACAGAATGCTGCTTTGTTCTTTTGTACTTGTTGAATCGATCTTAATCTTTGAATTGACGCCACTTTAAAATAGAGATTTCCTTATATTCAGGCTGTTAAATGTTGGACTGTTTACGTACACATTCCACACTCTGAGGCAGAAGGTCCAATACCTGCCCGTAATTTACCTGCGGATGTGAGGGGTCGGATGACTGTGTTTGGCACGTGGAGGGTGGGTCGCCCGTCTTCGCAACTGTTGGAATTGGCAGCCGATAACCAAGCAAACAGACAGGGTTGCTTTCTAGTGAGACTGGCCTTGTTCGCCTGTCCACTTTACAGTTGTGGAAAGAAAAACGAACGGCCTGGACGATAGAAACTTCGATAGACAGCTTCCGACCTGCTAAAAGCGAATTTGGCTGGCCGCTGTGCGAGGATGAGAATACGCGAAACTCGCTGCCATTGACACATGCATTTCCCATTAGTAGTGACTGTTACTTGCTAGACAGTGCGCTCTGTCCTTCGGTAATCGCCTTCGTATCAAAACTAAGAAGTATTAAACCTGCCGGTCTATGGGTTTTATCAATTTCGTTGTATTTTTTGTAAGTTGCAGGCCTAAAATGTGTACAAGGAGCAAAAATTGTCGGAATATGGCAGGATAGTTTCTTATCAATGATAATTTCGCACACCAAGCGTGCCGTAATTCGCGTTTCGTTGCGACATACGCGGTCAGTATTTTATCTGATAACTATCGGTTTACCAGTCGCTGAGGCTGGCTTATCGTATTGCCGTAGCTTTTCCAAACGTACCGCCCACATTCGCGGTGGGCGTATGGCGGGAAGTGACAAACGATAGTTTGCAGATAAATTAAGGACCAGATCTTCTATGTCCAGCAAAGTTTTAATAGAAATTGATATCGATATCGTGTGCTTTAAATTCTTTTTAATAGCGGTAGATTCTGCTACCAGTAAAAGGCGAATTCTATAATCGCGTTTGGTTTCTAAGGGGGTTTTTTTTTTTCCTGTGGCGCTTCACCCGATGCTGGGTCATGGCCTCCACTTACGTGGGTTCGATCACTTTCATTGGACACACCACGTTTGATAGGACCCACGACAGAGTGATCAGCCCGACGCAGAGACAACACACAACACTCACAAGAGACACACATCCATGCCCCGGCGGGATTCGAACCCGCATTCCTAGCAAGTGAGAGGTCGCAGACCCACGCCTTAGACCGCGCAGACTCTGGTATTGGCTAGTGTTATGTTCCTATCGACATATGAACCGCTTTAACACAATTCACTTTGTAATAGCCGTCCTTCGTGTCTCGTTTGTGGAATGCTTCTCCACAGACTGCCTGCCAGTCGTGACTGAGCAGGACAAAGATTGTGCTTTAATCCTGTCACTTTGCGGATGGAGAAACGGCCTCCAATATGGAGGGTAGCTGCGAATATATTGAATAAGCAATCGCGGGCAGCCGACAAGGGGTGGTCCTTCAGCTTGGGGGTTGGGCGAGGCTAACAGCTCCTCGCCGTAAAAGCGTATCCTCTATGAAACGTTAATACATTAAGCAAGCCTCGGACCTGGGCTGATACTTTGGTGCGACCTAAGCAATGGAAAAGGGACAGGAGATTTGGTAAGTGGGATGTAGGGGTATGGACTGGATCGAGCTGGCGCGGGACAGGGACAGGTAGCGGGAACTTGTGAATGCGGTAATGAACCTTCTGGTTCCATAAAATGCGGGAAATTTCGTTACTAACTGCGAACCAGTTGACTTCTCAAGAAGGACTCTGCTCATGGAGTAAGTACGTAGGTCTGTAATTATGCAGACAGTCCTTAAAGTAAATACTTTGCATAGAGTGACCCTGTGTTTTGAGTTATCAAATATTTTACATGTCACTGTCCCGGCGTTTTAAATGTTTGTAACAGTGGCAGAACACGACCGAAAGTGGATCTGGTGCTTAAACGCCAGAAGAGCTCCCAACACCGTTTATAGGTCTCTCTTGGCATGCTGTTAGTACAGCATATGGTTGTTACATGAGTGTAACACGGCAGCGGGAAGTTGTAATAATCTTCTGTTTCTGTTGCAGTAGATGTAAACATTACGTCGAAAGATAAATAGGAGAAGAAAAAGCTGAAAGACAAGTGTTATCATGTTTGCATGCTACTGCGGTTCGGGTCATGAATATTAATGAGTTTTGTAGCGCCTCGTGATGTAAGACTTAGAACCTCTAGAGACTTTTTCATGAGGCCCATATCTGAGTGCCCGCTGTTCTCAGGTCACTCACTCTGCGTTTCAGACCGCATCGATGGCGTTGTGCTGAAGGTCATTACACTTTTCCCTTTGAAGCCTAAATTTCATGCAGCAAATGTTTGAATATCAGCTCCTGCCTCTCACTGACTAGCGTTTGTTCCAAAAGTGTGTTCTGCCAATTATGATAAGGAGATTCGATCGAATCTGCTGTAATGACATTATACAGAGTTCTGCAGTGAGTAAGCTTTCAGTTTGAGGTATGTCGTTAAGAATATTAGGAGGTTGCTTTAACTCCTTATTGTCACTGCTGCTAGTAAATGATAATTACATAACTGTGTGTAGGGGAATGGTCTTTAAAAAGGCGTACAGAAAATTGTTACTGAAACTGTGGTTCCGCCAACAAAAGGCCACAGGAAACTTAACTGAAAAGTAAAGAATTCAGTTCAGTAGCTCCAGAGTAATTGTATTCCATTCGACATAAAAGCGTTCCACCACATTTAAAGTTTCAAAATATGCGTTTCACTATTGTGGGTTGCGTAAAGGGTTTTGATAATCAACAGATTTCAGTGTACAGAAATAACAGCTGTATCATCTGAGAAGCACAGGAAATAATTACGCTGTGAACAAAACGCAGTGTCCTCTGGTGTTAAAATATGTGGTACATATACACGTAGTAACCATTGTGCTTTAGAGGGTTTCACGTCCTTTGAATTGCATCAGAATTTCTTTGGTTTGCGGAAGGTTCCTAAGCTGCTGTTGCATTTGGTAGTATTACAAGACTGGAGTTCACCAAGCTACTGGCTGCAGAAGAGACAGAACGCGGGCTTGTCTGTCTCTGCAAGGCGTTAGAAACAAAGTCGGAATTTCTAAGCCGCTTATATTATTGTATTGAATAAGTACGTATTGTGCTGTACGGACTCAGTGGTTTGGGCGAACAAGAAACTGCTTCTTTTTGCGAGCGCAAGGTTGCCTAGACGCCATTACTAAGCCCGTCATTAGAGTCACCATGAGCCGTTTCCAAGCAGATCTTATCCACACGACCGGATATTCTAGTATTTTTTTTTATTCTGGGACCGTGTATCGTAATTCTGGGTTGAAGAAATCCAACGAGATGCAGCAGTATGCAAATATTTATTTACTGCTAAATTAATCTGCATGTTTCGGGTGTCCATTGCGCACATCATCAGGAGTGCATAAAACTGTAGTTGCAGCCTCTGATACAGATCATACTATCTGGGGAGCAAGCTTCCTCAAACGTGACCATATAAGC
>Ga0123357_10006109_pt1 | contig 14594 bp, 13 predicted proteins | sample TergutEmb28metaG_FD_89873 | JGI IMG/M metagenome (GOLD analysis project Ga0123357, IMG submission 89873) | Embiratermes neotenicus P4 segment gut microbial communities from Petit-Saut dam, French Guiana - Emb289 P4 | ecosystem: Host-associated > Arthropoda: Insects > Digestive system > Gut ...
CCCTCAGGTTTCCCCACTAGAACCCTGTGCACACCTCTCCCCTCCCCCATACACGCCACATGCCCCGCCCATCTCATTCTTCTCGATTTTACCACCCGTACAATATTGGGTAAGGAGTAAAGATCCCTAAGCTCTTAATTGTGTAATTTTCTCCATTCCCCTGTTACCTCGTCCCCCTCATTTCATATACCATTATATATTTCAGGTTAAAGCTTCATCAGAAAGATATTCCTCTAGTGAGGAGAATGTCTGTTGCAATAAAACTATTTTAGTTCTTCCACAATGCTGTGTATTCTTTAAATTACTTGGTAATTCATTGTATAATTTTATCCCTATGTTATTTACATTTTTTTAAAATCAGTTCCACAGAACTGGGAATGAGGATCTCTTTGTCATGGATGATAATCATGCCAACTTTAAGTGTATGAGTACATGACTTTCAAGATATATATACATGGCCCTAGAAGTATATTTAATGCATTAAAGATTTCCCTGCAGGAAGTGACTCTGCCTACATTACTCATTAATCTAACACCCTCTTTTGTATACTTTTACAATTTAATTTTTTACGGAATAAGGTCAAACTGTTAAATAAAGAAAGCTTCGAGCTTTGTTATTTTTGCAGCCTGTGACCCATCAGCACTCTCTCATGATCCAGCCTTGGGTTTGGGGTCTCTGATCCAACACACTCATTAGGACTGGGAGAGCCCCAGTTCCTCACACTGAATGCACTCACACACCAGCATCAGCTTTGCCATGTATACTGATAGTTTGAGATGTTGTAAGATGTAATAATTCAGTTCAATTAATTTATAAAATGCTTGACAGTTGCAATAAATAATTATTGAATATTATAGTTTAAAATATTTTTTTATTTACACTTATTTTTTGTAACAACAACAACAAAAACGACGACACCAACAACGACAATGACAACTATGACAACAGCAGCAGCAACAACAGCAACAACAACAATGACAATGACAATGATGACAACAACAACAATGATGATGATGACAACAGTAGCAGCAGCAACAACAATAACAACAAAAACAACAACAACCCAGGGAATATTTGAAAGGTAAAAATTAATGAACTTGAAACAAACAGTAAGAGCAAGAATATCAAAATTATATATGCACTTTTATAAATTTAAGAAGGGCCACCAACCTATAACTAACTCAGAAGAGGATGCAAAGTTTGTTCAATTTGCAGGCACTCATTTTGAATGGGTGGGGGGATCAGGTATTGAATGTACAAGGGGTTAATGATATTAGGCAGACTGAAATATGTATGGCAGAGCCACTAGTCCCTCAGCCCAGTGCCTTTTAAGTTGAGATGGCTATTGAAAAGCTAATAAGACACAAATCACAAGGAATTGATCAAATACCAGCAGAATGGATTAAAGCAGGGGGTAGGACAATTCGTTCTGAGGTATAAAATTATTATTTCTGTCCGGAATAAGGAAATAATTGTCTCGGCACTCGAAGGAGTTAATCACTGGCCTATTTATAAGAAGGGCGATACAACAGATTTTAGTATTTATCAAGGCATATCACTTTTGCCAACTACATACAAATTTTATCAAGTATCCTGTTGTCAAGGTTAACTCCACATGCAGAGCAAATTTTTGGAGACCACATGTGGATTTCAACAAAACAGGTCAACTACTGATCATATATTCTTCACTTGCCATACACCCGAGAAAGAAATGGGAATACAATGAAGAAGTACCTAAGCTAATTTATACACTTCAAGAAAGTCTATGGTTCAGTTAGAAAGGGGGTCGTGTATAATATTTCTCATAGAGTTCAATATCCCTATGAAACTAGCAAAGCTAATAAAAATGTTTCTGAATGAAACCTACAGCAGAGTCTGGGTAAGTAGTCATTTGTCTGATGTTTCCTGTCAGAATGGTTTGAAACAAGGAGGTGCATTATTGCCAGTGTCTTTCAACTTTGCTGCAGACTATGCTTTTCAGAAGGTTCAGGTAAACCAGGATGGCTTGAAATTGAATGGTATACATCACCTTCTAGTTAATGCTGGTGATGTTCATACACTGAGTGGAAACATACATATGACAGAGAAAAACAAAGAAGATTTAATACTTGGTAGTAGGGAGACTAGTCTAGAATTAAATTGAGAAAGCAGCTTATGCACATGTTTTATGAAGAGAATTCATGACAAAATCATGATGTAAAGATAGGTAATAAATCATTTAAAAGTGTGGCAAAGTTCAAAAACTTGGGATCAACCTTAACAAATCAAACTGCATTCATGAGGAAATTAACAGCAAACTGATCTCAGAGGGAATGCCTGTTACAGTTCAGTTTAGAATCCTTTGCCTTCCCATTTGCTGTCCAAAAATATAAATATTGAAATATAGTGACCTATAATTTCGCCTGTTGTTTTATAAGGGCCTGGAACTTGGTCCCTCACATAGGATGAGGATGTATGAAAATAGGGTACTGGGGAATAAAGGTGGGCCCCAGAAGGATGCAGTACCAGGGAAATGGAGGAGACTGTAGAGTGAAGAGATTAAAAATTTGTACTCCTCACCAAATATTATTCAAGGGATCATAGCAAGAAAAATTAAATGGGCGATGCAAGTGGCACCTATGGGGGAGAGGAGGGGTGCATACAGGAGTTTGGTGGGGAAACAAAAGGAAAGTGATCACTTGGTAGACCTAGGCATAGAAGGGATGGTTATATTAAAATTATTCTTCAAAAAATAAGATGGGGCGTGAGCTGGATTGATCTGGCTCTGGTTTGTGGCAAGTGGCGGTGTCTAGTGAATACGGTCGTGACATTGGGGTTCCACAGAATGCCGGGAGTTTCTTGACTATCTCAGGAACTACTGCTTTTTCAAGAAGTACTTTCCTCCATCTGGTTAGTTAGTTACTGTGTTATAATTACCCGTGAAGTTCATTTCCTGCGCCACGTTCATCCAAGCGTCTTCTGTCAAATCTCTTCTAGAATATTCCGACATCTTATAATTATACAAACATGGGTATTTCTGTACAGTTTGAACAAATAGTATATTGGTAGATGGATCATCTCTTTTGAACTCATTCATTTGAAGCTAAAACAGAGAATAAAACCGTAAAAAAGTACGATTACACAGCAAAAGTCACACGGCGACAATTGAGCGGCGACTGTCGCCTGGTATCTGTGACTGTGGTGGGAGGCGTTTAAGAAATGGTGGAAACTTCTGAGAAATGTTTCGTCGAAGTAGCGTCGTCCTACTGCCAGAGTGGCGTTCGTTGCTTAAGTAACCCTCACACTAATTTGAACTTCATATAGACTTCCCATTTATATTCGATGGTTACGTAATGAATCAACTTAATGTTAGCCACGTCTTTCCGCATATACCTATTACAGACCGAATACAATAAGAACACGCTTGACATAACCTCAAAGTTATCCTGCCATGTCATTAGATTTACACAAATTTGACATAACATTGGCAGCTGTCGATATGAAGATGCTACTACCAACATTTCATGTACGTTGTTTACCAGTTATTTTACTCGTTACGCTGTACACCGTAATAAAATTTGGAAGTGTGTGCAAAGTTTCAGTAGCTACACCATAAATAATACGCTTTAGTATTACTAGCAACCCTGAAGACTAGTTTCATATTATCAATGCCAGAGAAATATATTTAGGAATGTAAATGGTCTCCAATAATTTAATGCTGATAGTAACGTTTATATAAATGATTCATTCAAAAAGCATAATGGTAAGACTTGATACAGCACACACAAATGATTGTACTGTTCACCTGTCTTCCCTTATACGATGACTGAAGTATGGTACACCAATGTACATACTGAGGTATGTAATGCATTGCTTGCAGGACTCACAAAATTCTCAGTTTGAGTCCCAGTTGGGCTGGTGGCTATTGTGCCAGTAGATTTTTATAGTCGCACCTTTCTGTGCAGGTGAAGATTTGTTCAGCACCTTAAACTAGACCATATGCAGTTCCTTACAAATTGTTACACTAGTAACCTTTCATAGTCATCCTCTGTTCTCATTTCACAGTGTAAAATCTGTGCAACTGAAACATCCGAAAATAACATCAGAGATATAACCATTTGGAAAAACACATCTCTCTTCAGGAGGCTGGACTAAGAGAAAATACAGAGAATTTATATGTTCATGTCTTTCATCAGAATTCAGGACAGCATTAACTGGAGAGCAGGGGCACAGCTAGAGAAACACAGATTGAGGAAAATATTTAGACATAAGGGGGAGGATGTGACATTTGAAAACATTTTTGTGAGCTTCATTAATTGGTACTCTACCAAACATTATTCGATGTTGAAATCAAGAAGTATATGGATGGACACACAGTATACACACAGAGGCAATCACAAATTTCAGTTGTAGATCTTAGAAAACCTAGGTTTAGGTATAAAAGGATAATAAATATGTTAGGAATCAAGTGACTGTCTGGCTCAAGAGAAGATATAGTAGCAAACTCTTACACATGATTTTGTAAGTAGCTCAATGACCACTGTCTCCAAAGAGGGATCATGCTAAATGGACCTTGCGTGTGTTCATTCTGTGACAGTTCTTACTGGTGCTGCATTTACCATCTGAAAAATTCAGTGTTTTCAAGTGAAGCTCCTACATTACCAACATAATCTTGTATTCTCTCATGCTTACCACTGTGGTCTGACAGGTTTCCTCATCTGTCCAGTTTAGAAGGTAAGACACAAGTGCCAGACATTTTAAATTCCAATAAAATACGAAGGACGGCATACTGCGCTTGCACCCTGGGCAACGGCATCAACTCTTCTTCATACACTGCCAAGTTTACGAGATATTCGTTAAAATTTTGTTGGTTTGGCAAACTAGGACAGTGGGAGCAAATAGCAGATGCCAGCTTTCCATTGGGAAAGTTTTGGCAAACAGACAATCCCCAAGCACGGGGAATTTTTCGCATGTAGTTCAGCCCTACATATGCAGTGGAACAGAATTTAAGAGAATTTCTGCTGAAAAATTTGTGGTTCACAGAAGTGATCCTTGGGAGCGCAAAAATGTACTTTATTTTAAAAAAATCTTCAGCTCCCATATGCAGGGAATGGGAATTAGGAAATACATGTGTGGATTGTGGGGCTCCTGCCCAACAGTAGAGCTGCTGGGGCATGACGCTGACCACCAACTCCCACCTAGCACAGGGTTTAAGGCATAAATGGATCTGTATCTCTACTCCCCCTCTCCCTGACTTCACTGGCATATTACAGGGTGACCTTTACCTCTATATTAATGCTTTGACGCCTAAGGATGACTATAGTGGTCGTACTGCACCGCTAACCTCTAAATGTTGCATTTTATATATTTATTCAACAAATATAGATACTGAATATTTTAAATATGGTGTCTACTCTCTGTTTTTTCTCTTCAAAATGCAGTTTCATAAATCTAACGTATTTGGTTCCTGTATTATTCACATTTTATTTACAGGGTGCTAAAATTAAAAAAATAATTCTGGCACCAAAAGGTTAATGTGTGTCCATAGCACTATAGTAGGCACTTTAGATCATACACACAAGAATATTATGGTTTATTTGTGGGTAATTTTACTGTCATTTAAATAATGCTATTATTTAAAATTATGTACTAAATGGTAACGGTGTGTTGCCTACAAATAAAGGGACAACAAAATTAACATTCATGATGGAAATTTTTGGCTAATTTTTAAAAGTAAAACTTACAATTAGAAACTTACTTTGTACTCTTGGAAAATGCAGAAATTTGTAATGCCCAATTTCTCAACCTCACACATGCATCCAGGCTTTATGCAGATCTCTCAGATGGTCTTATTGAACCCAAACATCCATCAGTACTCCTTCAGAAGCACACGTGCAATTACACTACACCAAAAATTCCCCCATTCACATGCAACCCAAATTCTACCATTACCATAAACACATCCCTCTCCACTCCAGGCAAATGAATCTGGTCCACAACCAGTCACTATATTCCTTATTATTATCACCCCAGTGTATTTCTATACCTTCAATGTAGTTTCTTCCCTTCAGGTTTCCAATACATATTCTGCACACATTTCTGATCTCTCCCACACAACCTATGTGCTATATTCCCATTCTCTTCAGCTGTCGGTTTCCAAATACCTACCCACAGTCAATATTCTGTCATTAGTATGAGACATCAATTTTTAAACTCATACATAAAAGTACTTTTTGGTGTTGTATGCCCATTCAGAAGTTAAATGTATGTATGTATGAAAAATGTGCTTGGAATATTTTACCATTTTAAAGTACTTACATGACTCACTTCGTAACTGCAGGGGCAGCTGGTTAAAGTGCAGGGTCCACCAGTGAATCGGGCGATTTGGCAATGACGTTTTTCTATTTTTAGCGTGAGCGGGGAAGGGGAATGACGCTGCCAGGTGGCGTGGCCGTGAATAGCGTTCAGTTTGAAATGGAGTCGTGGACTGGTGCACAGCGTGCTTTTGCTGTAAAATCATTTTATAAGGACGATTGCTACATTGCCGCCCAACATGAATTTCGAAAGAAATTCGGGATTCATCGAAACAGTAAAGTGCCGTCAGCTCATGCCATAAAGACATGGGTAAACAACTTTGAAGAGACTGGCTCAACTGTTAAGAAGAAAGGTGGTAGTGTTAAAACAGTTCGCACCCCACAGAACATTGACACTGTGAGAGCATCATTCGAACAAAGTCCTCGCCGGTCGGCTATGCGTCATTCCAAGAAACTGGGACTGTCAGAAAGCAGTGTCAGGCGTATTTTACACTTGGATTTGCACTGCGGATACAAGAAGAGATTTCAAGAATCCCGGTCGACGTGTTACGTAGGGTCATGAGTAGTGTTCACGATCAGCTTGCCGAGTATGAGCAGCATAATAGAGGGCATCTTGAGGATGTAACGAGTGGAATGTGTTGTGTATTTTTTTGTTCTGTGTTATGTTTCAAGACCACTGAATCACTTATTTCTACAAATGCTACAGTATGTACTTCCTTATAAATGTAACTGTATCATGATATCCAATACTTTTAATTTTTTCAACACTTAAAAACACCCGATTCGCTGGCGGACCCTGTACAATATGTTGCTGGAAGTTGTATGGAACAAAAATAAGAAGAAAACTCCAAAAGAAACTTTTTATTATTATTAACCTTGATTTTTCCCAATGAAATTACATTTTTCATATAATGCACAATAGTAATTAAGATGTTTTAACTTTTCCAGGAGAGAGAGAGAGAGAGAGAGAGAGAGACCTACATTTTCATCTACTAATTTTGCAGTATTACTGAACAGATTTTGGACCAGGAAACACTAATTTTTTTTTAATGATTTTCTGACAATTGTTATCGATTTTGTGTGCCCTGCACTTATTTTTCTCTTTTTATGGGTTTTCGAAAATATTGTGTAATGTTACTTTGAGATATTTTTGGTTTTTTGATATTAATTGCTTATTGTACATAACTGTACTCAAAGTGGCTTTCTTTAGAGAAGGGTGAAATATTTTGTCATTTCTATGCCTTAAAATAGGCAGGCATTAATGCAGTATAAGTTGCAGCCTGAACATTTTCCCTAGTTTTAGTAGCTGGTGGTGGTGGTGGTGGTGGTAGTGGTGGTAGGGGGGGAAGGTACAGTAGAAACTGACCAACATAATCATGACCTAAAATTAATTCCAAATGCCAGTATTTAAATCATGTTGCATGAGGCATATGAAGCACTGCAGCCAATAAAATGACTTTGAAAACTCATTTAAAAACAGAATGAATATAAAATCAATGCAGAACTAAGTAACAGAAACGCAAGACATCAACAAACATCACTGTTTTTTCCCCCCCAAGCATAACTTTGTATTGAATATTTTAATGCCTTGTAACATTATGTCAAGGGCTTTAAGCTGATTTCCACATTTTGACTGTTTTTTAATTCAACATGTGAGTATTTCTTGTAGCTGTCACCCCAACAGACGATCTCTCGGCACTGTCCAGGCAGCAAAGAATTGTGGGTGCACGGTATTACTTCACCCAACCGAAAGTGAGTTCTGTTCACAATAAAAATCACAATGCTACATTTATGTTTTATAAGCAAAATTTCTCTTTTTTTTTTAAGTTCAAGTATTCATTTAAGGGGATTGGGCAGGGGACTTAGGTCCCCTGTTATATTGCCAATTTAAATGGCCTTCCTGAATCAAAGAAGTCACTAGACCAGACAGCAATGGAATTTCGCTGTATAGGAATGTCTTCCTCACATAGCCATTCTCAGGTCAGCATCAATACTATACTAGGGGCCTGTGTCATAAAACTGCCTGGTTTCAATGAATGTGGCAGATGTATATTTATTCCTTTTTCACCTGGGATGCAGCCTGCTTGGCCTGGTGAGCTTGAAGCACTGCCACAGCCTCCTCCACCTGCAAATGCAATAATAAGTCTCTATTATTCTCAGATACTGCGCCACATCAGATGGTGGTACATAACACCACAAAGAATAACAATACATTTATCACAACAGTCACACAGAATGATAGAAATGACACTTTATAGACAGACACCTGATGGTGTATCTTTTATCATGTCACAAGATGTACTGGTACCTGTAAACTTTCTACCCAATAAAACTGCTGTGCTGGACATAATAAAAGGGAGACCTGTATAATGTGGGACAAAAAATGGTTTTCTTCTTTTTTGTGTAGCACAGCCAGAACCCCACTGTCCAGCTCTCACCCCAATAACACACCAATGCCAACATTTATAGTTATCAAACCACAGTTTCAGAGAGATTCAGTAATTACCTTGGCCTTTAGAGACTCATGATGTTCAAGCATGTGAAGCAGTTCGGAGTTGTCTATCTCTAGTAGCATGCCAGTGATCTTGCCAGCCAAATCTGGATACATACGCTGGATCAATGGGAACAAACGCTCACCCAGCATCTGCTTTTGCTCCTGTGGTGGGGCAGCTGCCAGCATTGTTGCAGTCAGAGGCTCCTGCCCCTGAATGTGCACAGCCTGGAAATGTGACCTTAAGCAGTTACACGACCCAAGGACCGTAGAGACAACTGTCACAACCTACTTGAAAAAGAGCCTTCAGTACTAATCATACTGTCAAATCTATTTTGCTGTCAGATATAACATAACCAAGCCCAAAGGAAAAGTCTCAACATACAAAATATCAAGAAAGTTTCAATTCTAAAAACAATGATATGACACACATTTGTATATGCTTGGGAATTTATTAGCATAAGTGATGTCACTTTAACCACATACACCATGGGTGTGGAGCCAAAAACAACCCTCCAAGATTTCAGGCCATTCCACATAAAAATCGGAGAGACATTTTGGGTGTAATATACACTCATGTATAGAATATGCTGCATTAACAAATAAAAAAGAAAACTATACAAATCAGGTTTTGGGTTAACTGGATGCCTGCAAAGTGAACTGACCTAAATCAAACTATCCTGTGATAAAGCTGCAACTTGCTGCACCCACTTTACCTCCAGTACTCCTAGTAGAGGCTGTTGGGTGAACAGAGCCCAAAACTGGCCCTGCTGCAAAGGAGAAAATTTCTGGACTGCCAGAAATTTAAGTACAACAAATCTATTCTTAACTCAATTTCCCCATGATTAATGCCGTTCTTTTACTCATGATATCACTAACTCCGAGGAGCAGAACCCTTCTTTAGAAGCTGAACAGTTCCACACTAGTCAAGAAATTCCCTAAATTTTATGGAACCTCAAGGTTCATTACCATGTTCACAAAAGCCTGCCCCTGGTCCTAACCTGAGACATAAAAACCAGTCCACATCCTCCCATCTATGCCTAGTGCTTCCACATGGCTATTTCCTTCACTTTCCCCATCAAAACCCTGTATGCATTTCTCATCCCCCCTGTATGTGCTACATGTCCCTCCCTTCTCATTCTCCTAAAACCTGATCACTCAAATATGTGGTCAGACGTACAAATAATGAAGACACTTACTATACTGTTTTCTCCATTCTCCTGTTACCTCATACCTCTTTGGCCCATGTATCAACCTCAGCACCCTATTCTCATACACCATCTGCCTATGCTCTTCCCTAAATATAGGGGACAAAGATTCACATCCATACCAAACAAGGGTTTAGAGTTTAACCAAGAATGTCAGCCAAGATGGTTGGTGTCCTGACTTGAGATTCAAACTCATTATCTCCCAAATGGAAGTCGGAAGCACAGCAGTCACTCGGTCATCTGGACTATATGGGGGGAAAAGTGGTCTGGATTGCCTGGAAATCTTTAATCACTGAGGGTGAAACTCTCTGGTATAGGTAATATACAAAAAATCATCAATAGAAGTATAAGTCTTGGAGCCTAACTCTGCAAATAAGAACAATGAACAACAATAATAACAATAATACCTGCCCTAATCATTGCACTATAATAGCAAAATAAGAGACAGCTACGACACTAGAGAGAGTGTGTCCTTACTGCTGGGGCGTTACAGACTGGCTGGCTCTTCCCACTTCACCCACATCACCAGGTTCAGTGTACAGACTGTCTCAAATCCCCCCCCCCGATGCAGACAATGACCAGATCACCGAGGGAAGAGAGGAATATAGTTGGCCCAATACTGTCCAGATTATCCTGGGATCCGAGTTACCAAAGGAATACTGTATTGTGTTTAGGAAACCTGCTTGGTTAATCCAGTTCAGGTAATCCATCATTTGTGTTTTAATGTCCTTCATACATTTCAAATGTCTTCAGTTTACTTTTGATTCTGCCATCTCTTCCTAAGCACAAAATACCAGACATTTGTGTACCTGCTGAACAGGTGGCTGCTGGGCAACTGGTATGGGCTGTGGTGGGTTGCGCATGTTTGCCGTGTACTTGTAGTTGGTTGGGCGGCCCTGTGCTGACACAGACACCGTGGGCGCCACTGGACGACCCTGGATGTTTGCTGCACCCACTGGCTGCTGGCCTGGGCCAACATACGTGTAAACACATACATACTAGTTAGACTGGTATGTTTTAGCCAGATCCATTACTTATAGACGTTCACATAATATAGTTAACCCTTTGACGCCTAACGACCCCTATAGTGGTCGCACTGCACTGCCAACCTCTAAATGTTGCATTTTATATATTTATTCAACAAATATAGGTACTGAATATTTTAAACATGGTATATACTGTCCGCTTTTCTCTCTTCAAAATGCAGTTTGTTTCATAATTCTAACGTATTTGGTTCCTGTTTTATTCACATTTTATATACAGTGTGTGCTAAAATTTAAAAAAATAATTCCGGCGCCAAAAGGTTAATGTTCCCAACATAATTTTCATTCTTTCACTTTCTCAGTTTCTGTGTATGGTGCAGGCTGATAAACACATTATAAATGGATGACATTTTTCATAGATTCATTGTTAAAAAAATTGTGGGTTACTATACAGAGCAAATACAATGAAATCATGATCTCGAGCTCCTGAACCAACTTAACTTCAATTGAATAAGTAACCTGCATTTAGTGTAAGAAATTTTCAACCTTCCAGAACTTGTACACCAAGTCACATTTTCTATCCCAGAATAGTTACCACAACCCCAATCTTTCGCCAGTGACATCACATTCTGAACATACAGGGTGTATCTAAAATGCCTGCACAAACAAACAAGAAAGAAAGAGAGAGAGAAGAAAAAAGTTCATAAATGTATGTCCAAAAATGAGTGATTTTTGAGTTTCGCTGGAAGATTACAACTGTCATATTTTACTCACAACTGACATAATACATTTACAATACATGTCTCCAATTCAATAACTGCTGGGTTTTGTCATGTCACAATTCACAACAAATGTTCGAAATGTCCACCTGAAACAATGCATGCACAAGACATGTAAAATCCTGGACTGTCACACCCTTTCAAAGATACCACTGCCAATGCAAATGGTTAGACAGGCTTCAGATATGCATTCAATATGTGCACTACCATGTTTTTCCTCATGTTTAATAACAAAGAGGACTTAACAATTAAAATAACTCTATTGAGCACATTCCTCTCTGAGCACCGATTTACTCACTACCCCGGTCATGACATTCTCTACCTTGTATACTGCATAAAGGCTTTTAAACAACGGTACCAACAAACACTCGTACACTTTAATTTTTGTACCTGTAATGGGTCTTGCTGACAGTGCATTCCGCATGGTGCCTGGTTGAGCACCCGGAGCACGTGGGGCAGTTCGGAATGGGGCCTGCATATTTGGGAAACCTGAAGCACCACCCTGGGCATTTGGGCGAACTTGCGGCTGAGCAGGCCAGCGTGGAGTAGCACGCATCTGAGCCATCTGTGCTGGACCGTAGAATCTCTGAGGTTGAGGCAATGTTGGAACAAAGTACCCACCAGCACCACCAGGCTGGAACATTTGCTGTGGAGCAGAAAGGTGGAGTTGAGATTTGAACACACTACACAAAGAAGAGAAAGAAGAGATGGCCAAAAGCGCTTATGTAGTGGACAATTAAGAAGGGAAGCAGAGGCAATACATCAGTTACAAATGCACTACACCCTTGTTATGGGATCAAAATTATGAAACCGGAACGACCTAGAGTCAGAGAGACTAGGGCACCTATCTACTGTTCTTTGTTTATTTAACCCTTTGACGCCCATAGTGGTCGTACCGCACAGCTAACCTCTAAATGTTGCATTTTATATATTTATTCAACAAACACAGGTACTAAATATTTTAGACATGGTATATAGTGCCCGTATTTTTCTCTTAAAAATGCAGTTTGTTTCATAATTCTAACGTATTTGGTTCCTGTTTTATTCACATTTTATATACAGAATGTGCTAAAATTTAAAAAAATAATTCCGGCACCAAAATGTTAATAGCTCTTTCAACATTCTATGTCAAGCAACTCTGAATAACATGTCAGTTAATAAACAATAAAAAAGGTGGAAAAAGTGGCTGTGGCTCCACCTGATGTATCATCCCGCTATCTGACCGGACATAAACTCAAAAATCATAAAAGTTACAAAACCTCGGGCACAAGAGTCAGTCTCAGGGCTGCAATTTGGGCCCAGAACCACTTCCACAGGAAGAGACGGTAATCAATATTGCAAGTTTATTCAGTAAACTTACAGTTCCCATTTGCTGCATGCGCATGTTGGCCATTCGCTGCATGTACTGCGAGGCCAGATGTGCTTTGCGATCCTCCTTGCGCTGAGCCAATGCAACATACAGGGGTTTGGTGCCAACGATTCGGCCATTCATCTCTGTTACGGCCTTCGTAGCTTCTTCTGGAGACGAGAAGCACACAAAGCCAAATCCCTTGCTGCGGCCTTCCTCCAGCATCACCTGGATAAAAAGGAATCAGTTTTTAAGTCATGCAGCACTAAAACAAGTTTTTACTTGAAGAAAATTAAACAAGATGTCTAAAATTTTTCAAGTGAAACATCCCCCGTGAGTTTTCACTAATTAATAGTATATATATATATAAAATTTTACAGTCTAACACAACCTTTACAAAGTAAATACAATTCAGGGACATGTTTCGGTTTTTCTTTTCATAAACCCATCTTCAGGCTGTGATCCATAAAGGTTTTTATTGTTGTTCTGTTAGACTGTAAAAATTATATACATTCTATTAATTAGGATGTTTAAAGATTATATGGATTATAGAATACTCAAACTTGTAACAGGATCGTGTATGTGTGTGTACCTTGTTTTGCAAATACCATACTGACATACACTTCACAGATACCTCCCCCCCGGGTTAGTGGGGGATTTGAACAGGACAAATTGTAATGACTAACCAAGTAAAATTTATATTTACAATTCCCCAACAAAAGACTCTTCTTCAGCCTCATGGTGGAACAAAAAGACCTTATACATCAAATAAGAGCCATTAGCAGTACTGTAAAGACTACAGAAACATGCAAATGGATAAACCGTGTATAGGGGAGTAAAGACAATGCAAATGTAACAAATTTTAATAGTACATTTTCCCTGAAAACAGTGAATAAGAACTTTAGTCTTTATGTTGTATTTTTTGATTTGCTGCTACTAGCTTTGTTTCCGTTATTTCATCTTATATTCCACCGAACACCACTGTTTACAAACACAACGCATTCTAAACTATTTCGCAAAGCAGGGGCTGGCATGGTATTTCAAATTAAAACCACATTTCCTAAAATTACAGGGTGAGTCTCTCACTAGAGGCCACAAACTACTGTCTATGTATACAGTTGAACAGTGCGGGTTTCTCGTTCGTAGCGACAGGCAAACAGGTTCATTTAAAGCATGTCAGATGGCATTTCGAACAGAATTTGGTGAAAGATGTGCACCATCAAAGAGCTGCATCCAGAAATTGGTTAAAAAGTTAGAGACATGGGGAAGCCGATCTAACGCCTGCCGACTTTTCTTTGGGGCCTATTGAAGGGCAGTGTACAAAAATACACCCTGCACAATCGAACTCAAAGACGCTAACGCCAAGAGATTCAAGACATCAACGTCGACACTTTGGGAAAAGTATTCCAGAATTTGGAGAAACGCATTCAAATGTGCTTGGATGTGAAAGGAGACCAGTTTCAGCATCGATTATGAGCAGGTCCTATTTTGC
>Ga0123357_10006110_pt1 | contig 14593 bp, 16 predicted proteins | sample TergutEmb28metaG_FD_89873 | JGI IMG/M metagenome (GOLD analysis project Ga0123357, IMG submission 89873) | Embiratermes neotenicus P4 segment gut microbial communities from Petit-Saut dam, French Guiana - Emb289 P4 | ecosystem: Host-associated > Arthropoda: Insects > Digestive system > Gut ...
AGTGCTGACATTGTGAAGTCCGTGTGATCCAGCCTACACGTATAAACATTCCCTGAGATAGGACATGCAAACCGGCGCGAGTTAGTCAGGCCGCTGTACGGGCAGGAAAGTACGGTTACAACTTAATGCTAAGAACTGCTAATAGGGATAAGAATTGCTGAAATGGCAAAATACACCATTTTGTGAAAAGCAGCCATACCTGAAACAAAGGCCAACTGAAAGATATCCAGTTTTTATAGGGTTTTTTAGACTGTGTTCCTCCATTCCTTGTTATCAAGTGCCAGGAATGCATATTCTCTGAATTATCAACTGCATTTGAAAAGAAACTTTATGCTTAAAACAGCATCTGAATTTCAAAGTGTGCATAACATTTGTAATGGGGACTGGAGTTTATTAATGAGGAATATCAGAATGCATATGCAGCTTTCCTTATGTTGTCGGAGTTGTCACCTCTAGGCAGTTATGATTTGCTGATAGGAAAAGAAATAATTTGCACAGAATATAGGTACAGAAACCTCTTGGAAAATAGCCATTGTGAAGACTGAGATAATAAATAGGCTGTGAACCTGGGTTCACCTGGCTGAGTTTCACATATATACAAGGTGGTTCAAATATGACTGGGACTGATTTGTGTGTAAATCTGGTGACATCAGTCCCGGTCATATTTGAACCACCTTGTATACTGTTACCTTGGTCTTTGTAGTGTTGAACCTTCAGGTTCTGTTACTAAAGAGACTTAATAGATGCTTTCCTATTTTGGGTCCAAAGAGAGGTGCAGTAGCACCGTTTGGTATCTTGTGAGGGTAGTCAGCTCTAGTCAGTTGATATGCTGATAGGGAAACAAAAAATTTGCACAGATTGTAGGCACATAAACCTTCGAAAACAGCCACTTTGAAGACAGATAATAAAACAGCTTTTGAACCAGGGTTCATATGGCTCAGGATCATGTAATTTACTGTTACTTTGGTGGTAGTAGTGTTGAACCTTCAAGTTCTGTTACTAAAGAGACTTAATAGATGCTCTACTGTTTTAGGTCCAAAGAGAAGTGCAGAAATTAAAAACTTTATACGTACAAATGTTGAAAAGTCACCTTCAGATTAAGACTACCAGTACCATCATTACACATAAGATCCTGTAAATATTTTTAGGAACATTCACAGTCATAAAAAGCACCTTTTAGCTTTACCATGTCTGCCCAGCTGTATGCATATAATTGTGGCTCCCACTGGATGGATTTCTGTTTAATTTGATTGAAATTCTATGAGAATCTGTCAAAGTCCAGATTTGGTTAAAATCAGATAAAAAAAATAGCTGGTATTTTACATGAAGACCTAAGTGTGTTTCATGCTGTTGTCAATGTCATACACAGTGCAACACTAAATAGACTGTCCTTTCAGTGTTTATTATACTGTTGAGAGCAACGTGCATCAACAATACAAAATGCATATATTCTTGCGTTTCCATGGTAGCAGTGGTTACATGAATGCACCAGTGTTACATTTACGTACATTGCCGTCTTTCTTCATTTAATGAAACCTGACATGTAAATAAAGGAAATCTAATCATATTGAAAATTACTGCTGCATAATGATTGAATGAATGGTCCTTTCATCATTTACTTTGCAGTGTGTAAGATATTTAGTAAAGATCAAGAAAAAAAAACTTGCAGGCACTACGTATGTTACCACCAATAAATGTGGAGCCTTTTTTATTTATACATTATGTTCTTAAACACCATTTTATGATGTAAGGGGCATGAAGATAAAAGTTTGCATCCCTTCTCAACTTCACCAACATTGAACCAAACTGACACAGCTTCTGGTCTTACAAAACATTATTCATACAGCCCCTACTTATACTTAATCCAAGGAAATTTAAAACAGTGACTAATAATAAGTACTGTCTTCACCATCATATTTCATTTCCATAAATGAAGAGATGCTTTAATTTGTTTTATTTGCAATATATCAATCACGGGTCGCCAACCTGCGGGCCATGGCCACGCTTGTAAATTTGTTATAAAAATTTCAAAATAACTTACGCAGTTACGTGTACCACTTATTTTTCCACATGCAGCCTGCAGACCAGCCCACAATAATGGGTGTGGCCCTTTGCTATCATGAGATTGGGGATGCATGATATAAAGGAATATTTACATGCCTAAGATGTCATATAAACATGGAAATTGTTTTTATTTGGCAAGTTTACTTGAAACTTGTAAAATATGGTATGACAGTGAAGCAGTCCATAACTGGAGCAGAAAAATTGTATGCAAGGAAGTTGGGCAGGCCAGGACAGTCTGTATCAAGTTATATATGGGATAGTAAAAGATGACAAGCTCTAAGAAAGATAGAACAGGTGATTGGCTGTGACACTTAAATAAAGAACAAGTTTGATTTTCCCACTTTGCATATATTTTCCATCGAACGGCGCTACACGAGTTTTATCACAAATTTTAAGGCACTTCCTCAGTGCAACAATGAATGATATTATCGCAAGGTGATGAACCAATGATCTTCTCTCTCTAAAATTATTCATTGACAACGCAGTATATTATTGGCGTAGCATTGCCTCTCAAGATTCGTTTCAATCGCTTGGAGCGACAATGGAATGTGTCCCTGCCAGTTTGCTCGTTACAATTTGTCAGAAGCATTGTGTATGGCACCCTAAGCTAATAATGCCCACAGGGAGATGGAGAGAGAAGTTCCAAAAGGACAAAAAAAATGCTCGCTATATTTTAAGTACTAGGAGCTTGATAAAAATGCGTTATTCTGTACGACTGTCGGCATACACACTATTTAAATTTCGTAAGGTACACAAACGTATTTACGCATTCCTGGACGTTAACATGTTTTACTCTTTTTTTTTCTACCTATTATTATTCGTGTTTAAACTAGCTATGAGCTACACATTTTAACACGACGTTCATAAAACTAGGGAAGCATTTGCAGCTAAGATTATAAGGCACAAACAAGGATGGTTTTCCGACTTTTTTGACTGACAATTTTGCTTTAATAGCAGGAAGGCAACCCAGTATCAATCATATGTACGATATCCTAAAACTTAATATTTCGCAACTCCCTTAAAATAAGAATTAAAATAAACTACTTATCATTACAACCACACCTGTCACTAATTTGGGGTTTAAATATATGTAATCCCACTTTGGTGTGAACATCAAAAATATAGAACAATGTGAAAGCCCTTCCTAGCAGCAAACATCAAATATTACTGCATTCAGAGCATCACCTTGTCAAACTTAACATAAAGTACAGTGATGTGCACCCATCCTTTGAAACAGTGAAATGATATTAGGTTGCCAGTTCCATAGACTTCACAAACTAAGGAAAATGCAAGCACATACATTAACTTCTATCATAAGAACACATTCTCTTCAAAGTGCATACATTATCTGGAGATATATTATGTAGTGGAACCATGACACACTTAATGGTCCACAGGTAAAAGAAACAAGTTTATGCTGCAGAATAAACAAAACCACATTCACATGGACTCAAAACCTACAATCCTCTAAAAATAAAGTAAATCTTAGAAAAATTATAACAGTAATTCTCTCAATGAAAAAGAACATTGTGGAACCAACTGCAATTAGTGCTTTCATAAAAAAAAGTTTACAGTAACATTTCTTAGTCCCAAAGAAGAGATGCCCAACAGTGATAACTCCATATTTCGATATCTATAAAACAGACTACTGGTAAGGCTTACACTAATGGTACGTTACACACATTTTATGAAACCATGACACATCTACCCCTCGGTCTAAAAATAAACTAATGCTTATGATAACGATTTCGAAGTGACGATTACCAGGCAACATATAAAGATGCACTGGACCTTTCTTCTAGACTACTCGATCAAAGTTAACAAACACCGGTTAATGATCAAGAATGCGGGTGGACGAACGGTTATTCGGCAGATTACGATTACTGTTTCGATCAAGAGAAGGAATGGATGCGATAACATTTACGCTTCGATATCGATCATCAAAAACGGATCTCCAAAGTCTTACGAAAATTGGAGGGAAGAATAACGAGCAAAATAATGAAGATAGTTACCCTATACTTTTTATGCATGCACACTCTTATTGGTTAGCCATTTGTTTTCTACCTATTTAGGCCTTGTGATTTCGCATTTTGAGATCAACCGCTATAAACATGCATGATAAGGACATGTAAATCCATATTATCATTTTAATCCTTTACAAAGACTTATCATGCATCATGGTACAAACTAAGCAAAGCTCTCTAAATTAAATTATCATCTCTGCTTATACCAGCACTCTCCCCATTACAAGAATATTTTATCCCTCTAAGTTGTACTTGCACCTAACCAAGATGCTTTGCTAATAAATGCCCCATTTAGTCTGTTCCTTTTATGTAAATTCTGGGCCTTACATAAGTTCATTCGCTTTACATTACAACATATATGATGAATGAACAGAAGCCAACAGTAAATCATCACTACTGTACACTTATAAAATATTTGCCTCAACATCACATATTCCCACTGCTGGTTTTACTACTCTAAGGCTGCTGTGTTCCCAGATTTGTCAAAGAAATAAGAAAAAGAAACAAGGATACTTGAATGGAAAACAGCAAACCTCTAAGTCCAAATGATGCAAAACATTTCAGAGTTTACCACATTTTGTAATGAGAATGGTCTTGGTTGGTTTACCCGTCTGGTCTCCAAATGTTGAAATCTTCTCTACCAGATCAAGGCCTTCAACAACATGACCAAATATTCCAGTGAAGCCTCTCATCTCTTGCAAAATGATGCGAAACTGGGAACCAACCATTCCCAGGTTATCATGACGCTTCTGAGTACGCCTCATCCCCACAGCACCACGTACTGCAGGGAATTTAGTATCATCAGGCATGAAGTAGCCATCCTCATAAATGGATCTTCCACCACGTCCATTGTTAAGCTCAAAATCGCCTGTTATGACGGACTCTCCTTCCCAGCATTGGAACACAGCACAGCCCTTGTAGCTAACACCCACTTCCCCTGTACAGAGTACACCAAAGTTCTTGGCCATCTTTGGAGCAGCATCAGGACGAACTTCAATGACAATGCGTCCATGAGGAGAGCCATTAACATCAATGCTGAAGAAATAGAGTGGATATGGGTTTGCTGGACTGCGAACATTGACAGTCATGACTGCTTGGGAAGGAGACTGGACTTGGACTGCCACAACTCCTGGTTCTTGTCCGTAAGGGGGAGGTGGTGGAGGCTGAGCATGATGGACTGGAGGAGGAAGAGCAGATGGGGGTTTGTTGCCAACAGTTGAGGGAGCAGGAGCAGCAACAACAATGTGCTGAGGTGGTGGAGGATGTGGTGGGGTGACAAGATGAGGTAATGGCTGCACAGGAGGATGGTGATATTCCACAGTTCCATTCTGCTGCAAATGATGTTGTTGCTTTGTTAATACATGTCGTGAGTACAACTGTGACATACAGTAGTTGGCCAGGAAGAGGATAGGATTCTGGGCAGCAGCTACATGGTGAGGAAGACGACCTGCACCACCCTGAGGTGCTGGGGGCTCTCCTGAATGGATATTAGCCAGAGCCTGTTTCAGCAGAACAAAGTCAAATACCACTGCAGAATTGCCAATCAAGTCATCCAGCTGGCATTGTAGGTACATCTCTTGATATTTCCCTTGAAGCCGCTGTTTTTCTAGAGAGAGAGATGAATAGAGAACATGGGCATCACCAGGGCCATCCACACCAGCCAGGCCAGCTCGAGCCTTACTCAGTGTCTCTCGTGCCTCTGTCACTTCTGGAACATGGCTCCAACCATTTTGAAGATCTGTCTCAACATGTGTCTTGAGAGTAACACATGCCTCCAGAACCTTCAGCAAGAAGTCTCGCTGCTGCATTGCCAAACGCTGGATTTCAGACAGCATCTTACCCATTGCAACCAGTTCTAACTGAACCTGTAACACAGTTAGCACTGAATGATGATCTAATTCACAGTGGATGTGACATTTTGTAGCTATGTTTCAAGAAATGCCAGTTACAGTCTTTAAAACTGAAGCTTCCATCAGACAACACTTCTAACAGGGCTTGTGGTTTTCCTTGGTTTCTCCTGGCATATACAAGGAAGCACCTTAAATCAGGTTACAACTGCATCAATACCTTTTTCAATCTTAGGGACTGAAAATGTTATGTACACCAAGAATAAATAGAGAATAACATATATTCTTTGCAAATAGGGCTAAATACATTTGAATAGGCCTTTTTATGTCTGGCATGGTAGTTAATGAACAGAATGTAGAATCATTCTGATGACCCAGCACCTCAACTGTATATTTCATACAATAAAACTGTTATTTAATGAGCTGAAGATCATAGGTGATGCAGGATAATGAAGAGTTAAAATAATAAAACTACTACCTTGTCAAGTACACATAAAGAACATGAAATGAAAACCTAGACTACTTGTACCAGCTGTGGTTCAAACTAATTCCATCTCCAGAAGGTGCATGTTATCATGCTTTGAAATAGTTAATATATTGTGGAGACAATTATATGTTTAATTCACCAGGTGCGTATGCACATATGCAAACCTCTGAGACGAGCTGTTCTTTGGCTTCCCCCTGAGATTTGACCTGATGACCTGGATGATCCTGTGTGGCACAAGCTCGACAAATGGCAGCACAACACGTGTGGCACCATAATGCCAATGGCATTCCATGTGTATGGCAGTTTTCACTTGGCAATACCTGGGAAAAAAGGGATCACACTGTCTTTTCTAAAATTAATATGGAAACATTCACATTTCTCTATTTACTATTCAGTGCCTCCCACATATGCAACATAAGCCACTGTTATGTATGTAAACCTAATGCACTACGCCTTGTGAGCTTTACCAGATTCACAGTTTTGCATAGACATTCATGATTTTCTCGTAACCGTTACGCTACAGCCTGTTACATGAGCTGCTGTATTCAATTCAAATGCACACTGTTGGGCAAAAAAGGATGTATATTTAATGGGAGAACACTGCCCTGTTCATCCATTAAAAGTAACTATATGGATGTTAGAAGAGTGGCATTCTTTAGGTCGCAAAAAAGAAAATACAGAAATATTCATACAAATAACATAACCAGTCAGCTGCTTGTTCTGCCTCTCCTTTAAATAACAGTTTCCCAACATATAATATTATAATAAAGTAAATAATCTTACTAAAATATGAAACATTCATAAGTGAAAAGGGTATTAGCTGGTAGAATTTTACATTGTACCTCTGACACCAGTTTTTGGAAATTCTCTCTTGGGTACGTACTCCATCAACAAGATTGGCTATAGAGGTACATAACAAATTTTCTTTAAATCAAATTAAATTAAAATCAGCTCAAAAATTTGGAGCCAGAACTTTTTTCTATGTATTTATTTTGCAATGACTGACAAATTTTGATTTTTAAGTACCGATACTGCTTGCTAGTACTCTCTCTCTCTCTCTCTGTGCATGTGTGAACAAATCTGACAAAGTACAAGTATTCATACACAATAAGGATATTCTTCTAAAACTGTACCACTTTTTGGATTTTTAAACCCAAAAAACTCTGAAATAAACATTAAATCAACATGCCAAATGAAAATGCTTCAAAATACAGTTCAATAAAAACTCATAATAAAACATGTTACCAAGCATTAAAATACAAATAAAACTGAACTGAAAAATACACACTCAATGTGCCATAATGACCACACCATGTACCATAAAGTCATCTGACCTAACTGCTATCACAGTCACTACAAGGCTCAACCCAACACATACCAAACCCTACAAAGTACGAAACACCAAACCACAGGTGGGTTTATGAATTTTGGGGAGATTAAAAAATATTGTGACGGGAGTTGTTGGATGAACAGCTTGGGGGATATATGGAATGTGATGGTTCATTGTTAGAGATAAAGCTGCATATGAAACAACCACTGCCTGCTGTTTAGGTGGACAAAATAATGCATTTTCTGACATTGTACTTGGACATGCGAAACCACCCACCCCCTGAAGTCCTGGCTCTGTCTTCTGCATCACTCATGGCAAAGAAACGTGAGACTTACTTATATGCATTTTCATATCATATTAAGCTCAGGTGACTTAGCAATATTTGTTGATGGTGACAAGCAAGCTGCACAACATTTGTTAAACTGGGATTTTCAAACAAAAGAAAAGAGACAATTTGCAATACAGTCTTCCAAAATTCTAGGTACCAAGGCATCCTAGTGTCTAGTATTGAGCCCTGGGCAAAAGCAGTTACAGTTACTTGGAATAATTTTATCACAGCAGTTACGTATCTCTATTAAAGACAAAAGAACTGAAACACTAACCCAGGATTTTATCCAGCTGAAGCAACTGTCATTGTTTGTAAAGTCCTTAGTATAAAAGTAAGTAAAGCTATATGGCAAACTACTGTGCAGTCCCCACCTCTTTTATTATACAAATTTCTATTCAACTACATCATTCTTGTGAACTTACATAACTAACTATACCCTGTTTTGCATTCAATAGAAAACCACCGAAGTTTTGGAATCAATTTTAATATAAAAAATATTTCTCACAGCTGTACAAAAAGAAGTCTCTCATTACATTAAATCTTGTTCACACTCTAAATCTGTAAATGTAATTAAATCACTACTATGGAATTAAATACCAACATTCTCCTCCAAACATTTGGCTCCTCAACCTGTCTGTTTTTTAACTTTTATATAAAATGTGGCATGAACATTTCCTTGCTGTTATGTTCATTATATTTTGTACCACTGGTTTATCCTTCTTCCTTGTTTATGTTCAGAAATGTGAAAGCCTATCTGATAAATGTTTGTTATATGCAAATATTAATCTTCTGTGTTTGGAGCAGTGTGCAATGTTTGTATACACCAATGAACACATATGCACACATGTAGTGACCTGATAGTGAAATTAGTCTGCCTGGTTTCAGTAGACTGAATATAGAAAATTATGGCATGCCTATGTCTACAGTCTGCCTAGTAGAGCTCGTTCATAAATCAACGTGCTCATGCAGTACCTATTTAACCACTGAATATAATATATAATCTTTAAGAGTGCCAGGCTTGAACTTCGGAACTTTAGAAATAACATAACGTGTGTTCTGTTGCTTGCCCTGTGCATTTAGTGCTCATGAAACAAAAGATTTACTGGTACTGTAACTTTCACTGGCATTATAATTGATGAAATTAATAATTGCATTTTCTTTGCTTAACCTTTCATGACTGTTACTGCAGAATTGGGCACATAAAACTGTAGTGTTTTTCTCACATATTTCTTCATAAAAACCTTAATGCTGCAAATTCACTTCAAAAGAAATTCCAAAAATCCCATGCATACTTCTGCTTTTATTGGGTGGACTAATCATGGAATCTGACGACATGAAAGGAACCCTGACTTTACTATGTAAGTACACGTGTCTCATCTGCGTAGGACTTTGTGCACTAAAGCCTGTTCACAGCAAACAGTGACAAAAGACCAATGTGAAAGTGTTAAATTATCAATACACAATATATGACTGGCAGTAAGAAGCTGAAATTAAAGAAGTTAAAAAACATTCTCATGGGCAACAGAATACTGGGCCCAGTCACTGAAATCTGATCCAAAAATATGCGAATTTAATAATGTCATAATAGCCTCCTATGTCCTGCCCCTAGAAGTCTAATTTTTGCATCTCCATTTTTGGCAATAGAACATGATGAATACTGGATTAGTTTCACGAGCTGTAAGGTTCTTTGAACCTTGTCATCTGGAAAGTGATGTCATGTAGTCCAGTAGCTAGTCACCAATGTTTTGGAGGAACCTATTGCCATAGTCTCCACAGTAGAAAAGACAGAGGCAGAAGGTCTTCTCCAAAATGTAACATGACCACAACACAAAGTTGTTTCATGTATGTACATGATGCATGTTTACATGTATTTCTTTCTTAATACAGGTATTCCCACTACAGTTTGCTTCACTTAATACTTTTTAGCTATGGTGCTCTTGTGGTTTATTTTTAACACTGCACAGGAGTGTTATATGGTTGAACTGTTTGCTGAGCACTTGCGTGTGTTTACCACTGATGCCATCATTAACTGATGACCATGTGCAGTTGGGTGGTATTAGCAGCTGATCAGCAGCTTGCTGAATTGAGTGTGGGATGACCACACTTCTGAAGAAGCCATGACAAACCATGGCAGCGCAGAACTGTAATTTAGTCTCTAAACAGATAAATAGTAAAGTCTACATGAAAAATAAAGACAAAATCAAAGAATGTAGAAAGATGGCAACTTGTTGAAGGGCTTCAAAATTAATTTAGTACTCTGCATTTATAATTGTTCATCTTTTCTGTATTAAATATACCTGACATTGTGAATTAATTATCCATGTGGCATAAGAGTAGAGTACAAATTAGATGTTGGAACATTAATTCTTATGGAACAATGCCCTTGCTTAGTGCCATGTCACATGGTGCTCTATATTTCTGGAACTAATCAAGAGCAGTAAGTGAAGGATGGCTGTAGATGATATCCTGAAATAACAGTTTTTTCATTTCTGATTTAGAGTGAACACAAGTGCTTCATCCCAGATCATTATCTACTTATCATTCGCAATTATTGTGGGTGAGGTCGGAAACTGCTTTGTAATGTGACTTTTGTGAAGAGCAGCATAAACGAGTACCAAAGCACAGCAGCATCTAATCTACACTGCGCAGTAAATACACACGCACATAACGCAAACACGGCATGCATCTAGTGTGCAGTGTTTTTCAGCCTTATTACTTCCTCCAAACACTGTCACACAATGGAAATTGCACATGTCACTTCATTGTTCCCAGAGGTAATTCTAATTTCACGGCACAGTACTTCAAATGGAACATGTTCAATGGGTTTTGTAAGCAAGTCTGCAAGTTGTTTTCTTAAATCAGCATGGTCTATGCCAATGTCATTATTAAGGTATCTCTCCCTCACATAGAAGTGTTGCACCTCAATGTGTTTCGATCTTTTGTGATACTCCGGGTTCTTGGTTAGTTTGATGGCAATGACGTTAGTGTAGAGTACCAGTGTTTTTCTGGCAGAGTTAGACAACAGTTCTGATGGCAAGCGCTTCAACCAGACTAATTCTTTAGCCCCTTCACTTGCTGCAATGATCTCGGCATCAGTTGTCGAGAGGGCTGTCATCTTTTGCAGTTGATTTGTCCAAGACACTGCACCGTCAGCAAATACAGCTATAACGCCCATGGTGGAACATCTAGTTACCTTATCTCCTGCAAAGTCAGCATCACTAAACACCTTTAGTTTAACAGAACTTCTTGTATACCTGAGGCCATAGTTACTGGTTGATCGCAAGTAGTGAAAAATGTGTTTAACATTGTTCCAATCCTTTTCAGCTGGTCTATCCATGACCCATGCAGCTTTATTTATGGCGAATGCTATGTCAAGGCGTGTTGCTGCTGCAAGATACATGAGGCTGTCCACTGCCTCGCGATATGGAACCTTACCGCTGACTTCTTTGTGGTTATCACTTTCTTCACGACTGGCAGGCGTCAACACAACTTTTGCTTCAGCCATGTTGAACTTTTGCAGTATCTTGTTTGTATACGCCTCTTGGCTAACAAAGATTGACCCATCATTTTGACACGTAATCTGCATTCTGAGAAAGTTCTCAAGCAAGCCAATTGTAATTTTAAATCCCTCTTGCAGTAGCCCTAAAAACACTTCAGTTTCTTCATCCTTGTTACCAACAAGTCCATCATCAACATAAATTGCAATATAGAGAAAATTGTCTTCATACATGTGACAAAAAAACAAGGATCAGCTGTGCTGTTCTTCAATCCAGCTTTCTCCACTGCTTCTGTTCGTTTGACTACATCACTTTAATGTATGAAACTGGTCTCAAATAGTAGTCTCCTTGACTATCAGCAACTAGGCAAATTAATTCGCCACTATGCCACTAGTCATCCAATTTGGCTGTTTCTTTTCACATACGCTCTTGCGGTCTTGAATATACCTTTCTGAATTCGAACTATTACTTCCTGCAGAAGTAGACGCAGTATTTACATCGTCACTTTCGTAGTTTTTTAATACCTGAATTTCTTAAGTTGGAGCTACATGAAGGGTGGGGCACATGCTTTCAGTTTTGGTCATGTCATTGTGCAAATTGCACACAACTTCTGGCTTAAAGAGGGCATCACGACTCAACAAGATCTTCCATTCGTTAGGTATCCAAATTCGATAGCCATCCTTTTCACCCATATATCTGACCAACTGACCCAACTTATTCTTCTGGTCCCACTTGTGCCTTTTCTGTTTGGGAATGTGCACATAACATTCTGTCCCCAAAACACGCAAGTGTCCAAGAGTTGCATACGATCCAGTCCACAGTTCCAAAGATGTCTTACCTTCCACTGGTGTAGGTCCAGTACAGTTGAGTTATGTATACTACAGTATTACAGGCTTCAGCCCACAGTTTTTTCGGCAAACCACTGGCGTGAAGCTCAAAGCAAGTGCTTTCCACGGCCATACGATTTTCTTGCTTTGCTGCACCATTCTGTTCGGGAGTGTATGGCATGGTGAGTGGATGCATAATACCATGGCTCTTCCAACACATTCTGTACAGCTTTACAGTTGAATTCCTTGCCAACGTCTGACAGCAGAACTTTTGTGACATGTCCAGCAGTCTTTATTGATTTCAGAAACCTTCATAGACAGCCCGCCACCTCACTTTTTGTGGTGATGAAGAACACATGACGAAGTTTTGAGTAATCATCTTCGAAACAGACATAATAGTGGGCACCACCCACTAACCTTTCTGTCATTGGACCACACACATCTGCGTTAATCTGTTTTCTAACTATGCTTGGTCGACTCTTCCGAGTTCCAAAGCTCTGCCTACATGCTCTTCCCAAAGCACAACCATCAGAAAATTCTTTGATTGCTTCCATATTAATACCATTGTTGTTTGAGCACTTTCATAACATGGCACTTATTTTGATGACCAAGACGTTCATGCCATACTTGCAATGTTTCCGCTTGCTTTGCCAGGTGGACCCTCTGCAACGTGTTGTGGAATATGCACCCAAGTCCCTTGCATGCTGCTGCTTTTGAGGACACTCTGCAGCCCAGTAATCAAGTTGTTTGCACTTGTTGCAAGGAAATTTCTGTTTTGTGCGGTCAGCTCCTCTTTTCATGGATTTACTGGAATTCACCTTCATAGAATTCAACTTCTTCTTGTCATTTTTGTGTGCAGCGAATGCCGTAGCGTCAGCCGATGCTAGCGTGTCAGCTTGCAACTCAACTGCACAGAGCTTCTCAATGAGGAAATTCGCTGTTTGTGTGCTAGTAGGAATGGTATCCCAAACATCCTTGAAATTGTCATATTCCTTTCCAAGTGTAGACAAAATTCGTCCAGTCAGCATACATTCAGAGAGTATATTTTCACTGTGCTGCACCAATTCGTCGTTTAGGTTGAGAAAGTTTTTGCAGTTTAGCGACATGCATGCTAATGTCCTCCTTGCAGTTACGTTGTGCTTGGAAGAGTGCCTCGATGAGCATATTAAGCCACTGCGTACTACTGTGCTCAAACCATGCACATTGCTTCTCCCAAATGTCTTTAACACTGGTGCAAGTCATCAACACGCACTCTGCAACAGACTTGCTTAGCATGCATGCAATAATGCTTGCAGCTTTGGCGTCATCCTGTTGCCACTCGGTGAGTTCCTTTTTCTGCTGAGGCTGAGCATCTGCAGGCAGGACAGGGCACTTTCGAGATCCATCAGTGATGCCTTCCAGGCAATGGACATGAGAAGCATTAAAATCTGCCATTTCCATTTAGGCCAATTGTCAGGACCTTCGAATGTTTCAATTTGCACTTTGAAATCACTGGTAGTATATGTGCTGTGGTTAATTTTGTCGCTTCACATTCTTGGCACAATCACTATTACATTTACTATTTCACAGCACTGTTTCTGACCAAAATCTCACGTACCTGGGCCCATAACCTGTTGTGGGCGAGGTCAAAAACTGCTTTGCAATATGATTTTTGTGAAGAGCAGCACAAAACGAGTTCAGAAGCACAGCAGTGTTTAGTCTACACTGTGCAGTAAATACACATGCACATAGCACGAACACAGCATGCATCTAGTGTGCAGTGTTTTTCAGCCTTATTAGTAATCACACTTCCCATTTGGCACTATATAACCCTCCCATCAACATGACATTGGTTAAACAGAACTTGAGTATCTTCCCAGCATTAGTGTCAGGTCATAGTAGCTAACATTTCTTCAACTAGAGAAAATAATGTTGAAGATACGTGTTTTCTGGGACGTTACCCTGTTGACTTGTACAGTTACCAATGTTTCAAAGGAATATAATGCCTCTGTCTTCAGGGGCTTAATGAACCTTTTGACCTTGAAGATATCAGCAACTGTAAATTATTCCTTTTTGGGTAATTCCCAGGCGTCTGAGTTCTGATTGCCGACGTTTCGGAACTCACTATCGGTTCCATCTTCATAGGCAGGTGAATGAAGTATGTCAGTGGCAGGATTGTGTGTGGTATATATATCTGGTTAGGTTTGGAG
>Ga0123357_10006111_pt1 | contig 14590 bp, 10 predicted proteins | sample TergutEmb28metaG_FD_89873 | JGI IMG/M metagenome (GOLD analysis project Ga0123357, IMG submission 89873) | Embiratermes neotenicus P4 segment gut microbial communities from Petit-Saut dam, French Guiana - Emb289 P4 | ecosystem: Host-associated > Arthropoda: Insects > Digestive system > Gut ...
CAAAATACACAAGCGGGCTCGTTGAAAGCCCGATAGATATCACATTGATTCCACGCTCACACATGGCATTCACAGCCGCATCGGCAAAACCGGGTGAGCACGCCCTGCTGTCATACCCGATGACAGCCTTGTCGTATCCGCGCCGTCCCACAAACTCGGCGTATGCCGAAATGATATGATATACGCTTTCCGTATTCAATTCTTCATCGTTGACACGACCGCGTATGTCGTATTCCCGGAACATGCTTCTGAAGTTTTCGCTATTTATGTTGATCATATCCTGTACTCAATATCAGGGTCCCAGTCGTATTCCAAGCGAATGATATCCTCTTCAACAAGCGGGTATCCAAATTGTACTTCAATCAATTCCAAGCCTGTAACGGCATAGAGCCCGTGCTTTTTCCCAATATCAATTGAAACTGTCTCTCCGGCGCTTATCTCGACTTTTTCGTCTTCGAAATACAAAACCCCTTCACCTCTTATGATTGTCCACGTTTCTTTCCGATGTGAATGCGTCTGATAACTGATTTGCCGTCCCTGCTCCAGTATGAGCTTCTTTATAAGAGTATCCATATGCTCATTCGAATATCTATACAAAACCAAGTATTCGCCCCACCGGCGTTTTTCATAAACCGGTCGATCCATGATCGGCTCCACGATTCTTTTCAAGCTGTCCGTCTCATCTTTTTTTGCCACTAATATTCCCGCATGGCTTGCCACAATGACGGAGTCTTCCATTCCTACAGCCACTACCGGTATGTCGAGCTCGTTGATGATATGAGAGTTTTTACACCTATTGGCAATGACATTCCCTATGGCGCTTTCACTCATTTCCTCGGCAAACGATTCCCACGTCCCCAAGTCCTTCCAATCTCCCGAATATTCCAGGACCCGAACGTTTGCGGCGGTTTCGACTACCTCAAAATCAAAGCTTATTTTGGAGAGTGTATGAAATACTTCATTCATATGCCCCATATCATATTGTGAGACGCCATACCTGCCTGCCAACAATTCCAGCACAAATCCGAGCCGCATCCCAAAGACGCCACAATTCCACAGCGCCCCCTTTGAAATCAGTTCCGCCGCTTCGGATTCTGAAGGCTTCTCTTGAAAACCCTTTACCGGTTTCGAAGATACGGCGCATTCCCTGTTTTCATCAGGATCAACGAGGATATATCCAAATTTTTCTGTTGGCTTGTCCGGTTTGCAACCGATCAGTATGATATTCGCGTCTGTGGACAATATTTCGGATTCGATCGCAAAAATTTTCTCGAAAAATGACTCGTCTACAAAAGGGTCAACCGGCATGATCGCCACGATCTCTTCCTTGCCGATATTCTTCACCGAATGAAGCCATGCTGATGCGTACGAAATAGCGGGAAATGTATCGCGCCCAGATGGTTCGATCAGAATGTCTATTTCGCTTTCAGACTGGGCTGACAATTGGTCTCTTTGTATTTCGCCGGCAATCACCGTCACAGAATCCCACTTGACCCCTTTGACGCTTGCCAATTGGCGGCAAACCCGCTGGAACATCGATTCCGATCTGCCATCATCCGAACGCAACAACTCCAGGAATTGTTTTGATCTGCTTCCGCTCGAAAGTGGCCAAAGCCTTTTCCCCGAACCGCCGGAAAGTAAAATCAAATGCAACGCTTTATCTCCTTTGATCTTTTTGCCAGCGCGGATTCAATAACTCTTTGAGCCTTTTCAACGCTGTATTCCTTTTCTATGTATCGGTATCCCCTGTCTACCATATCTTTCATTTTCGCTTCGTTTCCGTATAGATCGCATATCAAATCCGCAATCGCTTCTGCCTTGTCGGCAATTTGCATATAATCATCGGCCTCCATGAACCCCTCGGCGCCTATTGACGTCGTCACGACAGGGAGTCCGAATTGCAGCGCCTCCACGACCTTGCCTTTGATGCCCGCTCCAAAGCGAAGCGGAATCACCGTCATACGCGCTGATTCATAAACCTTTTGAAGCTCTTCGTCCGATACGAAACCGTGTATTTTGATATTTGGGCCATCAAGGCGTTTCATTTCATCCGGCATTTTGCTCCCATAAACGTGCATGACAATATCCGGCATGCGCCTTGCTATAAAAGGGAGGATTTCTTCCGCAAACCAAAAAACAGCGTCTACATTCGGTTTGTGTGCATATCCTCCCAAAAACATGAGACCGTCACGCCCGCTTATCGCATATGGCCTTTTTAAAATCTCATGTATGATATAAACAGGATATACTTCCACTCTGAAATCAGGGTTTATTTTTTCCAGATATTTTTTTTCTTCAATACTGGGAAAAAGCGAACAATCTGCTTTCCCGATCAATTCGAGTTCAAGTTTTTTTAATCGAATGGCAGATCCTAAAAGTCTAGGCTCTTTTGTGATTTCGTATTGTCTTTGTTCGCGCAGGAAGTTCAAATCCTGCCCACAGTACAGGATTGTGGCGTTGGTCGCCTGCCGACAAAAATCGATATATTTGGCCGCGATTTGAGGCCTTGATAAAAAAAACAAATCCAGCTCTTCGGAATTGTCGGTCAACCACTGGCGCCATTTTTCGATGTTCCATTCACCGTACAAGACTTCCACGCCCATTTGTTGATATACTTCAGCATACCGCTCTGTGCGGATAAAATTGTCAGGCGCCAATATGACATGAAAATTCATGGATTGGAAGAGCTTGATATATTCGTGCATTGAACGGCTGCCGGCGTCTCTGTCAAATTCAGGCACAAACTGATCAAAAAGCATCATGATCTTCTTGCCCTTGGTGCGGTCTCTTGCGCGCAGCATATGCGTACAGGATGGATAGTGGTCAGAAACGAGCGTGTCTTTCCATTTTTCATAGAAATGTTCCTGGTTTATCAGTTGATACGCCTTGATCCCTTCAGAAAGCTCCTTCCCATTGCTGATGCCTTCATAGTGCGAGACTTTGGATCTTGGTTGATATACTACTTTATAGCCACGCTTTCTGACCTCAAACGCCAGGTCTGTGTCTTCGTAATACGCCGGAGCAAACCGTTCGTCAAATCCGCCTGTCTCATCCCATACATTTTTCCGAATCATCAAAGAACACCCGGATACATAATCCACTTCCTTCACATAATTGAATTCTGGCGCTTCAGGATCTCCCCCCCTTCCAAAGTTGCATCCTCCTGCGTCGTTCCAGACGATACCTCCGGCCTCCTGCAGTGTCCCATCTTCAAATAGCAATTTTGAGCCGACGACGCCAATCTCTTTGTTTGAATACATCAAATCCAGCATTGATTCCAGCCAATCATCGTGGACAATTGTATCATTGTTCAGAAATACTATATACTTCCCATTCGCGTGCTTCGCAGCATTGTTGCAATTTTTCAGGAACAAAAGTGGTTCATTATTTCGCACCACTTTGACGCCTTTGATTTTCCGGTCGATATGACGCGTCAGGTCTTTTGAAGCGTCGTCTGCGATGATGATTTCATATGACACATTATCTCTAATGGTAGAGATGCTTTTCAAACACTCAAATGTATAAGCATATTTGTTGTGTACAGGTATGATAATCGATACTGTCGGGTCCTCAAAATTCTCAAATGACAATATATGAGGTTTCCCTGATCCGGATTTCAATCCAGGCGGCAAACCGCGTATTCTCCTGTAGGCCTTTTTTAAGATCTGTGTCCGCTTTTTGTTTTCGGGAAAAAAACGATGGTAGGCATCCGCGATTTTACAGGCATACTCCCATGTCCGTGATTCATAGACGCCTCTCAGCCTTTCGTGCACTTCATGGATATCCCTATCCCTCCGAGCCAACTCCTCATGCATTTCTGCAAAAGAGTTCTCCTGGTCAATGATGACCTCTTCCAAGGCGTCAACGATGGCCCTTAGTTCTTTTATTTCAACCGTCTCAGACATTTTGATATTGTACCATATCTTCAATCACTATTTTATTTATGAAAGATGCGCAAGCATACAGGACATCTGATATACTATCGACATGAAATTGAGCGATACGGGTCTGACGATCAAAAGCTTATGGGATAGTTTTCCAATTGAAAAATTGACGCTTTTCGCTATGCTGATCATCGGCGCATTTTATCTTTTCGTATTCCCGCCAAACTCGGCTCCTGATGAGTCTGTGCACTTCAGGGCCGCCTATCAAAATGTAGACGCTCTTCTCGGGCAGACGAGCGCTGATGTAAAAAACGTCACAATACGCGCGGCGGACGAAAAGGTGATCACAGACTACTCAAGGTTTCCTGACGCACACACCTACGAGCATTTCAGACAGGAGCTTTTCAAGCCATTGCCTCCGGGCGGCACGGAACTGATAGACGTCAATCGTCCATCAGGCGTCCCCCATCCATATATCTATTTCCCGCAAACGCTCGGGATGTTGCTTGGACTGGCTTTGCATGTCAATGCGCTATGGCTGTACTTGCTCGGACGTATATTCAATTTGGTTTTTTACGCGGTTTGCGTTTGGCTGTCGGTCAAGCTCATGCCGGTCGGCAAGGGTGTCATAGCCGTCATGGCGCTTTGGCCGATGTCGATGGAACTCGCAGCATCGCTGAACAGCGACGTCTACACGATCGCTCTTGCGTTCCTTGCAATTTCGCAATATATGAGAATCGCATACGCTGACGGACCTGCCAGGATACGGGAGCTTGTTTTGCTGCTTGCCACAATGGCGCTGCTTGGCCCGCCGAAGGTGGTTTTCCTGCCGATGATGATGCTTGCGTTCTTCATGCCGGGAAGGTGCTTTTCGAGCAGAAAAGCAGCGGCGCTTTACCGGGGTTCGGTTGCCGTCGTTTTTATCATCACGACACTTATCACGCTGTACGTGTATATCCACCGCGCGGATGGCGGCGTACCCGTTGTAACGTTCATGGGGCAGCAGGTCTATACGATCAACGACCTCTTTGCCGATCCGCTCCTCTTTGCCAAGATGTGTTACAGGACGATCATTTTATACCTTGAGTATTTCCTTAATTCTATGATCGGGTCTGACCTTGGCTGGATAGAGATTCGCATCAACAAAATAGTGATCGAAGCGTTTTTGGCCTTGGCAGTCATTGGCGCTTTTAAAACATCAGCCTCGGAAAAAACCTTGCTCGCTCGCGATCGCTTACAGTTCATAGCAATCTTCCTTCTTTCGGCTTTTAGCATGGCCATTGTCATGTTTGTCTCATGGACGCCTCTTGGCTCATGGAATATCATCGGCTTACAAGGCAGATACTTCCTTCCGGCTTTTCCGCTCTTCATATTGTTTGCCGCAAGATGGAAAATGCCTGTGCGGCCTGCCTGGCTTTCTGACAGGAATCTGATTCTTGTCGCTTGCTGCTTGAACGTTTTTGTATTGGTATCGGCATATATCTTCATCTCGAGCAGGAGTACCGCCGCTTAGTGGACAATCAACGAAAAGACTATCTCTGGAATACAGTCGGTACATCTGCGAACGCTTTCATTTCTCTGCTCCTGCTCATCGCTGTGACCCGAATCAATGGCATCTTTGAAAGCGGCGTTTTTTCTTTTTGCTTTTCGTATGCGATCCTTTTTTTCACGATCGGGCTTTACGGCGGTCGGATATATCAGGTCTCCGACGTACGCGGCGAATTCAAAAACCGGACATATATCCTACTCAAGCTCATCACGTCGGCGGCCATGCTTATCACGGCGTTGATATTCATATTCGTGAACGGATACGACCGGGAACGAACCCTCTTGCTGCTTTCACTTGTAGCGTACAAGATCCTTGACGCGATAGCGGATCCGCTCTATGGCGTGATGCAGCGCAAAGGCTGTCTGTATTTTGCCGGGATTTCGATGACATTGAAGGCAGTCGTCGGGTTTGCCGCATTTTTGGCCGTTGATATAGCGACAAAGGATATACTATTGGCCAGTATCTGTCTGCTCGCCTCCAACGCCCTTTTCATCGCGTTTTACGACATCCCCCATACCAGAAGGCTTGAGAAGATAGGTTGGCTGATCTATGACGATATGAAGCACAGCATTGTACTTCTCCGGACATCGATATATATTTTTTTGTTTGCGCTACTGACAAACCTTTTGATCAACATCCCGCGATACTTTGTTGATGTTCACCATCCGGGCGATCTGGGCTGGTTTGGAATCGTCATCATGCCGGCAACACTGCTCAATCTTTTTGTCACATTTGTGATCCAGCCGAAACTTGTCTCTCTTTCAGAGCGTTTCGCGGCGGCAGAATACGAAAGCTTCAACAAAACTGTCACAAAGCTTATCCTGGTTTCACTCGGATTCGGTGTCATTGCCATCCTGGCGACTTGGCTAATCGGCTGCCCTGTATTGTCGTTTATCTATGCTGTAGACCTGTATCCGTACCGGTTTGGCCTGACGCTTGTCGTTTTCGCCGGCACGATCAATACGATGACCATGATATATTCCAATATCCTGTCGATCATGCGCAGGTTCAAGATCCAGCTTATCAACTATCTTGCCGCCGCAGCCTCGATCTTTGTGGCGGGAGCATTTCTTATCGAAAACGACTCGGTTGACGGCGCAATAATGGCCTTTGTGATCGCGAACGTCGTCCAGGCTGTTTTGTTCTTTTTCTCATATCAGGCGGTCTTCAGGCAATACCGGCGATGAATGCCGCCAGAGCTTCCTTCCATGGACGCATCTCGTCGCCGACCGTCGCGCGCAGCATCATATGCTCCATAGCGGAGTAAGCCGGCCTCGGCGCCGGGCGTAGGTACTCATCCGTTGTGACCGGGACGACTTCGCACGTCAATCCCGAAAGCCGCACGATTTCCTCGGCAAATTCATGCCATGAGCAAATACCGCCACCGGTGACATGATATATCCCATAGTCTTCTCCCGCGCCGATTTTCAGGATATGGTGAACGAGGTCGTTTGTGTATGTCGGATTGCCAACCTGGTCGTATACGACGGTGATGCGTTCATTTTCTGACGCGATTTTACGTATAGTCCTGACAAAATTTGACCCGGTTTTGCCATAAAGCCATGCCGTACGCACGATGAAAGGCCGGCGGCACGCTTCGCGCGCGTACTGCTCGCCGAGCAGCTTGGATTTGCCATAAGCCGTGGCAGGCGCCGGGATGTCCCACTCGGCGTAGGGTTTTTCGGCCTTGCCGTCGAAGACATAGTCCGTCGAAATATGGATCAGCTTGGCGCCTTGAGTTTCGGCAAACCTCGCGACATTTCCTGGCCCCACAGCGTTGCCCTTTAATGCCGCTTCAACATTCGTTTCGCAGGCGTCCACATTGGTCATAGCAGCGCAATTGATGATAAGGTCGAAAGGATTGTCATGATGCAAAGCGGCAAAAGCTCCCAAGGCGACCGCGTCGGAAATATCCAGCGTGTCGATATCGACGCCGATGGTTTCCGCACCACGATATGCTTCCGGGATCGGCCCAAGTTCGCTGTGCATTTCTTTCAAGACGAGGGCGAGTTCTGTTCCCAGCTGGCCCTTGCTCCCGGTGATCAATATTTTCATCTGGCTTTATCCCTTTTCCTTACCTTTTTTCTTAGTCTTTTTCATTTTTTTCTCGAGCTTTTTGACATACGATTTCCTGAACATACGGAAATGTATCTCCCTTCGCGCGGCTCTTCTATCCGGACCGAAGATCACGCGCTTGAAGCCTAGCGCCGCGATATAAAGGCCATGAGGCCCCTTCCTCTTGATACCACGCTTCATGATTGCCCGGAACGGCCTGGCGCACAGCGCCAATACGAAATCCGAGGCTTGGAGGTAGTCGTCAAACTCATGGCCCGCGTATAGCGCGCTATACGTATACACGGCCAGATACTGTCTCAGGTTTGTGTATTCAAGTGAAGCGTAGCGGTCGCTCATCACGAATGCCGGATAGTATCCCGCGTCCTGGCAGACAAACGGGTATATCCTCTCGATGGCGTGCAGCAGGGACGCGTCGATCGGCAGCGGCTCTTTCGGGAAGTCCTCATACTTCCATTCGTATTCAAATAGTTTTTTCAGCGCCGCGGGACGGAACCAGAACGCGCCTCCAAACGAGCAAACCGGCTGGGCGTCCTTGTCCATCGGGACCTTGAGGCCGAGCCGCTCCGCCAGCGCTTTGGTATTTTTGAAATTTGCCGCCCACTCATGGCCCGGTACCCAGTGGTAAATCGCGTGAAACGGCTCGGGGACGCAAAGCATGCCAAGCCTTGGGTTTGCCGTGAACGTATCTATGACATTCTCGACATAGGTTTTCGAGGCCAAAAGCGCGTCGTCAATCTTTTTCGCCCAGCCGAGCGAAGCGTGATAGTCGACCTGCTTGCTGACTTTTTCTTTCCAAAAGCAGACCGCGTCGTAGTTCTGAGCCATCTTTGCCATGCCTATGATGAGCGCGCTTTCGCTGCGGCCGCGGTTTTCGACGATGACGATACCCTTGATAGAACGCCCTTCATGAAACGCGGCCCTGATGGCTTTTGCCTTCTCGTCGCTGTCTGTCGATATGAAAAGATCCGCGTTGTCCGGCATCCTGTCCGCGAGTTCGGCCGCGTGCTCGGCGGATTCTGGATAGTATATGTGCATGAAAAGCGCGATCTTCGGCGCTCTGCGGCTCTTTGGCATATCAAGCGAAAGCTCGGCGTCCTGAGGTAATATATAAGACAGCGCCATCGATTTCACAAAGTCGCACATGTCGAATTTCCTGATCAGCGACTGCCAGATGAAATCAGTATCATAGTCCGTATTGTACTTGATATAGTCAAAGGCGTCACGCGGTTGTTCTCCCGCGTTCAGCGTCAGGGTATCCTGCTTGAATACCCTGCATTTCAGGAATGGGAAATGGTGCTCGCGGATCATGGTCGCGGGGCAGTAGAGCGTGAAATTCGGGTCGTCTGTCGCGACATCCTTTGTGTGGACGAATGAATCCCACGCAAACCCCTCGTCGCTGAACATCTTGGTCATGATCGTTTCAAACCTGCCTACGGCCTCCTGGTACTCTTCGATAGGCAACAGCTTCGTCCAAAACCGTTCAAATATCTCAGATTCGAGCAGGGCTTTGCGAAAAACCACGAAATATGTCTGCAGATGCTCGGGCGCGTATCCGTATGGATTGTTGCGCGTGACAAGATCCTCCTTTTCATAGGCTGGATGCTGCGTCATACCCCAAAAACCAAGATCCTCACGCTCTTCCATTTCGGAAAAGATCCCTTCAAGCGGGTAGACGGGCCCAAAGACCGTATCATTCGTGATCAGTACCTCGTCATACTCCGCCAGCCCTTCAAAACCGATATGCATCAACCCCGCGCGATAGCCCCAGGCGTCAAAGCCTTTGTTCTCGCGCACGACGAGATCACCCTGATCGACGTACTCAAGAAAGCGGTCCCTGGCCTCGGGCGTGATCGACCCATTGGACACTATCACAAGCTTTTCGCATACAGTTTTGATTTCGCCGAGATAGTACGCGACATAGTCGTCGCAAACCCCGGCCTTGTCATAAAACATAAAAATCGCCGCGCGTTTCAATATGAACCTCCTTCATACAATTCGGCCGCTTTGTTTATCGGCCCGTCATAGATGACTTTGCCTTTTTTCATCACGAGGCCGCGCTCGCAAAACTTAAGTGCCGTGCCGGTACTATGCGTCACAAAGAGCAATGTCACTTTGTCCTGGTTGATGATCTGATGTACGCGTTCAAGGCATTTTTGCTGAAAACGGCTATCGCCGGTCGACAGCGCCTCATCAACAATTAATATCTCCGGCTCCGTATTAACGCTGACCGCGAAGCCAAGCCGCGCAAGCATACCGCTCGAATATGTCCTCGTCGGCTGATCAATATACTCCCCGATCTCGGCAAAGTCGATGATCGATTGCTCCGCCGTCTTGATTTCGTGGTCACGCATCCCCATGAGCTGGCATTTCAGGTATATGTTTTCCCGGCCCGTCATCTCGGAGTCAAAACCCGCCGTCAACTCAAGCAGCGCGCTGACACGGCCGTACACGTCTACCCACCCTTCGGTTGCGAAAGCGACGCCTGTGATCAATTTCAATACGGTCGATTTGCCAGCGCCATTGACGCCGAAGATCGCGACCGACTCTCCTTCCCTGATCTCGAAGCTGACGTCGTCAACCGCCCAATTTTTATGGTACTCTACTCGCTTTGAGAAAACCGACAGCAAGCGCATCTTGTCGTTTGAAAAAAGCTTGTATAGCTTTCTGACGCCCGAGAACCGGATGACTACCTTGTCAGAGTACATCGGGGATCTCCTTGTACAGTTTGCGATAGGCCCAGAGCGCCAGCGTCGCCATGATGAAAAGCACGATCAGGAAGAAAATCAAAACATTCGGTTCTTCCCATATCCAAACCTTGTATATAAAAATATTCCTGTATCCGTTTGAAACGAACGTAATCGGGTTGAAAAGCAGGATGATTTTCAACCACCATGGCACATTCATCGTATGCACATCGTAGAGTATTCCGGACAGCCAAAACAGCGCCTGTACGGCAGCGCCTACGAGGTTGAAAAAGTCTTTGCTGATGCACGAAAGCATCGAAGCAAACTGCGCCCAGAAGACGAAAAACAGAACCATGCACAGCATATATAGCGGGAGCTGGAGCATATATATATCCGGCTTGAAACCATAGCACAGAAAAAATACAACGGTAAGTCCCACTAAAAACAGATGTACATAAAATTTCGAAATACCGACAAATGTCGGGATCGTCGCGATCGGAAAACGCATCTTCGTGACCAGATAGTTGTATTGCCGCAGCGAGTTGGCGCCCTGCGTGAGCATTTCCTCCATGAAAAACCACGGGATCATTCCGGCTATGAACCACAGGATAAAAGGATACCCGTTGTTCATCTGTGCGCCGAGTTTGAGGCCTACTCCAAAAGCAAACCAGAAAACAAAAATCGTGACCGTCGGTTTGATGACGGCCCACGCCCAGCCGAGCGCGCTGCCCGAGTAAGTCTTTATGATATCCGATTTGGCGAGCTTGATGAGTTGCCGCCGCCACGTGATATGTTGCATGATGATTTTTTTCAGCGTACGCATCGTAGCAAGATTATATCATAAGTTTTGGTTTTACTTGTCCAGCGAAAAGAACCCGTCCGCTTCAGCGTATTTCTTCCCGGCAACCGTATCGTATTCGATCATCTGGTAATCGGCGAACGCCCCATTGACTTCAGGCGCCGGCCTTGTGTAGAAGTAATTGCGGGTAAGGATCGGAACTTGCTGCCGTACGTCGTCGAGCAGATAATAGTACGGGGGTTTTTTGACATTCATATAGTCCAGCATGATGCTCGAAAGATAGTTGATCGAAACCATGCCTGTCTCAGGGCTGGGCGGATCGAAATTTGACATGATCAGGAGAGGTGTCTGGAATTTCCTGTCATCGTCATTGCTGATATAGTTTGAATATACGCCGGGCAAATGGTCGCCGAAGAAGACGACCAGCGTCTTCTTGTCGCGGGCGGCGACGCGCGACGCGAGATCTCCGAGCGCTTTGTCAGACCCGTTCAGCAGCGCCATATAGTCTTCGATCTGAACCGCGTCCTCTGGCTTGATCGACGGGGAATCCACCGTAAAAGGATGGTCTTTTATCTGGGAACCGTAGCTTCCATGGTTTTGCATCGTGATCAATGTGATGAACATATTGCTGCCGGGCGCCTCCGCGTCAAGCTTGTCAAAGACCTCGTCATAGGCCGAAGCGTCGGAAATATAGTAGGCGCCGTCATAGGTCGCGGTGTGTTTGAAATCTTTTTCGCTCAGGAAAGCGTCATACCCGAGTCTTGGATAGACCGTGCTGCGTTTGAACATCGTCGGGTCGTATGGGTGCATGCCAATAGCGCCGTAATTTCCAGATTCCTTCAAGACGTCGGCGAGGGAAGGGAATGACGACCTGCCTGTAAAGAACTCCTGGTAGGCGACTGTAGATTCCCCCGCAAAATAAAGCGAAAAACCGGTCAAACCCTCAAACTCGACATTGGCGGTCCCGCCGCCAAACTGGACTGTCCGAAGCGGCCCGGTTGTAACAGTCTTTTCCAATTCATGCAGGTTTGGCGTGACGTCGCCGCCGCTGTACGGAACGAGATCGGCAAATTTTGAAGGATCGCAAAATGATTCGTTCAGGATGAAAATGACATCGACGTCTTCGGCGGAAAGCTGTTCCCTTTGAGTGTTGTCCTGAGCGGCTTGCGCTTTGTATTTGTCTACAATAGCTTGGACCGCTTCCGCGGAATACCCTTCCGGCGCGTCCATGGAGATCAGGCCCATATTGCTGATGAACGCCGCGATGAACCCGTTCAATGAATAGTTTGTATCCTGTGAAGACTTGTAGTAATAAAAGCCCAGCTTCGCCGCAAACTGGTTGTTTTGCTCCATGAGCGGAAGCGCCATCAGAACCACCATGCCGAATGCGCAGGCCGCGATCCCGATGCGCACGGCAATCCTGCTGAGAAGTTTTCGCCTCGACCATCCGGGCTTTTCATACATGCCGGCCCTTTTCCTGGCGCGGAGGATGAGGAACAGCATCACATTCGCAAACGCCGCCAGGACTATGATCAGGATGATCTGACGCGCCAGCTCGGCGTGGTCATACATGCCGGAGTACGCGCCCAGATTGGAGGTCACCGCTATATCGTCAGGATAAACATGCTCCCCTCTCACCGCGTATTTCACGCGATCGGCAAATGTCATGACTATCATGATCCCTGCCACGGCAACCGAGCCCGAATACACATTGCCTATGAGCGAACTGAAAAGGACAATGCAAAAAAACAACATCAGCGACGTATAGCTGAACAGCCACGGGTATGTCCAAATGAAGGACAACACGTCAAGGCGGTACTGAATAAATACATTTATTACAAACGCCGCTAACAGTGCAATGATAGTAGAAATAATGATATATCGTTTTCCGTAAAAGAAATGTCCTGAATCTATTTTTCGCATAGTGATGAATTATACCAGATCAAACATACTTTTCAATGAAAAAAATGTGAAATAAATGTATTGTCCGAATAAAGCCATATCGTATATACTTTTAATAAACAATGCCACAGCGCTTTAACACAAAGGAGGATTCTATGAGCATCGCTGTCCTGATCCCTTGCTACAATGAATCACAGACGATCGCAAAAGTGGTCGCCGACTACCGGGCCGCTTTACCGGAGGCGGACATCTATGTCTACGACAACAATTCATCCGACGGCACAGATGACATCGCCCGCGCGGCAGGCGCCATAGTGCGCTATGAGCACAAACAGGGCAAGGGCAACGTGATACGCTCGATGTTCCGGGAAATTGACGCGGGCTGCTATCTGATGATAGACGGTGACGACACCTACCCGGCCGAGAACGCGCGTGAAATGGTGCGGCTCGTACTGGAGGAAGGCGCGGATATGGTTGTCGGGGACCGGCTTTCATCCACCTATTTCACCGAAAACAAACGCGCCTTTCACAACGCGGGGAACAAAACCGTCCGCAAACTTGTCAACAAACTGTTTCACGGCAATGTGCAGGATATCATGACCGGGTATCGCGCTTTCTCTCCGCTTTTTGTAAAGACATTCCCGGTGCTTTCAAAAGGCTTCGAGATCGAAACGGAAATGACAATCCACGCCCTCGACAAAAATATGAACCTGCGCGAAGTCACGGTCGGCTATCGCGACAGGCCCGAAGGAAGCTTCTCAAAACTCAACACCGTCAGCGACGGCACAAAAGTGCTGCTCAAGATAGGCATGCTCTACAAAGACTACCAGCCTCTGCGCTTCTTCGGCATCATAGCCTGCGTCTTCTTCGTGATCTGCCTGGCGCTCTTCATCTATGTGATGGCGTCCTATTTCAACACTGACATCCTGAGGATACCCACGCTTTTCGGCGCCGGTTTCCTCTTCATCGCCGGCGCCATCTCTCTCGTTTGCGGCCTGGTCTTGAATACTGTAGTCGGCCAAAATCGTCAGAATTTTGAACTTTCTATGAATATGCTGGATTTGCTGCTGAAAAACCAGGAGCGGCCTGACCGGAAGGATCTATAGGGGCGCGCGTTGGCCGCCTCGATATTCTATATCATATCGTACGTTGCGCTTTGCGCGGCGATTTTTGGTTTTCCGAAAACCACGGATCCACAAAAGAAACAAAACGCGTTCTTGTGGTTTGTACTTGCGATGCTGATCGCGGAATGCTGGGCAAATGTAGCCGCGGGGCTGTTGTCACTGATGCATATCCCGGTGACGCTCGTCTCGATAGGCCTCGCGCATTTCATCGCCGCATTCTTGCTTTCTTGGGTAGCGATGAGGCGAGACAATAGGGACGGTTCTCTCCGAGACAATGGGGACGGTTCTCTCTGTCCTGCCGCGCCAGCGCGGCAGGACAGAGAGAACCGTCCCCATTGTCTCGCCCCCCGTCTCGCCTGCATGCGGGCAGACCTCTTAAAGTCTGACATCACCATGGGAGTCCTATTGTTGCTGCTCATCGTATTTTTGGGCTATACGCGCTTCTACACCGCAAATCCGATCATATTCGCCACAGTCGACCCCGCCGAGCGCCTCGGCAACGCTATGAATATCGCCGTATCGAAGTCGGTTATCACACATTTCCCAAATCAGTATTTCATCCAGCTTACCGG